>Ga0136651_10001408_pt1 | contig 13224 bp, 11 predicted proteins | sample Mar14236cmmetaG_FD_94867 | JGI IMG/M metagenome (GOLD analysis project Ga0136651, IMG submission 94867) | Marine hydrothermal vent microbial communities from Guaymas Basin, Gulf of California to study Microbial Dark Matter (Phase II) - Marker... ...
CGAGACCGTCCCGTTCAACCGCTCCGGCAACTCTCCGATTTTAAATATGAAAAAAATTATTTATCCGCTATTTAGAATCCTCTGCTCTCTTTTTTTCTGAAAAAAAGTTGAAATCAAGTTTGAACATTCTTTTTCCCTGATACCTGAAACAACTTCCGGGCGATGATTGAAATTCTTATCAAGAAGAACGTTATAAACAGAACCTACTGCTCCGGCTTTGGGATCAAAACAACCAAAAACAACTTTTCCGATCCTTGACCAGATGATCATCCCGGCACACATCAGACACGGCTCAACCGTTACATATAAAGAAAAATCGTAAAGGAATTTTTCTTGGGAAGATATTATTTTTTCAATTACCTGCTTTTCTGCATGAGCCAGAACATTATTCAATTGGTTTGTGCGATTATGATCATTTGCTATAAGTTTATTATCTTTAACTAAAACTGCTCCGATCGGTACTTCGTCTTCTTCAAATGCTTTATTTGCTTCTGATAGAGCGAGATCCATCCAATATTCATCTGTAAATTTTGTAGTCATTGGCTAATCTGAATTTCACAAATCTTGGAAATTTGCGAAGTTTTCTTATGTTCTCCCGATCGCGTAATAAGAAAAACCGGCAACTTTTAATTCTGTTGGATTATACTGGTTTCTGCCGTCAAAAATTACTGATTCTTTTAAAAACTTTTTAATCTTGGAAAAATCCGGATACCTGAACTGATGCCATTCCGTGAGTAAAAGAAGAGCATTTGCATCTTTCAATGCTTCGTAATTTCCTTCAAAATATTTGATTTGAGAGTTTTCTCCAAAAACTTTTTTTGCTTCATTCATCGCCACCGGATCATAAGCCTGGATTTTCGCTCCTGCTTTGATCAAACCATTAATAATTATAATCGAAGGTGCTTCCCTCATATCATCGGTTTGCGGTTTAAAGGATAATCCCCAGATTGCGAAAGTTTTTCCGGATAGGTCATTTCCAAAATGTTTTAACACTTTTTTCAGAAGGACAGTTTTCTGATCGTCATTTACAGCTTCGACTGCCTGTAAAACACGAAGGTCTTTATTTTCTTTCTTCCCGATTTCTATCAAAGCTTTCACATCTTTTGGGAAACAGCTCCCACCATAACCAATTCCCGGATAAATGAATTTATAACCAATCCTCGAATCAGAACCGATCCCGTGACGAACTTCGCTGACATCTGCTCCTAACAATTCACAAAGATTAGCAATATCGTTTATAAAGGATATTTTTGTGGCAAGCATGGCATTGGCTGCATATTTTGTCATTTCAGCTGACCTGACAGACATTAATATTAACTTTTCATGAGTTCTACTGAAAGGAGAATACAATTCCTTCATGATTTTCGCAACTTTTTCATTTTCAACTCCAACAATCACGCGTTCAGGTTTCATAAAATCTTCGATGGCTGCTCCTTCTTTCAGGAATTCAGGATTGGAAACTACATCGAATTTGAAGTCAACTCCTCTCTCATCCAAAACTTTTTGTATTTCATCCTTTACTTTGTCAGCTGTACCGATCGGAACTGTCGATTTATTGATGATGATCTTATATTCCTGCATACAGGATGCAATATCTTTCGCAACCTTGAGAACATGAGTCAGATCCGCTGAACCGTCTTCATCAGGTGGAGTTCCAACTGCGATCATGCAAATAAAAGATTTATCTACTGCTTCTTTGATATTGGTCGTAAAACTCAATCTTCCTTCTTGGAAATTCCTTCTGACTAATTGTTCTAAACCCGGTTCCCAGATCGGAATTTGACCTTGTTTGAGCATTTCGATCTTGTTCTTGTCTTTGTCGATGCAGATGACATCGTTTCCCATATCTGCGAAACATGTTCCGGTTACTAAACCAACATAACCAGTGCCAATGACTGTTATTTTCATTTTGATCCTCTAAACTAAACTTGCCATCCGGCAATTGCCGGATGGCAAGTTTTGATCTATTATTTCGCCTTCTTCATAAACTTATAATAATCACTATCAGTAGTCATGATGAGTGTATTTTTCTTATCGATAGTCTTCTCATAAGTTTCCAGGGTTTTCAAAAATTCATAAAATTCAGGATCTTTATTATATGCTTTTGCATAAATATTGATCGCATCAGCATCGGCTTTTCCGATAATTTCCTGTGCTGTTTTATACGCTTCTGATTGTATCTGATCGAGTTCTCTCTGCATTTTTCCAAGAATTTCAGCAGCATTTCCCTGACCCGCAGAACGATATTTTTCCGCAATTTTCTTCCGCTCGGAAACCATTCTTTCATAAACTTTCAACCGCACTTCATCTACATAATTTATTCTCTTCACTTTCACATCGATCAATTTTATACCATACTCGGCAACTTTGGGATTTGCTAAAGCAAAAATCGAATCTGCGATTGCACCTCTTCCAAAATTAATCGGTTCTTCAACAATTTCTTCCAGCGAACTTTCTTCATATTCTGCTGTAAATTCCAATTTCCGGTTAGTGTTCCTGACAATTTCAATGAGTGGATTGGAACTGACAATATCGCGGGTTGTTCCACTGATAATATCATCCAGGCGACTATGAGCAGACATTTCGGTTCTCGTTGTTTCATAGAATTTTAACGGATCTACGATCTGCCAGCGTGAGAAAGTATCCAACCAGATATACCTTTTATCGGAAGTTGGAATTTGTTTGGGATCCCCGTCCCATTCCAAAATCCGTTTTTCAAAATAGTGAACTTTTTGGATAAACGGCACTTTTATATGTAATCCGGCATTTGTAATCGCATCTCCGACAGGATCTCCAAACTGGGTGATAATAACCTGCTGTCTTTCGTCGAGAACATAAAATGCATTGAAGATAACGATAACAGCGATAACTATAATTATAAGCATTCCTTTATGTTTCATTTTATTTTCCTCCCTTATCAAGATTCAGGAGCGGTAAAATTCCTTTTAGTTTATCGTCCACAATATAAATTTTCTCGACTTGCGGTAGAATTTTCTGCATCGTTTCGAGGTAAAGTCGTTTTTTGGTAACGGTTTTTGCTTTTCTATACTGGTTAAATATTTGATTAAATCTTTCCGCATCTCCGGTTGCTCGATTTACACGATTTATAGCATAACCTTCGGCTTCTTCGATCGTTCGCTTGGCCTTACCTCTCGCTTCGGGAATGATCTGGTTGTATCTCTGCCAGGCTTCGTTCACAATCCGTTCCTTCTCCTGTTTTGCCGAATTCACATCGTTGAAAGCAGGTTTAACTCTTTCCGGCGGATTCACATTCTGGAGATTTACCGTAACAATTTCAATTCCAATTTTATAATCATTAAGTTTATCCTGGAGTAGTTGTTGAACCTGATCGGCAATTTCTTTACGACTTAAAACAATCACTTCATCTACACTTCTATCACCAACAACCTGTCGCACAACAGATTCCGCAACATCCCGGATCGTCTCTCCGATATTCCTGATCCTGAACAAATATTTGACCGGGTCTTTAATTCGATATTGGACTATCCATTCCACATCGGCAATATTCAAATCTCCGGTCAACATCACGGATTCCGTTGAATAATCGCGGGTCGAATATTTCGTCTGAATACCGGATTTCAAAGTCCTGAACCCGAATTCCTCTTTTTTCACTTTCCTGACCGGAACTTTAGTCAGAACATCAACTCCGAACGGAATCTTGAAATGTAATCCCGGCTCGGTCGTATGGATGTATTTTCCAAATCGTTGGATAACTCCGACTTCTTCCGGGTTGATCGTGTATAATCCTGTGGCAAAGATGATGATTGCAGCAAGAATTACAACAAAATAGATCACTTTCTTTTTTGAGATATTCGGCATTTTCGGAACTTTTGCTTTAATCTCTTCAAATCCTTCCATATTTTCCTCCTTTTTTTGAAAACTTGAGTTAAGTTCGCTTTAGCCGACTTGACTTAAGTTTTCTAATCCATTGATATACTGCTAAATTTCCGAATCTTTCTTCAATTTCTCCCTTTTTCCCAAATCAACTGATTCAACAAATTCAACCGGTTCAACCATTGCAAAAGTCTCGTTCCTCAACCATTCGCAAGGTTTCTTAAACATCTAATTCCCATCGGGACGATGGGGCTACAAAAAACTCGATCGTTTCTTTAATCCCTTTTTGTAAAGAATATTTCGCTTCCCAGCCTAATTTTTTCTTTGCTTTTTCGACATTCAAACAACTTTTTTTCAAATCTCCCGGACGGGCATCCATTCTGATTGGATCGAGATCATAATTCATCTGTCCGGAAATTTCCCGGAAAAGTTCACCAGTCGTAGTTTCCCTATTTGTTCCAATATTAAAGGCTTCCAAATCACCTTTTGTTAAAGCAAGAAAATTCGCTTCCACCACATCTTTAACGAATACATAATCCCTGATCATTCCATCCGGTTTATCTTTATATGCATTCAAAAGTGACTGTTTACCGTCCCGTATATTCGTGATGAAGATCGAGACAACTCCGGCTTCTCCGTGCGGAATCTGGCGCGGACCGAACACATTCGCATATCTCAACACCGTATAGTTCAAACCAAATTGATGATGGAAATATTGTAAATACTTTTCTGAAATAAATTTATGGATCGCATAAGGTGAGAGTGGTTGCGGTTCGTATTTTTCAGTTGTCGGATATTCTAATGCTTCGCCATAAATCGCTCCTCCGGAAGAGATTAAAATCACTTTTTTGGTTTGGAATCTGACGCAATTCTGCAGAATGTTCAGGAATCCGAGAGCATTTACATCAGCGTCCAATAAAGGTTCTCGAACTGAAACCGGAACACTGATTTGAGCAGCATGATGATCCACGATATCCGGTTTTTCCTGCTTGAAGATTTCTTCCAAATTTTCGGAACGAATATCGATCTCATAAAATTTTGCTTGCGGATTGATATTCTCTTTTTTCCCGGTTGAGAGATTATCGACTATAACAACTTCATGACCGGATTCGATAAATTTATCGACCACATTTGATCCGATAAATCCGGCTCCGCCTGTAACTAATATTTTCATAAATTCTACTTTCTTATTATTTCTACTTGGTTGGGATCGACGGTTACGGAAACTGCCTGTTTTAGAATATTCACCTTCAGGATAACTTCATTCAATTTGCTTTTATCGGAAACAACTCCTTCCATACCGACGAGAGAACCGGCAATAATTCTCACCTTTATTCCTTTTTCTAAATATTCGTGCTTTCTCAGATCGTATCTTTGAGTTCTGCTGATATAAATTTGTTGAAGATCTTTGAGAAGCGATTTTTCATCCTGAACTCTCAGGAAATTGACGATATGACCGGAAATGATCAGTTTCTGTTTTTGCTGCGGAGAATGTTTGATGAAAATATATCCGGGAAAAAGCGGTTTGGTAAATTTCACTTCCCGATTTCCATACTTTCTGATACTATCTTTCAAGGGTAGAAAGTAATTGATCTTATTCCGTTTGGAATATTCCGCCAGTTTCTTTTCCCGCTTCGGTTTTGTGTAAATGACTTCCCATTTCTGATCATTTTCTGCGGGAATCAATTCTCCGAAAAGTTCATCTACTTCGATCGGTTTGTTAGTTGCCATCTAATTTTTTTACAATCTTACGATCTTATCCGATTTGATATTCTTGCAGGCAAATCTCGTATCGAGAATAAGTTTTGCCCGGTTCACAATGTCTTTATAATCATAGATCGTGTGGTTTGTGGCAATAATCAGAGCATCATAATTCTCGATATTATTCAAACTTACAGATTTATATTCCTTCCCATTCAATTCATTATGAAAGACAGGAATATGCGGATCGTTATAATCAAAGTTCGTCTCGTGTTTTTCCAGTTCGACCATTAATTGCTGAACAGGAGATTCACGAAAATCCTCAATGTCTTTCTTATATGCTGCTCCCAAAATCAGGATATTTGCCCTGGAAAGTGCAATTCCTTTTTTATTCAGAAGTTTGGAAAGTTTATTCACCACAAATTCCGGCATGTGATTATTGATCTCTCCGGCAAGTTCGATCAATCTCGTGTGGTAACCATATTCACGAGCCTTCCAGGTTAGATAGAAAGGATCGAGAGGAATGCAATGACCACCGATGCCTGGGCCTGGATAAAATGCCATAAATCCGTAAGGTTTGGTTTTGGCTGCTTCGATAACTTCCCACACATCGAGTTCCATGCGATTACAGAGAATTGTCATTTCATTTGCCAGTGCTATATTAATATTTCGAAAGGTGTTCTCATAAATCTTTTCCATTTCCGCAACTGCCGGAGATGAAACAAGATGGATCGAAGCATCGAGAATCGCTTCATAAAAAACTTTAGAAATTTTATTACAATTTTCAGTTACTCCACCTACAACTTTTGGTGTGTTCCTGGTTTTGTAATCTTTGTTTCCCGGATCGACTCTTTCGGGTGAGAAGGCAATATAAAAATCTTTCCCGATCGTGAATCCTTTTTCTTCGAAAGCAGGAACCAAAATTTCTTTTGTAGTCCCCGGATATGTCGTGCTTTCCAGGATTACGAGCGTATCTTCCGAAACATTTTCTGCAAGAGACTTTACGGAAGCACGCACATAACTGGAATCAGGCTGCTGGTACTTGTCGAGAGGAGTAGGAACTGCTATCATGATGATATCCGTATCTTTTGCTTCCGCATAATCAAAGGTTGCTCGTAATTTCCCTTCCCGAACAAATTGTTTTAATTCGTCATCATCGACATCACCAATATAATTTTCACCTGCATTTACATGCGTAACAGCATATTCACTGACATCGATCCCAATTACTTTAAATCCTTTTCGTGCGACTGCAACTGCCATTGGAAGTCCGACATAACCGAGTCCGACAACTCCAATAACTGCTTCTTTGTTTTTGATCTTTTCGGTTAGTTTCATATAAAATTTCTCCAATTTATTATTTTCTAATTTAATGCTTTTAATATGTCATTTTCTTGAATTTCTCTACAGATTGAGAAGATATTTTCTAATTTTTCCTAATATAATTCTGATCGTAAAGAATATATTTCTTGTTCGGAATTATATAATTTTTCTACTTTATCATACGACCAAAAAAGAGTTTGTTTTGATATAGGTTTAAAAGTAGGTTGATCCATAATATTCTTAAATTCATTTTCTCGTTCTTTTGGTGAAACAATCGTCATCTTTGTTTTAAAATCCATTAATTCCATAAATTTTGAGAGAGCATTTTTCATATCAGTTGTATTCTCAACTTCAAATACATTGATCGGAAATCCTCTTTCATTAAACCAGATAACATCGATCATTTTAATTCTTTTTACGATTCTTTTATAAGTAAATGTAGGAAAATCTTGGAATGTTGTGAAATCATTCAAAGTATTATCAAAATATTTCTTTGATTTATCTGGAGTATAAGTGTCAAATTTATAAATTTTTCCCAATTGTAGTAACAATGCTTGAATTGAAATATGGTTGGATTTTTCTTTTTCCAAAGTGGTTTGAAATTCCGGATTATACTCTTTTGGTAATGTATTAATTTTCTCTTTTAAAGTATAAACACCAGGAACAATTTTTACAATTCTTTCATCTCTTTGAACTCGTTCATTTATAGTTTTATAAGGTGTTTTTCCGATTATTCTATTATATTTCGAATATATTGCCGGAACTTCTTGATGTAATATTTTCAGGGATACAATATAATTATGTCTTTTTAGAATTTCGATGATTGCATCAGACCAGGTATATTTTTTCATAATTATTTTCTAACAAAACAAGTTTTGTTCTACTAATACCGATAATGTTCCGGTTTATACGGACCTTCGATAGGAATTCCAATATATTCGGATTGCTCTTTCGTCATTTTTGTAAGTTTAACTCCCAGTTTTTTCAGGTGCAGACGAGCAACTTCTTCATCGAGTTTTTTATCGAGCCGGTAAACATCGAGTTTGTGATCTTTCTGCCATAATTCCATTTGAGCCAGAATCTGGTTGGAAAAAGAATTGCTCATCACAAACGAAGGATGTCCGGTTGCATTTCCGAGATTTACGAGTCTTCCTTCGGAAAGCAAAATTATGGAATGTCCATCCGGAAAGAAGATCTGATCAACTTGTGGTTTGATATTAACTTTTCTGATTCCAGGAAGTGCAAATAATTTATTGACCTGAATTTCATTATCAAAATGTCCGATATTACAGACGATGGCTTGATCCTTCATTTTTTCCATATGTTCTGTTTTAATGACATCAAGATTTCCGGTAGCAGTAACGAAAATATCTCCTTCATCGAGAGCGTCTTCAAGTGTTTTAACTTCAAATCCTTCCATTGCTGCCTGCAGAGCACAGATCGGATCGATCTCGGTGATGATGACTCTGGCTCCGAAACCGTTCATAGATTGAGCACAACCTTTGCCGACATCTCCGTAACCGCAAATAACTACAACTTTCCCGGCAACCATCACATCTGTCCCGCGTTTGATACCATCTGCGAGAGATTCACGACAACCGTAGAGATTATCGAATTTTGATTTTGTCACTGAATCATTCACATTGATCGCGGGAAAAAGCAGTTCATCATTCTCTAACATCTGATAAAGACGATGAACTCCGGTTGTTGTTTCTTCGGAAACTCCTCTGATATTTTGGGAAATTTTGTGCCATTTGTCCGGATATTTTTCAAAATCATCTATAATCGTTTTCTGAAGAGTTGCGAATTCTTTGTTGTCAGTGGTAATTTTTGGAAATTTCCCGTTTTTCCGGTATTCTTCTTCCAATCGATAACCTTCGTGAACCATCAAAGTCGCATCTCCGCCATCATCGACGATCAAATCGGGACCTTCATTCTCTCCAAAAGTTAGAGCCTTTTTCGTACATTCCCAATAATCTTCGAGAACCTCGCCTTTCCAAGCAAAAACAGGAGTTCCGGCTTTGGCGATCGCTGCTGCTGCATGGTCTTGAGTTGAAAAGATATTACAACTTGCCCAGCGAACCTTTGCACCGAGTTCTTTCAAGGTTTCAATCAAAATTGCCGTCTGGATCGTCATGTGCAGACTGCCGGTTATTTTTGCTCCATTTAAAGGTTTGAATTTTCCGTATTTTTCACGAATTGCCATCAAACCGGGCATTTCCTTTTCAGCAATTAAAATTTCTTTCCTGCCGTAATCAGCAAGATTAATGTCTTTTATTGTATAATCGTTCATTTTTCCTCATTTAAAAAAGACCTTACGGATGGTCGAGAAACGAGACCTCCGTAATGGTCGGTAATCCAATGACAACCATTGCGAAGGTCTTCGACCATTCGCAAGGTTTCTAATATTCAATTCCCTTAATATCTTCTTCGAGGACGATCACTTCGATAATGATCAGGTTTGCGATGACCATCACGACGATCACTTTTTTGATAAGAATCGCGACTGCTGGTCGAACCTTCTTTAGGTTTCGGATTTCCCTCGACTTCTTTCATCGATAATTTGACCTTTCCTCTATCTAAACCAACATACTTAACTCTGACTTTATCTCCAAGTTTGAGCATATCTTCAACGCGATTGATCCTCGCTGAATGAAGTTGCGAAATATGAACCAAGCCTTCCTTAGTATCGCTCATAAATTTAACGAATGCTCCGAATGGTTCGATCCTGGTTACTATTCCATCATAAACTTTGTACATTTCCGGGTCATTAACAATATTAGAGATAAAATTTCTAGCTTTATCTATGGAAACTTTGTCCGGTGACGCGATCGAAATTCTGCCGTCATCGTCGATATTGATATCGACTCCGGTTTCTTCAATAATGTGTTTGATCATTTTCCCGCCGGGACCGATAATCATTCCAATCTTATCTTGAGCAACATTCAGCGTCTCGATACGCGGAGCAGATGCGGCAAGTTCTTTTCTGCATTCGGGAATCGTTTCTGTGATCTTATCCAAAATAAATAATCTGGCGGTTTTTGCTTTTTCCAATGCAATTGCCATTATTTCCTTGGTGATCCCTTCGATCTTGATATCCATCTGCATGGCAGTGATTCCGTCTTTTGTTCCGGTAACTTTAAAATCCATATCACCGAGATGATCTTCCAAACCCATAATATCTGTCAAAACTACGAAATCATTACCTTCCATGATCAAACCGTTAGCAATTCCGGCAACCGGTTTTTTTAATGGAACACCCGCAGCCATCATAGATAGAGTTCCGCTGCAGACAGTTGCCATCGATGATGAACCATTTGATTCCAGTATTTCGGAAACAACTCGAATTGTATAGGGAAATTCATCTTTTGATGGCATCATCGGTTTCAAAGCTCTTTCTGCCAAAGCTCCATGGCCGAGTTCTCTTCTTCCCGGACCTCGCATAAATCCGGCTTCTCCAACGCTGAATGGTGGAAAATTGTAATGCAAAAAATAACTTTTTTTGTATTCTTCTCCGAGAGCATCAATCACTTGTTCATCTCTTTCTGTTCCTAAAGTGATCACACCAAGAGATTGAGTTTCTCCTCTGGTGAAAAGTGCAGAACCGTGAACTTGCGGTAAAACATCGATTTCGCAAGTGATTTCACGAATATCATCCATTCCTCGACCGTCCACACGATGATTATCCTTCAGGATCGCATTCCTGACGAATTTCTTGATCAAGTCTTCATAGGCATTTTTGTAGTATCTTTCATTTGCAGTAAAAGTTTCTTCATCATCTTCTGCTTTATATTTTTCCAGCATTTCAGTTTTTGTATTCTCGAATGCTTCGTATCTTTCCAATTTCCCATGAATTTTAGCAGATCCTTCAACAGCTTTACCAAAATCATTTTCTACTCTTTTTTGAATATCATCTGGAACAAGATCGAGGACAATTTCCATTTTTTCTTTGCCGGCTTCTGCGATAAATTCTTTCTGGAAGCCGATAATTCCCTTGATCGTTTCATGCCCGATGTAGATCGCATCCATCATCTGTTCTTCCGTAACTTCCGAAGCACCTGCTTCGATCATGACGATCGAGCTTTCGGTTCCGGCAACATCCAATTCGAGATTCGATTTCTCAATTTTATCCAGTTCAGGATTAACAACGATTTCCTCATCAATAATGCCAACCGTTACTCCAGCGATCGGACCGTTAAAAGGAATATCGGAAATGGATAAAGCTGCAGAAGCTCCCAAAATCCCGAGATTTCCGGGATGATTGATCCCATCAAATGATAAAACTGTGATTACAACATGAACTGCATTTCTGAATCCCTCCGGAAAAAGTGGTCGGATCGCTCTATCTATCAGTCTTGCTGATAAAGTTGCATCAGTGGAAGGCTTTGCTTCCCTTTTGAAAAATCCACCGGGAATTTTACCCGACGCATACATCTTCTCGATAAAATCAACTGTCAAAGGAAAGAAATCTGTTCCTTCTTTAGGTTCTTTGGAAGCAGTTGCAGCCACCAGAATACTTGTTCCACCATAAGTTATAAAAACAGAACCATTTGCCTGTTTTGCCATTCTGCCGGTCTCAAAAGTTAGTTGTTTACCGGCAATTTCCATAGTTTTTTTGACAATGTTAAAATTGTGCATTTTTTCTCCTTTTTTTAGCAGGGAACAAAAGCAATAGGCAAAAACCGGATTTTTTCTGATTTTGGCTTATTGCTTAATATCCCTGTTTTTGTTATAAATTTGTTTTGAACCGTGAATGAACGCTTTTGAAAACTTGAGTTAAGCTCGCTTTAGCTCTGACTTGACTTAAGTTTTCAGACCTTGAAAAGAACTTACGGATAGTTGCGAAACCTCCGTAATGGTCGGAAAGTAAAGACAACCATTGCAAAGGTTCAGCAAGAAGAATTCCTCTGTTTGTAACCATTCGCAAGGTTTTCTTCATAAACAAACTTTGCGAAAGCTGTTCTAAACCTCCGCAAAGCAAACATCAATCTATCTTCTCAATCCAAGTGCTTTGATTATTTTACGATAACGATCGATATCTTTATTCATCAGATAATCGAGCAATCGTTTTCTCTGACCGATCAGTTTGAATAATCCTCTTCTCGTATGAAAATCCTTTTTATGAACTTTCAAATGCTCCGTAATATCTTTGATCCTCTGTGTAAGTAAAGCAACCTGAACTTCAGGTGAACCGGTATCAGAATCATGGAGTTTAAATTCTGCCATGATCGCCTCTTTGGCCTGTGTACTTAATGCCATGCATTTCCTCCTTTATTTTTTAGCAACTAATCCGTCTCCGTTAAAACTCCAACGGGACAAGCAAAACGAACAAAACTAATTAAAAATTAATTCCATTCTGTTCTGATTTCATCAGCTTTTTTATGATGATGCAACAGAAAAAATAGCGGTTTGTTTGTAAAGAATTTTTATCCGTTTATAAAACAAGGCAATAAATAATTTAATATTTTCTAATTTCTTATATTTTTATCCATTGGGCAACTTTTCTATTGACATTATAAACAGGGAACAACTATTTTACAACTTGAAAACAGGAGGTCTTATGAACAGAGTTTATTTTATTCTAATCATTCTTTTGTTTATTCATACAATTTCAGAAACCTGTACGATCGGAGTTGCATCCGGTTCCGTTACCACAGACGGACGACCCTTGATCTGGAAAAACCGTGATGTTTATACAAGTGTTTATGTTCATTATTGTGATACTCTATCTAATAAATTTATCGGTGTTGGTAATGAAAACAATGAATACATCTGGATGGGAGTCAATGAACATGGATTTGCGATCTTAAATTCTTTAGCAGATTTCCCGGATCAGGGGAACGGCAGGATGGGAAACGGCGATACTATGAAGCATGCTCTGGCAAATTTCTCAACTGTCGGAGAATTCGAAGCATTTCTTGATTCCACTAATATCACAGGAAGGGAAACTCACGCCAACATGGCAGTTATCGACAGCACCGGAGCAGCAAAAATGTACGAAGTTTCCGAAGACAATTACTGGATCTTCGATACTGCTGATGCGGAAAACAGTTTTGTTGTTCGGGCAGTTTTTGCCTTAAACGGCGGAGGAACAACTTCCCCGAATTATGAAGCAAGCAAAGCTATCATTGGAGACCTGGTAGAAAATAATAACCTCAATGTCGGCAGTATTCTTCATTATAATATCAGGGAATTCAGCGATCACAGCACAGGAGAACATATACCTGTTCCTTATGAGAACAGGTGGGATGCGACGCTTCCTTTCGGATATATCCAGGCACAGGGAATATGCAACAATGGAAATGGATCCGCAGTTATTATCCAGGGAACTCTTCCTGATGAACC
>Ga0136651_10001409_pt1 | contig 13219 bp, 7 predicted proteins | sample Mar14236cmmetaG_FD_94867 | JGI IMG/M metagenome (GOLD analysis project Ga0136651, IMG submission 94867) | Marine hydrothermal vent microbial communities from Guaymas Basin, Gulf of California to study Microbial Dark Matter (Phase II) - Marker... ...
AAGGTCTGGCCAAACATCTCGGACTGGAAAATCTTTACATCACGTTTAGTGGTTATTGGCCGGAAAAAGGGATTGAGATGAGTACCTGCTCGTTCAAGGAGACCGAGTCGTATTCGGTGTGTGCCCGCATGAACGGACAAATGAATAAAATACTTGTGGTTGCTTCAGCAGGCAATACGGCCAGAGCTTTTGCACGGGTTTGCTCCGACAACAACATCCCGTTGTTGTTAAGTGTTCCGGAAGATAATCTTGACGCCCTTTGGTTTGATGAACCCATTAAAGAATGTGTGAAACTGATCGCCAGCCGTAGCGGAGGCGATTATTTCGACGCCATCCATTTATCCAACATCGCCGCTTCGATGGACATGTTCATTGCAGAAGGCGGAGCTAAAAATGTAGCGCGGCGCGATGGCATGGGCACTACTGTTTTGTCAGCAGTAACTATCATCGGGAGAATTCCCGATTATTATTTTCAGGCTGTTGGTAGCGGAACAGGTGCCATTGCAGCCTGGGAAGCCAATCTGCGACTGATCGAAGACGGACGTTTTGGTAACAAAAAAATGAAGTTGATGGTATCGCAGAATTATCCATTTCATCCCATTTATAATGCCTGGCAGGCTGATTCGCGCGACCTGCTGCCTTATGATGATATGCTGGCCCGTAGTCATGTGGAGATTATTGATGCCAAGGTGCTTTCCAACAGACGGCCTCCCTATTCACTGGCCGGTGGCCTGTATGATGCGCTAAAAGATGCAGAGGGTGAAGTACTGGTTGTGCATAACGAAGACGGACGGAAAGCCGGGCAACTTTTTGAAGAAACTGAAGGCATCGACATACATCCGGCAGCAGCCATTGCCACGGCTTCACTAATCAGTGAGATTGAAAAAGACCGTATTGATAAAAATGCGCTGATCATGCTGAATATCACAGGTGGTGGTGAAGAGCGCTTTCAACGGGAAAACGAGCTCTATTACCTGAAACCCGAACTAATATTCGATATCAATCCCGATGAAGAAGAAGTGAAACAAAAGCTGGAAAAACTTTTTAAAACTCTAACTATATACAAATCTTAAACTTGAGGAATCTGACTGGTTGAAGTTGTATATTTTAACCAAGGGGAAATTGAATTAGAAAGAAAACCGCAATCCGACTAAAACCTGAGAAGGCCTCAATAACTGGGCGTATTCCGATACCATAAATTGGTTTGTTTGCTGGTCGATATACATATTGCTGTTAAAAATATTATTCCAACGTAATTCAATCTCTAGATTGGATCTTTTAAAGGAATAACGATACATTAAATCGACAAAATTATAGCTGATTTGATTGTACAAAGAATATTCAAAGTCCAGGTTAAATGTTTGATTATCTGCCGGAAACAAATTCAAACTTAAATAATGTTTGTTTACTTTTGTTTTATTGCTGAGTTCTTCATTTGTTTTTAAATTTATCACATTATATTGAAACTTATAGCTTAGATTCATCCAGGAGGTGGTTTGATAATAAATTTCCGGAGAAAGAGTGTACTGGCTATTCTTTGTATCAAACAGTTCATTATTTACAAGTGTTTTTCCAATAAATGTCATATATAAAATATCCAAACTGACTGATGATTTTAGTGCAGAAATATATTTACTTGATCTTAGTTTTATGCTATGAGAAAGCATTGTATTGGGCATTTCGATAGCAGTAATTACAAGCGAGCCATCATCCTGCAATTGATTGCTATATAGAAGGTTCGTTTGACGCTGCACAAAATAATAAGATAAAGTGTTAAAAAACGCTGAAATTGAGTTACGATAAGAAAGTGAAATACCGACAATATTCTGGTTTGATTGTTGAATTAATACTTCTTTCTTAATCAACTCTTTATAACTTTTAAGTATGTAGGCGTAATAAAAATCATCTGGATCACTTAATCTTTGTGAATAGCTCCAAGATGTGTGTAAATCCCAAAAACCTTTAAACGTGTAATGAAAGCTAAATTCGGGTGTCTGAAGCAGCTTGTTCATAGATTGTGATCCGTCTATCATTCTGTCCTTTATGCTTAACATTTGCAAGTTAACCGGCCAACTGAACGATAAGCGTAGCCCTCTGTTCTTGTATTCAACAGATGGAATTGAATACACCTGATACTGTTTGGTTTCCAATTGGTTTTGGTAAAGGGTCCCGAGAGTAATGATAGAGTCTGTCTGCCTGATATGAAGTTGTGTGTTTAGTTTCTGCTGACGAAAGGCAATTCCCACTCTCAGAGAGAAAACCCATTTATTCCAACGAATATTACTGCCGGTATAAGTATCTATATAAAGTCGCTCAATATTAGCCTCCTGAATGCTTTCGTCATATTTTTTGTTATTATTTAAAAGGCTTTCAAAGCAACCTGGAGAAACAGATAAATTTTGCGGACCTTTCTCGTATTGTATCAATGAATAAAACTCAATTAAGGTTCTCCCGGCTCTAAAAATGGAATTTAACGTATTCGAAAACCGGTTGTAAGGTGCATTGACATGCTGATTATAAGAAACTGAATCTGCAGAATTAAAAATCATATCCTCATAAGTATCCTGACTAAATGCAAATTTCATTTTGTCGTTCAAGTAATTACGTTTCGTATTTCGTTTCAAATCAAATGAACCTTTCCAATAACGACTTTTGTGTACACGGCTATGATTTTCAAACAAACGTAAAGTATCATCCGGGAGAAGGTATGATTGTTTTATTGCAATTTCATTATTGCGAATGTCATCAACAAAATAGACGATAGCCCGCAATTCCAAATCCTTTTTCAGAGGTAGTAACGCATTGAAGTTTGCTAAGTGAATCTGATTATCCAGATATCTTTTCTGATTGACAGCACCATATTGATTGATGGATCGTGCATTAAACAGTTGAATATCATCTTCAGGTTTATATGGAAATGGCATAGAATTACCCGGGATTAACTGCTTAAGCTGCCGTGAAACATCATTTCCTGTATTATTTGTCTGATATGAAGCTAACAGTTGTAATCCTGAACTTAATAACATTGGTGTAAGATTTACATCCCATAACCAGGGTGAAAATCCTGTAGCAACTTTCCCCATGCCTGTAAAGGCAACTTTCTTTTTCAATTTAAGATTGATAGCTGCCTGTGGAGAATATACCCGATCTTCTAAAATTCGGATGGGTTGATGGTTCTCAAAGACTTCTACCATAGAAATTGTTGAATGCGGTAAATTTTTACTTATTATACTGTAATGCCCATCGGTTAGGTCTAGTCCTTCCACGTAAAATTTATTCACGGGCATACCCTGATAAAGTATTCTGCCATTTTCTTCTACTTCAATGCCGGGCAGCTTTCTCAAAACATCCTCAATGCTTTTATCTTCTTTTCCGGCAAAGCGCTCAACCAGATAACTTAATGTATCCCCCCATTGATCAATCGGCTTTGCCTTTATGGTAATGGTTTCAAGTAGTTTCACATCCGGTTTGAGCACAAAATTTACCTTTTGTGTTTTATTGGACAGTGTATATTTCATTTTTTCATAGTGGATGGAACTTACCAAAATATCAAGACTATCAGAATCCATTTTCACTTCTATCTTGAATTTGCCATCCTCATCCGTAAAGTCAAATGCTTTAAGTTCATCGCTATGTTTAGGAAATATTAAGACGTTGAGAGCACCCAACGGCTTTTCCAATGTATCTGTAACAACACCTGATATTACAACTTGTGCAGAAGCTGTTAAAGTGTATAGAAAAAGTAACAATGTAAGTATACCCGTTCTGAGATTCATTTCATGTTTTCCGGTATTAAAACTCTATTGGATTATTTCGTTTCGTCATACTCCTAACTGCACGTTGCTGTCCTTCGTTGTCTACACCGGCCTCTTTAGCCCTATTGATTATGTCAAGCCTGAAATTTTTTTGGGCTTTTAGGAACTCTGGCCGGGTTGTTTGCACCCAACCCATATCCATATATTCAATCAACATGGCTTTATCGGAACGCTCCATTGAAACCATATCGAAAACATAGTGTTTCTGATCATCATATAACTTGATAATCAAGCCAGGTAATCCTCTGAATTTATAAGGCCCATCATTTAAAGGAATGTCAGTGGCGTACCATGCAATCCAGTGCCTGCCCCCATAATCTGTGTAAGCACAATGTGCCACATAATCTCCAATTGTATCAATCAGGTTAGTCAGCTGCCATTTAAAGGTATTAAGGTTTTCATCATATTGTAAAAAAGCTGGCATCACTTTATCTGCATATGTTATTCGTCCTGCCGGGTAGTTTTTATAAATCTTATAAGTAAATCTTGTCTTAAAGTTTCCTCTTTCCGTTCCATGTAAGAACTCATCCAGTTGCCCTTCCCTTTCCGCTTTTCGGCCTATCAAATTAAATTTATAAAAATTATAGCTCATAAACATGCTTATTTTTTTTCCAACGAGTAATATCATATTCTCCTGTCTGATATATTCCAGATTATTTGTATCCTGCTTCCAGCTCATTTTATAAGTAATAATAAGATTTGCACTATCCAATATCTTTGACGGATGATCGAAAAACTGTGCAAATATTTGTAATGGAAGTATTTGTATGATAAAAAAGAAAGATATTATTTTAATTGCTGTATATTTTCGCATAATGCCTTGTTTTAAAATTAACTCAGATATTACTATATTTATTGTTTTTATATTCAGTCTATTATGACGCTTTATGTTGATTTAAACATCGCTTCTGCAATGAGCTCGTCATTGCAGAAGCGATAACGGTAAAGTTTAATTCTCATCAGGTGGACAATAAATTTCATCCCAGGTTACATAGTCATAAGCATCACAAACTACAACATAATTGTCACACATATTTTCGACATGACACGGTTCCGTTGCATTTGCCACTTTTGGTATTACAGCTGCCATTACAAATACAACCGCAATAATTGATAGTAATTCTTTCATGATTATTTTGTATTAAGTTTTTGTTTTTATTAATTTTATAAGTTCTTAAATTCCACTTCGCACCAATCGCATGCGAAGTGGCCACCTCGGTCAAATTTATTCTTACCTAAATAAAAAATATGTTTGGTTGTAATAAAAGCAACGAATTGTTTGCAATATAATAGTACATGGTCAAATGGATAAATAATGATTTTCGAAAATATCTGATTAAATAATTGTTTATTTAGATGGGATATTTCAGACGTGTACGCCTTAAAATACAGGGGGGGGGTAAATGTATGATTCAGAGGTGCTTACCAGGCGTAATAGAAAAACTCGTAATTTAATCCAAAGTTGTATTCCCGTTGATTTTAGTAATGGCATTAGTCTTAATTAAGTAGTTAGTGACTGCAATATAATAATAATAAATTAAAAAAAGAGAAGAGCCGGAAAGAATCTATATCAATCCCAACGAAGAAGAAGTAAAACAAAAGCTGGAAAACCTGTTTTAAGGGTTTAATGCCGGTTCTGGCATCTCACAATTTTTCCCTTTCAACCAGAGGGATATCAAATTACTTTATCTCGCTGAAATAGCGCATAAACTGCATACGCTCATACACTTCGGGGTGTTCCATTTTACCCTGGCTTAATTTGCCCCTGAACTGGTCGATATAGTTATATCCGTGTTTCTCCATCCAGTCGTTCACAAATTTGAGTACCGTAACAATATGATCAGGTCCGTTTTTGTAAATAGCGGAAGCCATTTGCGTTACGGTTGCTCCGGCCAGCAATTGTTTGATGACAGCTTCGCCATCGTGAATCCCGGTGGATGCAGCGATGTCCATCTTCAGATGTTTTGCCATAATGGCTACCCAACGTAGCGAGTTGGCTATTTCAAACGGATGACTCAGCACTTCGGCTGAAGTAACTTTCAATGCATTAATATCGATGTCAGGGCTGGCAAAACGGTTGAACATGACTACGCCGTCAGCTCCGTGTTCTTCGAGCCGTGTAATGACTCTGCCCAGATTGGCAAAATACGGACTGATTTTAATGGAAACCGGAATACTTACCAGTTCTTTTACTTTATTTACAATGTCGTAATATACCTGCTCTTTTTCGATGCTGTTTGCATCAAAATTAAACGGCATGACAAAAATATTCAGCTCCAGTGCATCGGCACCGGCGTTTTCGATCTGCCGGGCAAAGGTTGTCCATTCTCTTGCCGAGATGCAGTTCACACTGGCAATCACGGGAATCATCACTTTACTCTTCACCTCCCTGATCAGATCAAGGTACGAACCCAATTCTTTTTCCTTGATGTGCTCATCGATGTAATCCAATGTCTCCGAATATTCCGCATAGATCATTCCGTCTTTCTGAGCTTTTTTCAGACTGTGGGCTGCCTCGAGCAGTATTTGCTCTTCGAAAATTGATTTCAGCACCACTGCCCCTGCTCCGTTTTTATCCAGTTCCACGATATCGTCTACGGAGTTGGTCAGCCCCGAGCTGGCCACTACTATCGGGTTTCGTAAAGTAAGTCCAAGGTATTTAGTTGTAAGATCTGCCATTTGCATATGATTTAGAATTGAGTTATTAATTTGCTTTCACTTTTTCCTGAATGTATTGATGTATTCCTGCTGCTGCTTTCCGGCCATCTCCCATTGCCAGAATTACCGTAGCTCCTCCCCTGACAATGTCGCCACCGGCAAAAAGTTCCGGAATAGATGACTGCATAGTCTCCTGGTCTACAACAATTGTTCCCCAGTCGGTCACTTTTAAATCGCCCAGAACCTTAGGAATAAGCGGATTTGGCGAAACGCCTACACTTACCACAACGGTATCCACATCAATATAAAACTCGGAACCTTCGATCGGAACAGGGCGGCGTCTTCCCGAAGCATCGGGCTCACCGAGTTCCATTTTCTGAACTTTCATCCGGTTTACTCGGCCTTTTTCGTCAGCATAATATTCCAACGGATTATGCAGGTTCATAAATTCGATGCCTTCTTCTTTGGCATGTTTGATCTCTTCAACCCGTGCGGGCATTTCCTTTTCCGAACGGCGGTAAATGATCATGGCCCTGTCGGCACCCAGACGCTTGGCTGTTCGCACCGAGTCCATAGCAGTATTTCCGCCACCGATAACAGCCACGTTTTTACCACTGATTACAGGTGTGTCATACTCATCAGAAGCAGCATGCATCAGGTTAACACGCGTCAGGTATTCATTGGATGAGAAGATCCCGTTGTAATTCTCTCCGGGGATGTTCATAAACCGGGGTAATCCGGCGCCGCTTCCTACAAAGAAAGCCTGGTAGCCTTCTTTTTTCAGATCGTCAAATGAAACGGTTTTACCCACAAGGAAGTTTGTTTTGAACTTCACTCCCATTTTCCGGAGGTTGTCGATCTCGACATCTACAATTTCGTTGGGCAGCCTGAATTCGGGAATTCCATATTTCAGCACACCGCCAATTTCATGCAAGGCTTCAAAAACAGTTACATCATAACCGAATTTAGCCAGGTCGCCGGCAGCGGCAAGACCGGCAGGACCGGAGCCTACTACACCGACTTTAATTTTATTTTTGTCTGCTACTTCCGGAACAGCCATTTTTCCGCTTTCCCGCTCATAGTCGGCAGCAAAACGCTCGAGATAACCAATGGCCACCGCTGGTTTGTTCAGTTTTATCGTATAAAAACACGATGCCTCACACTGTTTTTCCTGCGGACAAACACGACCACAAACTGCCGGAAGACCGTTGGTTTCCTTCAACACAACTGCTGCGCCCAGAAAATCCTTAGCTTCAATTTTTTTAATGAATTTAGGGATATTGATACCCACCGGGCAACCACTCATACATGTCGGGTCGGGACAATCAAGACAACGCTGTGCTTCGAGTATGGCATTTTCCTGCGGAAGACCTGAGTTGACTTCCATATTATTCTTATTCCTCTGATCCGGGTCTGCTTCAGGCATATTCACCCGCTCGCGGCTGGTACGCTCTTTAGCTTTCATGCTCTTGCGCAATTCAGCTCTCCACTCCTGGCTCCGTTCTTCTTTTAAATATTCTAATATGTTTTCCATTATGATACAGTTTCAGCAGTTTTTAAATATCTTTCGTAAGCTTCGTGTTCCTGATCTTTATATGCACCAAGGCGCAGAAGCATTTCATCGAAGTCCACCTGGTGGGCATCGAATTCCGGCCCGTCAATACATACAAATTTTGTCCGTCCGCCAACACTCACACGGCAGGCACCGCACATTCCGGTTCCGTCTACCATGATGGTATTAAGGCTGGCATATGTTTTAATGTTGTATTTTTTGGTAGTAAGGGCGGCAAATTTCATCATAATCGCAGGACCGATCACCACCGACAAGTTTACTTTCTCACGCTGGATGACTTCTTCCATTCCCGCCGTCACCAGTCCTTTTTTTCCATACGAACCATCATCGGTCATAATGATCACCTCATCGGAATATTCCCGCATCTGCTCTTCGAGGATGATGAGGTCTTTGGAACGTGCCGCCAAAACAGTGATCACCCTGTTTCCGGCTTTTTTAAAGCCTTCGACAATAGGCAACAAGGGAGCTACACCCACACCACCGCCGGCACACAACACCGTACCTACTTTTTCTATATGCGTTGCTTCACCCAGAGGCCCCACAACATCGGTTACTTCATCCCCGACTCCCATACTGGCCAGTTTGCTGGAAGTAACTCCAACTTTTTGAATCACCAGCGTAATGGTGCCTTTTTCTGCATCGGAAGAAGCAATTGTTAACGGAATGCGCTCTCCCTTTTTCCCGATCTTTATGATGACGAAGTGTCCGGGCTTACGCGACCGGGCAATTTCAGGTGCCTCAAGAACGAGTTTTACCACATTTTCTGAAAAGATTTCTTTTTCGAGTATCTTGCTCATAATGCCTTTTATGTTAGTGTTTGAATTACTTTTCCTGTTAAAAAAGAATGCGCAAATTTAGAAAATAAAATATCCTCTAATTAATTAGCATAGTGATGTTTATTCTACATTCAGTAGATCAGTAAATTACCTTTTTAATTTATATTAATTCTAATTGGATATGAAGATCAGAAGTCGTTATGAAATGACAGAAAGGACAAGTAAATACCTTGTTAAACGAATATGTATTCGACTGAAAGAATGAACTACCTCGCAGCAGAGCTAACGAGGTATCAAATAGGATTTTCTTTTTGATCGATGCAGAGCACCGGAGTATTTACTCATTTATCCCGATACGCTTCGCTATCGGGATTCGTTCAACTAATATTTTCAATGCACTACGTTTTTGAAAATTGAGTTTCACGAATAAACAGGGTAAACAGAGGAACAGGTTGCGGGTGAAATTTCACTCGCTTTCAGCTAAAAATGTTTTCCGTAATCGCTCTGGTTAATAGGAGCGATGGCCGTACCATTTATTTGAGGTAGATGACATACACCCTTCTTCTTCCGTCCATTCTAACGCACACAGGTTGCTTAAACCGAATATGGGTGAAATATTTCCCCTGCCGGACAACTTCCTGTTTTTTCAGAATATCATATTTAATGTAGCTTTTCGACATTTCCTGCTGCACCGTAAAATAGCCAACATCCATCGTTGTTACGTTGTGGAAAAAATGGGAGCCGGAAGAGGCATCCAGAGGAAATTCATCAAGGCTGGTTTCCACGATTATTTTTGCACCCGAAATCTGGTACCACTTAACAGGAATACCGATCCATCTGTCACGAGTTCCCCACCTTCCGGGTCCGATAAGAATGTACTTTTTACCGGCTTCAGTCATTTCATCGTTGAATTCTTCTATTTCCTGCGCCATTTCGGGCGTTTTACTTTTGTCGAAATGCTCCGGATCTACATAGATCAGATCGTACATATCTTCGATGCAACCGTTGCCCATACCTTTCTCCGAAAAAAGGATGATGTTTTTCTTCTTCACACTTTTCATGTCCACATCACAGCCTCTCATACTGCTGATCAGCGGTTTTATCTGTAACAGATAAAAGGAAGCCTTTCCCTCTTTGTCGCGGTTAAGATCAACGGCATATTCAATTTCGATGGCCGTACCCATAGCCTCTTTCCCAAGTTCAAGGATCAGCTTCAGTGTTTTTGCCAGCTCCACGTAGTTATGTTTCAGAATATTGGCAAAATCGATAATTCGCGGGCCCTGCCTCCGCAATCCCGGGTAGATGGTGTTGTTGTCGGGGTCGTAAACCGAAGCGCAATGGTTCAGCGTTCCATATTTTTCGGCGACAGAAATATCCACTTTGCTGATACCTGCCAGTTCACCTTCGAGCAGATCCAGATCTTTTTTGTCCATGTTTACAGCATAGAACCATGTCTGCGAATTGTGGAACTGATCTTTCAGCGAGTTGATACGCGTGCCCGGGTATCTCGGTGAAAAACGATAAGCATGGTTTCCTTCCACCACATACCTGCCCAAACCCACAGCCGCCAGGGCAAATCCTTCCTCGGGCTTCATATGGGCAAAAGGGTAGAAATTGAACGACTGGGCCACTCCGCTGATGTGTGGATAGAACATGTGATCGTATTGGTGGCCTACCACTTCCTGGATCACTACGGCCATCTTCTCTTCTTCAATTTTATAGTCGATGGCTTTCACATAGCCCCTGGCTGTATTGGAAAATACTGATGCAAATACGAGTTTTATGGCATCGCATAGCTGTCGGAGCCGCAACTGACGGTCAGGATGGTTATTTGGAACCAGGTAAGTCTCAAAAATTCCGGCAAAAGGCCGCATCAGCGAATCTTCGAACAAGCCCGATGACCTGACAGCCAGCGGTCTGTTCATTTTACCAATTAAATGTTCCAGTTTCTGCATCAGTTCGTCTGATAATTTTCCCTGGATGAATGTCTCCCGTATTTTTTCGTAATCTGTTTCGTCAGCAATGAGCGGGTTCAGGTTGTTGTTTTTAATAAACGATTCAAATTCGGCCGTACCTATAATAAATGTTTTGGGTGTCCGGATCCTGATATCGGAAAGGTAGTTCTCGAAGTCGTATTTGTTGATCAGCGCATTGATAAAAGCGAGTCCCCTGCCTTTGCCTCCCAGTGCTCCTTCGGCGAGGGTGTAGATATTTCTTTCGGTTATTTCCACATCTTCCGAAAAAGGCATAATGTTCCCGGCTTCCTGCTCGTTCCGGTGCTCTCTGATCATCGAAAGAATAGCTTCGCGCAGTTCGCGAGTGCTTTTAAAATCAGTTACCTTTTTCGGATTCAGGATGTTGGCTGCCCTGATCTCGCCCCTGGCCATCAACCACATCGACAGGTGGTCGCGGCTGGCATGATAAACCAGTGATTCGTCGGGAATGGTACGCAACTGTTTCTCAAAAGCTTTCAGGTTGGAAGCACGGCCTATTTCGTTGCCCTGTCCGTCTTTAAAAATAAAATCGCCGAAACCGAGGTAATTGGTCAGGAAATGCCTTATGTCCTGGTATAGGGTGTCCGACTGCTTGTGCAGAAATAGTGAATTGTACTGTTTTGCCACATCGGCATACGTATCGTCAGCCGATTGCAGGATTGTGGGCAGGTTTTTAAGTTCCTTGTGGGCCAGTTTCAACAGTTCGATACCGGCATTATCGTCCTTCACCCCATTTCGGTCGAATTTCACATCCGAAATCAGGCAGAGCATATAGTTTTTGTATTTGTGGAGAATCTCTGTAGCCTCTTCAAAGTTGGTAGCCAGCAGTATCTTAGGTCTGGCTCGCATCCGCAGTACCTTATAAAGTTCGTCAGTATCCACATCTTCGATAATTTCTTTGGTCTGGTACATCACTACACGGTACAGAAACGACAAATACCGCGTGTAGTAATCGGGCGAATCTTCCACTACCAGAATAACCCTGACCTTCCCCACTTCGGTATCATTTTCCACATTGATCTTGTCTTCCAGCAGTTTGATCATGGAGAAAAAGATACTGGCATCGCCGTTCCAGGTAAATATTTTGTCCACAAAATCAATTTTTTTCACCTCTTCGGTAAAAAAAGGCAGATCCGAGTTGTTGTTCAGCAGCAGAAAAATCGGGATGTACGGATAGCGCCGCTTGATTTCTTCACAGACGATGATCGGCGTTTTTTTATCAACGCCCACCATGTAAATGATCAGGTCGAAATGGCGTTTGCGCAGGTGTTCCAGTGCATATTCAAAGGAAGACGCACCTGTAATCCGGGGAATCGATGTCAGATTTAACTGTCCGTATTGCCCGAGCATATGTTCCGAAAAACGCCCCTCTTTCTCGATGGCATACGCATCATAGAGGCTTGATATGAGCAGGATCTCTCTTACCTTGAACGGCATCAGATCGTGGTAAATATCGCGGTTGTACGTGTATTTGTTCAAAAATTCCTGTACGAACTCGTTGCTAAGGGAACTTGGTCCCGACTGGTTTATTTTGTCGGAGACCAGCCTTGAAGCAGATTCGTCTTTATCCATGCGGATCAGGTAGCGGGTAAGCAGGTTGCTGAAGTTTTCCAGAAAATAATCCTGGTCTTTTCCGGCGGATTCTTCACCTGCCGGTTCGTCCTGAGCAAGACACAATTTTAGCATCCCTTTTTTTCCTGCCGGCGAGGTAAAATAAGCTTCGCGGCAATGCTCAGTAACTGTAAATCCCTCCGATATATATTCCTGATTATCGTAAGTGATCTGTATGCCGGCGTACAGGGAAAACTCGCGCTGGCCCGAATAAATGGTTACCAGTTGCTGAAAAGTTTCTTCAGGTTTTCTGTTTTGCTTGAGCAGACGGTTGATCTTGCTCAGCAACTCCAATGAGTTCGGATACCTGAACGGCCGTTCTGAAGACATAGCTGATTTGATTTAAACTTTCATACAAAGTTAATTTGATTTGTTGAATTAAGGGGGTGCCTGTGCTTTTTTATGTGCTTTGCTATAACATATTCAACAATAATCTTTAGTGATTTATTTTTATTTCAGGTTTTCCTTTCCGAAAGAAGATAAAATTTCGTATTGTTTCCATTGCCAGTTAACCTATCATTATTTTACCGATATATAGGAATATTAAAACAGGCGGGGTTATCTCAACGGACAAAGAAATAAATGAAAAGTAATGCAGGTTGCTCAGAAAGCACTAAGATATGAGAAACTTATTTCTTTGTCCTCAAGCCGGACGGGCTCTTCCTTTTTTTCAACAGCAAAAAAAAGGAAGCAAAAAATGCCGCCGCTGCTGAAAAAATTGCTAAAAATCAAATCATTCCACTAAAAGAAAATAACTCGCTGTGCTCAAACAGATTTTCTTTTTTAACGTTC
>Ga0136651_10001411_pt1 | contig 13211 bp, 14 predicted proteins | sample Mar14236cmmetaG_FD_94867 | JGI IMG/M metagenome (GOLD analysis project Ga0136651, IMG submission 94867) | Marine hydrothermal vent microbial communities from Guaymas Basin, Gulf of California to study Microbial Dark Matter (Phase II) - Marker... ...
AAACAAGAAATAAGATATTGGCTGGTGCGGGGATGGTAGTATTACTTGTAATTGGCTTTTATATCATTTTTCCTTTTTATCTCGTCGGTCCACCGTTACCCTTTCTCTCCTTAAAGAACAGAGATGATATCAATCATGAGGTAGTCATCGAGATATTTGATCAGAATAATAAATCCATATTCAAAGAAACGTATGAGCTGGATCCGGAAGAAGAAAAATCTTCTAACCCCACCACGCCGGAAACGCACGCCAAAACCCGAGTCCCGCGCAGGAATCCCACAACCCATAAGTACCATGCGTAAGAAGTGTCGCGTGATGGAGTTTCAGGTCATCGATGCCGATTACATTCTGGATGGTGGAAAGCCGGTTGTGCGGCTATTCGGGCGCGATCCGGATGGACAAAGCGTCTGCTGCTTTGTTCCGGGTGCTGAGCCGTATTTTTATGTCCAGCCCGCAACAATTGCGGATACCCTCAAAAACATCCCTGAAATCAAGAGAATAGAGGTCGTTAAGAAGTATGAGCCTGTGGGCTATCAGGAACGCCCCGCCGAGATGCTGAAAGTGGTCGTCGGAAAACCGTCGGACGTGCCAGCGATCCGGGACGAGGTGCGAAACTATGCGGACATGATGTATGAGACCGATATTCTCTTCAGGAACCGGTTTATGATCGATTCCGGCATCTTTGGCATGGGTTGGGTGCAAGCTGAGAACGAGGATTTAAAATCACACAAACCCGCATATCTCGAAGCGGTTGAGAGTGACATTGCATTCGTATCCCCCCCGTCCGGGATAATCCCGGTCGAGACTACCGCAAATGCACCGATCCGGTATCTCGCATTTGATATCGAGTGTGAGGTCAGCGATGGGATCCCAACTCCTGATCGCTCTCCGATAATCATGATTTCGCTTGCGTTTTCGCCGGAACCGGCGGAGATCGGGGAAACACTTGTGCTCGTCGGGAAGGACACGGATTGCGATGGCACCGAGTCTTTCACGAGCGAAGCAGATCTTCTGAACCGGTTTTTCGAGATTGTGCGGGAGTACGACCCTGATGTGATCGTCGGATATAACTCAAACGAGTTCGATCTCCCGTATATCGAGAAACGTGTTGAAATATTGAAAGATAATGGGTTTGAGGTGCGCGACGAGGTTGGAAGGGATGGAACGCCAGTCTCCTGCCGCAAGGTTGGAACTGTCACGCACGTATCGATCAGGGGCAGGATTGCTGCGGATGCCCTGCCTCTTATTCGCAAAGGGTACAGCATCAAGCAGTACACGCTCAAAAACGTTGCGAAAACGCTTCTTGATATTGAGAAGTTCGATGTCTCGATGCAGCAGATGGCTGAGTACTGGAACGACTGCGGCGAGAAACTGACCGAGTTCATCGAGTATGCACGCCGCGATTCGGTTCTTGCGCTCCACCTCCTCCTCGATCTCAATCTCCTTGACCGCTACATCGCGCTTTCGCAGGTGAGCGGCGCACTGTTCCAGGACGTTCTGGGCGGCGGGCAGAGCTCGATGGTCGAGAACCTGATGTTTCGTGAGTTTGGAAAACACGATCGGGTGATCCCGCCAAAGCCGGAGCATGAGACGATGGGCAGGCGGCACACTGATTCCGATGAGTTGAAAGGCGGGGCAGTGCTCGAACCGGTGCGCGGGCTCCTAAAAGATGTCGTCGTCCTCGACTACAAATCGCTCTATCCTACGATCATGATGGCGCACAATCTCTGCTACAGCACCGTTGTGACCGGAGATCGCCACACCAAACCCATTTCAGGTCTGATTCGTGCGCCATCCGGCGGTGAATTCGTGCCGGCTGAGACGTACCCGGGCATCGTTCCTGGAATTCTCAAAAATCTCCTGGAACGAAGGGTCGAGACGAAGAACAGGATGAAATCAGCGGATTCCGGAGAATACAGGGTGCTCAATGCGACGCAGAATGCACTAAAGATTCTCCTGAACAGTTTTTACGGATATTCAGGTTACGCGAGAGCACGTCTATACAGTCTCGTCCTTGCCAATGCAGTGACCAGTTTCGGGCGCAAAAATATTCTTGAGACTAAAGAACTGATCGACAAATCGATCAAGGAAATCGACCTTCCGGATGGATCGCATTTTCTCTTATCTGTCGTCTACGGCGATACTGACAGCGTCTTTGTCAGGATCACGCAGGACGGGGGCGAGGGAGATGGTGTGGGCGAGGTCTCGCTCGATGACGCGGAATCGATCGGGAGGACTGTTGCCGACATGGTTTCCGCTGAATTGACGGATCCGATGGAACTTGAATTCGAATCAGTCGTCCGAAGGGCGATATTTATCGCGAAGAAGAGATATGCGCTCTGGGTTTTTGAGAAGAGTGGCGATGGGTGGAAGGATTCAATCAAGGTCAAGGGGATGGAGACTGTCAGGCGGGACTGGTGCGGACTCACATCAAAGACCCTGAACCGAGTCCTTGAACTAGTGCTAAAGGAAGGACGGGTCGATGATGCGGTGGAGTTCGTCAGAGGCGTCGTGGATCGTGTCAGGAATCTCGATGTGCAGAGGGATAGTGATCTTATTGAAGATCTGATTCTTACCAGACGGTATACCAAGAAAAAAGAGAGTTACAAGAACAAGCAGCCTCACATAACTGTGGTTGAGAAGATGCGCGGTCGTGGTGGAGTTGTTCCTGCAATTGGGGATCGTGTGCCTTTTGTGATCGTAGCTGGTAAGGGGCTTTTTGTGGATAGTGCGGAGGACCCGGAGTACGTAAAAGAGCACAATCTTTCGCTGGACGTTGATTATTACATAAACAAGCAGATTCTGCCGCCGGTTGAGCGAATACTCAGCGAATTCGGTGTTGCGTATGAGCGGCTGAACTACGACTCGAAGCAGAAAGGGCTGCACGAATTTGGGGTCGATACCGTTAGCGCAGTCGCTGTTCCGAGGAAGCGAACGGTCAGGAAGACCGCGGCGCAGCAGACGCTATTTTAATTTATCCCGGACGAATCGTGGTAAATGGCAAAGAATATTAACCGTAGACCAATGAGGAAGTGATTACTCGTCCCCCTCGTCCAAGAACGGTACGTGAGAGTTTTTCCTCATACCGCTGGCTCCGCCGCTGCTGCGCAGACAAGCATCTTGCAACCCTTTAAGTATCGGGCAACGGCGCTCATTCGATCACCGCTTTTGTAATCCTGGTTTGCAGCCCATTAACACTCCTTCGAGTGTTTGCGAGTCTCTCTCCGGTTTTGGGCGTAATTGAGTATCTTACATTCACAGCACAACCACCTTCGCAAACACACGAGATCGCCCCACTCACGAATCCCGAACCCCTTCCCACTCCGTTCTCGTCTTCACATCACGCAGCATCGGCATAACCCGATCGATCCTCTCCCGCACTTTTAGAAGGAGAGCAGGGTCAATTGCTGGCACCTCCGGCGGCTCAAGCACTTCACGCACCGGCGCGGGCGGTACAACCAGATGCGAACGGTCGGGGTGCGCCCGCACTCCTGATGTGATGCACTTAATACCCCGCGCCCATTCATGCTTCCACGCGGTGTCGCATTCCGGGGTGTGCGCAACACTGTCTCGAGTGACCGCGATTGCGTCGAGCCAGCACGCATGTGCACATGCGCCGCAGAAGATGCACCGATCAGGGGAGACCTCGATCTTCCCACCCTCTGGAATGTACCACGCATTCGATGGGCAGACGTTGAAGCACGCATGGCAGCCCACGGGGTCGCATTTCGTGAGATGGTTCCCGATCAGTCGAATCTCTCCGTCAAACGCCTTTGCAACATCGATTGCGTTGTATGGGCACACGCTCACGCACCAGCCACACGCGATGCAGTCCTCATTGACCGAGAGCGCGCCCGTTACCCGGATCCGTGCCTGTGGTGCGGTCGCATCCCGCGTCCCCGTAACCTTGATCGCATCCTCGGGGCAGATATCCTCACAGAGCACGCAGTAATCACACCGTTCCTCGTCGATCAGGATATTCTCAAACGGCACCGGATCAATCGGAGTTATCTCCTCTTTCTCCTTTGGAATCAGGATGAACGCATCGCAGAAGTACGCGCAGATGCCGCAGTAGTTGCACTTTCCCATATCGATCGCAATCTCACCTGCAACACCTTCTTTGAATGGTGCGATCTCCTCTTTCTTCGGGAACGTGTACTCGACCGTTATCGCACCCGAACCGCATGCCAGACAGACCTGCTCGCAGAGGCTGCACGGGATGCAGTTATCGTTCGCCTGCGCCCTCGCATCGATGTGCGGGTAGCATTCTCTTCTTGAGGCGTCAACGTCGTCGATTTTCATTCTGACTGCTTTCGTCGGGCAGAATGCGGCACACATCCCGCAGAACGAGCATCTGTCAGGATCAAGGAGCACAGGAGGCGCATCCAGCCCTGTGCCGATGGCACACATATCACCCACTTCGAGCGCATCGGTCGGGCAGAGGCTGGCGCAGATTCCGCAGCCGCAACACCGCTTGTAATCGTAATCAATCTTTTTTGTGAGATCTCGGGTACGCTCAACGGTTATTATGTGCGAATCTTCCACGGTTTGCGTGATCTCTGGCTGTGGCGGCATTGCATCGTTCGCTCTTTTACCATCTCACACTCTTATTGCAAATCCTTCCTTGCAATGATCTTTTTTCCAGCACGCAGTTCCGCGACGTTGGTTTTGCCGGTGATCTCGATGTTACCTTTCGCATCCACGATTCTGGCTCTGGCATTCGGTCTGAGCATGATATCCCCTCCTGCCGCAATATCCCCACCGATTCTGGCAGAATCGAGCACCATGCACGTCTGCTCGGTTTTTACGCTCCCGTTGATCCGGGAATTCGCACCGATGATCGCGCTGGCGGCACGCACCGACCCGCCCACAGTAACGCCTTTACCAAGTTCAAGAGACCCTGCAACCTCGAGATCACTCCAGAAATCGGTGTCATTGCCAACGATCAGGTTGCCGTCCAGATGTACAGGGGTATCAAAGAACGACGACCGCTTAATAACAAAAGTATCGGAATCCTCGTGTTTCCTTATGAAATTGGTCTTCATTATGAATGTATTATCAAGTATTGAACGATATAAACGTTTTGATGGCGAGGGGTCAGGTGGACTCACACATTATACCTGCACTTGCATAGCTTTCTCAAGCGCTCTGATCATCCCCTCGAACGTGAACCGCTCCGGCACAACATCCACAGAAACACCATGCTCCCGCAACGCATCTGCCGTCGGTGGTCCGATCGCAGCAACGACCCCCTCGTTCAGCGCGTCCACGATTCCGGATTCGGCGCCCATGTTGCGTGCGACCGTCATAAAGTTGCGAACGGTCATGGCGCTTGTGAATGCGAAGGCGTCGATTTTGCCTGCAAGAGCGTCCGTTATCAGCCGCTCCTGTCTGCCGTCATCCGGAAGCGCAAGTCCGTACACCGCAGTCTCGTGCACAACGGCACCCAAACGCCCTTCAAGCTCATCGATCAGTGCGGGATCGCCGTGCGCACTCCGCACGACCTCAACAGTCTTGCCATCGATTCCGTGCAGCATCTGCGCGATCCCTTTTGAACTGTAGGACTCAGGCATCAGTGAAACGCTGATAGTAAGCTTCTCAAGTGCTTTTCTCGTCTTTGACCCGATGGCAACGACGCACATCCTGTTTAACGCCTGAACAAAACGATCCGGTCGGTCGATCTTCTGCAACGTGAATGCGATGCCGTTTGCGCTCGTGAAGATTGCGATGTCAGATTCGTGAGCAAGCACGCGCGCAACAAAACCGTCGAAGTTGCTGTCGCGGTTGTCTATGAGTTTGATCATCGGCGCTGCGACCACATCAAAAGAGCGTGAGCGTAGGAATGCGATCGAGGAGTCGAGGTGCATGTCCGGGCGCATGATTGCGATGACTGGCTTGTTCATGAGTGTTATGGTTCTGTTGGGTTGGTAAAATGTGTTGCGGTCTTCGGGTCGGGTGTTTTCGTCGGGGTGATCTATCACGAATTGCACATATCGAGTAAATCGACAAAACCCCCCGATTTTCAGACGGTTCCGGATCCGCATCAATCGAATACGACCTGCACCTGCCCAATCAAACTCACCGCATCGGAGACGCTCTTCTTCAGGTCTTCGAGCTCCTGAACCCCCCGCTCAACCTCTTCACTCAGATTCTTTGCCCTTTCCTCGAGTTCTACAATCTCCCTGCCGCTATCAGCAATACCCTTCTCGAGTTCGGCTTTCGTCCTTGATATAGCCAGATCGGACTTCCGCTCTCCAAGCGCAACGATTCCGGAGTTGAGGGCATCGTATCGATCCTTCTTTGATGCAAAGGAGTCCGTTATCTGTTTTATCTGGTCGATTATCTTGTCGCGTTTCTTGTCTGTCAGCCCGAGCGCACCGCTCTCGACCAATTGCAGCATCATCACCATAAATTCACTGACATCGGAAGCGCACGCTGAAATCGGGTCTTCGAGGCAGGTTACGAGCATTATCTCATCTTTTTCCGAGAGCGTGTGCCTCCCGCTCTCATTTTGCTTTTTCATGCGGTTGAGTGCCTTTCCGAGCGGCATGAACAGTTCTGTTGTGCTGGTTTCAACATCGCCCAACTCTTGTTTCAATTGATTCAATTCGCGATCGAGTTCGGTAAATAAAACCCATTCATCGCTCTCTTCCAACTGCAACAGTTGGGACTCCTGATCACTGGTGTTCTGTTCGAGTTCTCTAATCTCAGAAGCGATGCCATCCAGCTCCGAACGGCGTCTGGCGAGCTCGTCTTGAATCTCATTTATGCGCCGTATCTCTCCTGATATGGTCTCAAAACTCTCTATCTTTGACCCGTTTAGATCGAGCAAGTCTTTGAGTTTCGTTAATAATTCTTTTATGGTTCTGATGTCGGAGACGACCGCTGTTGTCTCCTTCGGGAAGAGGTGCTTTGTGCGCGTATGGCTCTTCATCGATCGTTCGAGCGTTGTTTCGATGCTGGCGTCGGTTGACCTGTAAAAATCCATGACACTGGAATAGTCCGCATCACCCCTACCTTCACCCCCACCTGCGCCGCCCATCGCCGGAATATTGATCCTGCCGATCAGCGCATTGATCTGCTTGATCAGGTTATCGCGAGATACTGTGACCATCCGCAGTACGCGTGGGGGAGCTTCTGACGGTTCTGCAGTCCCGAGAACTTTGGTATCTTGCGCCAGTTGCTCTTTTGCCTCGCCGATCTCTGTCATGATCCGCGCGACCGATCCGAAGAACTCGTCAAGCTCTTTTTTCGATTCGTTTGCAAACCAGTCATCAAGTTCGTTAAAAGCGATCGTGTGAGTCGTAGCCGTAGTTACAGTTGTTTTTTCGCCCCGTTTTCCGAGTATCTTGCTGATCCATCCCAATAACCTCACGCCCCTTGCTCGATCCAACCATTACTCATCCGACCATTCTTATCCAACCTTACCCCCCAGCCATTCAATTATTCGATCGTTTCGGTCAGTGATATCCCGAGCGTGCGTTCAAGCTTCTTGCGGACGCTGTCATCGGGTGTAAGGTCATTTCGCTCTATTTTTTTGAGTAACGACGCTTTCTCCTGTATCTTCCGTGCCAGATCCTCGTGGGACATGCCGCATGCCTCGCGAGCACGTCTGATCACCATGCCACAATCGTCCACCAGTTCGTCGGTCATCTGGTCAAACATATCGGGTCGTCTTCGCTGCCGACTACGTGGCTGCGATCGATTCTGTGATCGGGCGCGGATTGTGATGCCGGATGACGCACTGGGTGGCGTGTAAGCGCGAATCGGTTTGACCTCGTGCCCGTACTTCGCGCATCCTGAACAGACGTTCAACTCGGTTCCCTCGACTATGACCCGATGTGACGGTCCGCTGATGTTTTTTCCGCACATTTCGCATTGCATACGAGAAGCCTCCGAATCTACATGCAGATCCATACGAGTCTACATGCAGATCAAGTCTATATAGTCCCAGTTTCATAAAGGTTTATGTGCCATCAGGATATTCACTCTATGACGGAGGCATGAATGGACACCGACGCTGATATTGACTCAACAGAGTTCTCAAACTATGTAATAGATCGCATGCGGCAGCTCGAAGTGAAGAACGATCTACTCACACAACAGTATCACAAAATCGAGACTGAGAAGCAGGACGCCGAAGATCGGCGGTTGAAATATGAGCGCGAGATCAGGAAGCTGCAGAGTGAACTGAACACACTGAAGGCGACGCCGCAATTGGTAGGCACACTCGTAAAAGTCCTTGAAGGTGGCAAATCGATTGTGCGATCGAGCACAGGATCCGAATTCATCGTGGGGACGTCACAGTTCATGAAAGATAGTGACCTTGTAGCGGGCGCGCAGGTTGCGCTGAACAAGGAGAATCTCTCAATCATCTCGGTCGTCCCGGCAGCAAGCGATCCGATAGTGCAGGCGATGGAGGTCATTGAATCACCGGATGTCAGCTATGACCAGATAGGGGGGCTGGATGAACAGATCGAGGTCTTGAAGGGCGCTGCCGAATTTCCGCTCACCAAGCCTGAAGTCTTCAAGCGTATCGGGATCGATCCGCCAAAGGGCGTTCTACTCTATGGTCCCCCGGGCACAGGAAAGACTCTTCTTGCAAAGGCGGTTGCCGCACGTACGGATGCGACATTCATCCGTGTGGTTGGATCGGAGTTTGCGCAGAAGTACGTCGGCGAGGGCGCACGTCTGGTGCGCGATGTCTTCAAGATGGCGCGAAAAAAAGCCCCTTCGATCCTATTCATCGATGAAATCGACTCGATCGGGGCAATGCGGCTCGATGATGCCAGTTCCGGTGGCAGGGAGGTTCAGCGTACGCTTACGCAGCTTCTCTCCGAGATGGACGGCTTCGACCGGCGAGGCAAGGTCTGCATCATTGCAGCAACCAACAGGCCCGACATGCTCGATCCCGCGCTGATCCGCCCCGGGCGATTTGACCGGTTGATCGAGATACCGATGCCGAACAACGAAGCGCGCGTCGAGATTCTCCGCATCCACACCAAAGGGATGAGGCTTGCAGACGATGTGGATCTGGTACGTCTTGCGAAACTTGCGACCGACCATGCAAACGGCGCCGCGCTCCGGGCGATTGCGATGGAAGCCGGCATGTGCGCGGTGCGTGAGGAGAAAGATGCTGCATACCACAAGGATTTCGAGGATGCGATCAAGCACGTAATGGATCCCGGCGGCGCACGGAATCGGCGCACCGAAAGCATGTTTGCGTGAAGACGGAGGGGGTGTCGGGAATGGGATTAGTGCTAAAAACGATATTGAGAAGTGAGAGGATCGTTGTACATGAGCACGCGGTGAACATAGCCTTGCTGGTTCCGGAAGACCGAAAGACTATTGAAATGGTTGGCAACCATTCTTGACAATAAGATGCGAGATACATTTCAAAGAGAATCGAGCGGTGATTGATTGATCAATATGGACGACCCTGTCGTACACCAGTACATGGTGAAGATCATAGGCGAGGACGGTGTTGCGATCCTCGGAAGACTACCAGCCGGAGAGATCGTTGACGAGGTCGTCTCCGCAGATACCGGGATGGACATCAATGTCATCCGGAAGACGCTCTTCAAACTGTACGAGAACCGGCTTGCGAGCTATCGGAGGGAACGGAACCCGGAGACTGGCTGGCTCACTTACCACTGGTCACTTCATCTGGATAACCTGTACGAGCGTCTGGACATCGAGTTTGCGAGGCTCTTAAAGAACATCAGTGAACGGCTCGAATTCGAGACTAGCAACGTATTTTACACCTGCAAGAACAATTGCGCGCGTTTTCTCTTCGAGGTCGCAGCCGAGACTGATTTCATCTGCCCGGTCTGCTGCGAGGAACTGTTTTATCAGGATAATGGGGGGCTTGTGCAGAGACTGTCTGACAGGATAACAGAGATGGAAGCCACTATCCGGAAGTGATTTTTGCGAATGTCGAATTATCTGGACGAGAGTAAAAAAACGAGGGATCGATACAACCGCCTCGCGATGTTGTACGACCTCGATGATGTGCTGTGGCTCGGTTTGAAGCAATATTCACGGAAGAAGTTGATAAAGGAGACAAATCTTAAGGATTCGGGATTGGTTCTGGATTTAACGACCGGAACCGGAAGAAACGCCGGGCTTCTTGCGAGATGGGTCACGAACGGGACGGTTATAGGGATTGACATCTCAAAAAATGTTCTGAAGATCAACAAATTAAGAAACAACAGATATGACAACCTTCACCGCGTACAGGGGATGGTCCAGTCGCTGCCTTTCGCTGACGAGACGTTCAATGCTGTATTCTGCACTTGCGGCATGGACACAATCGACGGACCTGATATCGCGTTTTCTGAGGCGTTTCGGGTCCTCAAAAAAGGTGGTACGGTCAGTCTCCTCCATCTGAAGAAAAACAAGGGACCTCTCGATGTTTTTAATTTTTTGAGCAGGTTTTATGCATGGATCTGGCGTGCTGATGGTGCTGATCTGCTAACTCACGTGCAGAAGCACGATGTGGAGATACCTGTGTACAGGAACCTCCAGATTGCAGAAGCGATCGTCGCAAGGAAGATCGGATGACTCTGGTGAGATTGAGAGTCGCAAAATCATCATGCAAGCTGCTCGATCGCTACAAAGCCATTGCGTTGAAAAATACGGGAGAATGGGGCGAATTGAGAGAATGGAGAGGGTGATCCCATGCCCGATGTCGTAGGGATCGGCGCACTGAACATGGACCGGGTCTACCTCGTCGAGCGGATCGGGGCTGCTGGCGAGGAGATCAAGATCGATTCGGTGAGCGAAGAATCTGGCGGCTCTGCTGCAAACACGATCGCGGGGCTCGCGGGGCTTGGCGTCACGACCGGTTTCGTCGGCCGGGTCGGGGACGATCCCGATGGCGCACGCATCCGTTCCGGGATGGAGCGCGAGGGTGTTGACGTTACCGGAATTGAGGTTGCACAGGGCATGACCGGTGTTGCGATCGTTCTCGTTGACAGAAGAGGCGAGCGCGCAATATATCTCCATCCGGGAGTGAACGACACGTTTCGCATGACGCATGAGAACCTCGCTTGCGCAAAGAGTGCAAAATTCCTGCACCTCTCGTCGTTTGCCTCTGAAACTTCGCTTGCGGCGCAGAAGGAGATTCTCTCCCGGTCAGAGGCGAAGATCTCATTTGCGCCCGGAATGCTCTACTCCGGACTGGGGACCGCAACGCTCATGGAGATACTCTCGCGTGCCGAGGTCGTCTTTCTGAACCGCGATGAGATCGGGATTCTTATGGGATCAGACTACAGAAATGGCGCAAGGGAACTCAATCTGATCGGGGCTGCGATTGTTGTTGTTACGCTCGGAGGAGGGGGTTGCTACATCCGCTCAGGCGGAGTTGAGATCTCGATTCCCGCATCCGCAGCAGACGTTATTGACACGACCGGCGCAGGTGACGCGTTCTCTGCCGGGTTTCTCGCAGGACTGCTCAAGGGCGAGCCGCTTGATCGCTGCGGGCGCATCGGGAACAGTGTTGCTGCAAGGTGCGTGGAGGCGGTCGGCGCAAGGGCGTGGACGGGAGCGGTCGCGGGCATGAAGATCGGGTAGTGCTGTGCATCAGGCTATGTGGCTGGAGTGATCTGGTTGCTCAACCGAACGCATTCGCAAAAGCGTTTCGTATCAGGATCCTCCTATTCACGGCGTTTTTCGCTTCCTTCGGAGAGATATCACATCCGGCACAACTGTTCCAATCCCAAACGCCAGCGCACCCTCTGGACACGCGTCAATGCACACACCACATGCGAAGCAATCGGGTCGCAACTTATCACCGTCCACGATCGCTTTGACAGACGGGCATGGCGCAACCCGGATACATTTCTTGCAGTTATTGCATCTGCTCCGGTCAAGGCGCACACGAAATATGCTCATATACTCAAGCAGCCACGTCAGGAGCCCAACCGGGCACACAAGATAGCAGAACGGGCGGTACACAAATACTGATGCGATCGCAACTGCCCCCACCAGAACTGCCAGCACCAGCTCAAAATGCCAGTCGAATAGCTCAAACGGGTTTAAGATGTTCTGGTATGTGTAAAGATCGCTTCCTGTGACGAAGACCATAACTAAACTGATAACAAAGATCGAAATCCGGATGCCATTCGAGATCTTAAACGGCAGCTTGATCTTCTTCCCGGATGGTGCCGGAATCCTGTTTACGATCTCTTGCAGTGCCCCAAACGGACAGACCCATCCGCAGAACAGTTTCGCTCCGATGACCGACAGGCTGCCGATTACGATTAGCGCAGTCATTTTCTTAAGAGTGATTGTACTGCCGATTACGAGAGCCGTTATTGGGTCCACCACTGCCCGCAGCGGGCTTGGCTGGTGCATGATCACCAGCACCCCGAAGAGCACAAAGACGACGCACATCAGGAATGTGCGAATGTTCCGATTGATTTTGATCGTTTTTAGAAGTATGAGTCCTGACAGTGCAGCAATCCCTCCGATAATGAATTTTATCGATGATAACCCGTCCCAGATGGATGTTAGGTCTGTATTTCTGCCACCACCCCCACTACCACCACCCCTTCCAGCTTCTGCCAGAATAGGCGCACAAACGAGGATTGTGAGCAGAACGATGCAGACGACTGATTGATAGATCGTATTTCGCTTCATATTCCGCTCCCATTATAATAGTGATTCAGTGTTCAAAAGATTTTTGATCCTTAAAAAATAAAAAGAGTGCGCGGTCATTCCACGCACATAGCACAGACTTATCGATTACGCCCTTTGCCCTGTCCGCGTCCATCTCGCGGCGGCTCATAATCGTCGTCCTGTCCGTTCGGGACGCCGTCGCCGTCAGAGTCCCTGCCGTTGATGCCGAAATTGTCGCAGACGCCATCACCATCCTCGTCGACAAAGTTCACACCACTGCCGCCGCATCCGCATCCGCCACGTCCGCGTCCGCAGTCGCCGAGATTGTCGCAGACACCGTCACCATCAGCGTCCACGAATCCTGGGCACGTGCCGATGTTGTCACATATTCCATCGCCGTCGACATCCGCGTATCGGGCGCCGTCAGCGCCGCCGCCCTGACCGTACTGGGCAGCAGCAACTCCGATGGAGAGCGCGACCAGCGCAACGATCAGGATTCCAGTCATTGTTCCTATCTTCACTTTGTTTTCACCTTGTTCGAGTTTAACCCATTTGGGTAATACTCAATCAGTGGGTTCAATATATATAAT
>Ga0136651_10001412_pt1 | contig 13211 bp, 14 predicted proteins | sample Mar14236cmmetaG_FD_94867 | JGI IMG/M metagenome (GOLD analysis project Ga0136651, IMG submission 94867) | Marine hydrothermal vent microbial communities from Guaymas Basin, Gulf of California to study Microbial Dark Matter (Phase II) - Marker... ...
AGTGCTGTATCATAGAGCGTGCAGATTTTTTCTGGAGATACATCATACTGAATGTTGTGCACAGCAGCAAAAATAAATCCTCCACCTGGTGCGAGGTCTTTTATTCTTCTTTTAACCTCTTCCTTTATCTCATCTATTGTTCCAAAAGGCAGAATTTTCTGAGTATCACATCCTCCTCCCCAGAAAGTTATTTTATCTCCAAATTCCTGTTTTAATTTTTTAGTATCCATATTCCTGGCACTAACTTGAATGGGATTTAGAGCATCCACCCCAATTTCTATAAAGTCAGGGATAAGGTCATATACAGAGCCACAGGAATGAAGAAGAAGTTTTGCTCCTGAGTGTTCTTTTATAAATTGGTAAAGTTTTTTCTGTCTTGGTTTTATTATTTCCCTGTAAAGAGAAGGAGAGATAATGGGACCTTTTTCTGTCCCTAAATCATCTGCAACTCTTACCACCTGAATGTATTTTCCCACCTCCCTCAGGGCGTTTCTGGCAAGTTTTATCTCATACTCAAGGAGTCTGTCCAAGAGAGCTTCGGCAAATTTTCTGTTGACAAGAAGGTCCATGTAAAACTGGGCATGACCTCTCAGCCAGGAAGGAAGACCAAAAAGACATTCACTGAATCCATTTAGAGCAATAGCATAATCTGTGTTGTAATAAAGTTCTTCTGCTTTTTTCTTCAAACCTTCCACTCTTCTTGGATCATCAGGATCTGGCCAGGTGTATTTATCAAGATCCCCCAGGGTTGCATTTGCCAGAGGATGTTCGCACATATCGTAGTAGAAGCTTCCCTTTGAAGTCTTATATTTTATTCCCCATTCGTCAATATAGCTTCCATCAGGAAGAAGCTGCCATTTCTTTGCAGGCTTTAAATGAATATGTCTTATATCAACAGAAAACCTTTCAAGGACGGGTTCATCCACTTCTACTATTTGTTGCATGTTATCAATAATTCTGGGGTTTTTTTCATTTATCCCGAGGTATTTTTTAAGTCTAACATAGGCTTTTACGTGGATGGAGGTAACAGGACTTCCCATATCAACTGGGATCCTGTCAGGCTCTTTGTGTTCTAAAGCTTTAACAACTCTTTCTCTTGGCTTCATATTGCTCCTCTTTTTACGTATTCTTTTAATTTTTTTATCTGGTCACTGTTGCCAAGCACTATGAGGACATCTTCTGAATCAAGTTTTTCTGTTGAAAGAGGGTTAAATTTAAAAGTTTGTGTATCTCTTTTTTTAACGGCAATAACTATCAGACCTGTTTTTCGAGGAATTTGAGCTTCTCCTAAGGTTTTCCCTGCAAGCTGTGATGAGGGAGGTATTTTTACTTCTTCCAGATTCAGGGTGACCTCACCTGCTCCTGTCATGACATCAAGGAAGGATACAACATTTGGACGAATGGCAAGAGATACCATTCGCAAAGCTCCAGTTAGATTTGGCAGGATTACCGCATCTGCTCCTGCTGCAATAAGCTTTTTCTGTGTTTCCTCCTCAGCTGCACGAGATATAATTCGCAAAGAAGGATTTATCGCTTTTGCAGAAATCACCACAAATAGGTTATCTGCATCTGAGGGAAAAGTTGCCAGGATTCCTTTTGCCTTCTCAATTCCCGCTTTTTTTAAGATATCCTCATCTGTAGCATCCCCTTTTATACAGATAATATCTTCATATTTTTCAATGAGAAAGCTAACCCTTTCCTCCCTCTTTTCTATTATAACAAAAGGAGTTTTTGTTTTTATAAATTCTTCTGCTGCTCTTTCTCCAATTCTTCCCCCACCGCAGATTATATAATGATTTTCAAGTTTTTGGAGTTTTTTTTCCATTTTTCTGAGCTTTCTAATCTCCGTGAACTCTGTCTCTATAACAAAAGTGCTGACGAGCCCTACCATAACCGCCAGCATTCCATATCCACATATAACAAGGAATATGGTAAATATCCTTCCTGTTTCTGAAAGGGGGTGAACCTCCTGATAGCCAACGGAGGTTAGCGTTATAGCGGTCATGTAGAGAGAATCAAGTACAGACCATCCTTCTATGTAAACGTAACCTGCTGTTCCTGTAAGGAATATAATTCCAACTACTATCAACACAAAAAGGAGTTTCAAACGCAGTGAAATTTCCATATAATTTTACATTTTTATTCACTATTTATTCACTAAATGTGTCATAGCATACAAGCTCTTCTAAGGTTTTCCTGTATTTTCTACCAGGAGTGTCTGCAGGATAACCTAAGGGGAGCAAGGCAACTGCCTTATATTTTTCAGGTATATTTAAGATACTTTTAACCTGGTCCTGATAGAACTTTCCTACCCAGCAGGTTCCAAGACCTTCCTCTGCAGCAACAAGCGCCATATGTTCAAGAGCTATTCCCACATCAACAGCATAAGCAGGTACCCCACAGGTCATTACATACTCTGGATTAAGTGCAACAGCGACTATCACAATGGGAGCCTCACCCACAAAACGCTGATTGGCAGCTGCTTCCATCAGTTTTTTCCTGAGTTTTTCATCTTTCACCACAACAAATTTGTAGGCTTGAGAGTTTTTTGCAGAGGGTGCAAGTCTTGCTGCCTCTAATATTTTTTTAAGTTTTTCCTCCTCTACAGGTTTCTGCTGGTAAGCTCTTACACTTCTTCTTTTTTCAATAGCTTCCATTACATCCATCTTTACCTCCTCCTTTTCTCTTAATAGATCTGGGAAATTTGCAATTTTCAATGATTTAGCTTTTCTTTGTGGATTCTGTAGATAAGAGGATCTGGATTATTTTTTCTCCAAATTTCTCTGCTACATCAGGACCACTTGCTGTTATTATATTCCCATCTACCTCCACCTTATTTCCAGTATAAATCGCGCCCTTTGCTATTAATTTTTCCTTTTCACCTGGCCAGACGGTAGCTTTTTTGCCCTTTAATACACCAGCATTTGCCAGAGTAACCGGTGCAATACATATAGCGCAGAGAATTTTTCCTTGTTTTAAGGCTTTTTGAGCTATTGAGTGAGCTAACTTGTTATTCCAGTAAAAAGATGCTCCTACTCCCCCAACAAAGATAAAGGCATCATAATCTTTTACATCAATTTCCTCAATTAAAATGTCAGGTTTAACAGTTGTTCCCAGCATTCCCACAGCAGTATCCTTTGAGGAAGAGGCTACATCCACTTTTATTCCAGCTTTCTCCATCATAGCCTTTGGTATATTAAGCTCCTCATCTCTGAAGTTTTTATGTGCGATAATCATAACTACTTTTTTTAAAGGTGTTTGTTTTTCTTGTTTTTCAGATGAGAAAACAGAGGATGAGAGAAGGGCAAAGGTTAAAATGCAACTTATAAATATCAGGTAAAACCTTCTTTTTATCATTTATTATCTCACCTCCTATTCTATGTATACTAAAAAAATTTCGGACATATGTCAAATTAAAAGCTTTTCGCGCTTTATGCGATGCATTGACATAAGGTCAAATGAGGCTATAGTAAATAAAAGGTTTCTTTTTAACTATGTAACTTAAAGGGGGGAAGGGATGGAATTTTACGAGGTGATAAGGAAAAGAAAGAGTGTAAGAAGGTATGGAAAAAGACCTGTGGAAGAGGAGAAGGTTAGAAGGGTTCTTGAAGCAGCAAGGCTTGCACCTTCTGCCGCTAATCGCCAACCATGGCGGTTTTTTGTGGTGAATACAGAAAAGATTAAAGAAGAATTTCCTGATGAGTATAACAGAAACTGGTTCTGGCATGCACCACTTGTTATTTGTGCCTGTGGACTGCCTGGGCAGGCCTGGAAGAGACCTGATGGAAAGAGTTATCTTGATGTTGATGTTGCGATTGCTATGGAACATTTAGTGCTTGCTGCTACAGCCGAAGGTCTTGGAACATGCTGGATTGGAGCATTTAACCCTTCTGTAATAAAAAAAATACTCGCTCTTCCTGACGAGCTTGAGCCAATTGCACTTACGCCACTTGGCTACCCTGCCTCTTCACCAAAACCCACTTATAGGAAGCCCTTTGAAGAAGTGGTTAAAATTATTGGTTAAAGGGGATAAATTTGATTAAAAAATTTAATCTTAAGGGTGTAAGAAAGGGAAGTTCTGAAAAAAGCATAAATTACGAGGCGCATCTTAATGAGCAACAACTTGAAGCAGTAACAGCTGATAAAGGACCTATTTTGGTGATTGCAGGGGCAGGGAGTGGTAAAACAAGAACCATTACCTATAGAGTAGCCTGGCTTCTTGATTGTGGGGTACCTCCCGAAAGGATAATGCTTGTTACTTTTACTAACAAAGCAGCACGCGAGATGCTGCACAGAGTGGAGCATCTTGTGTCTTCTCAGGCCAGGAGAATAGTTGGAGGAACTTTTCATCATATAGGAAATCTTATTTTAAGGCGTCACGCTCACCTTTTGGGGTACGATAACAGCTACACAATAATGGATAGAGAAGATTCAAAGGATCTTATGGATGTTTGCATAAGTGAATTTATAGATGTAAAAAAGAAAAGATTTCCTACCTCTCAAATCTTATCCGATATAAACAGTTTGTCTATAAATACAGGAAAAAGTATAGAGGATGTTGTAAGGTATAAGTATCCTTTTTTTGCAGAGGAGATTGAGAAGATAAAAAAAGTTATAGAAAAATACAGAGAGAGAAAGAAAAAACTCAATCTCATGGATTTTGATGACCTTCTTTTTAACTGGAAAAGACTTTTTGTGGAACATCCTGATATAAGGACTTTTTATTCTGAAAGATTTCTTCATATTCTTGTAGATGAATACCAGGACACAAATAAGATTCAGGGAGAGATAGTGGACCTTGTAGCTTCTTTTCACCGCAATCTCATGGTGGTGGGTGATGACTCTCAGAGTATATATTCTTTCCGAGGAGCAGATTTTAACAACATAATAGATTTTCCCAAAAGATACCCTGATGCCAAAATTTTTAAATTAGAAATAAACTACAGAAGCTCTCCTCCCATTCTTTCTCTCACCAACTGTATCATAGCTTCCAATAAAAGACAGTTCCCCAAAATACTGCGCCCTGTCAAAAAGGGCGGCTTTAAACCAGCTGTTATTCCCCTCAGGGATGTTAACCAGCAGGCAGAGTTTGTGGCAGAGAGAATTCTTGAACTCAGAGACGAAGGAAGGGAACTTAAAGATATAGCAGTTCTTTATCGCTCACATTATCATTCAATGGAAATCCAGATGGAACTTACAAGAAGGGGTATCCCTTTTGTGGTAAGGTCTGGTTTGAGGTTTTTTGAAAGGGCTCACATAAAAGATGTTACAGCTTACTTGAAGATTCTTGTTAATCCGAAGGATGAGCTTTCCTGGAAGAGACTTTTTAAAATGTTAAAGGGTGTTGGAAATGTCACTGCAGATAAATTATGGAAAGACCTTTTGGCAAGTGAAAATCCACTTGAGAGAATAAAGTCAGACGAGATTAAGAAAAATTTCTCAAGGGGAAAAACTCCCCCCGGTTGGTCAAGTTTTGTTGAAACTTTATCTTTCTTGCAGGAAAAGTCTTTCAGAAAGAATCCGGCCGGGATGATTCATTTTATTGTTCAGAGAGAATACGGAGATTACCTGAAATCAAAATATCCTGACTATGGTGAGAGATTGGAAGATTTAAACCAGCTTGCAAGTTTTGCCCGAAGTTATTCTTCTTTAAGAAACTTCCTGTCAGAACTTGCTCTTTATGGAAGTGTGGAATCAGAAACGGTAGTGTTTGGAGAAGAAGAGGATGAGTGCGTAGTTTTATCCACAGTTCATCAGGCAAAAGGTCTTGAGTGGGCTGTTGTTTTTGTTATCTGGCTTGCAGATGGCCGTTTTCCAGCGGCAAAAGCTCTTAAAAATCTTGATGGTCTTGAGGAGGAGAGAAGACTTCTTTATGTTGCGGCAACAAGAGCAAAAGAGGAGCTTTATCTCTGTTATCCTATAATTGGCGGAAACTGGCGACAGGCCGTAATTATGAAACCATCCAGGTTTTTAGATGAAATAGATGAGACAGTGTATGATAAGTGGATTGTTGATGATGAGGTGGAAAGGCTACTTGAAAAAGTAGAAGAAAGAGAATTTCTTGGGTGGGATTAACCAATTTTAAGGCCGGGCTGGGCTTCAAGAGAAAGAGAGGAGATTTGCCCCTTTTTTATCTTGTGATAAGCAAGAGCTGCTACCATGGCTGCATTGTCAGTGCAAAGCTCAGGAGGGGGAATGTACAGATTCACCTTTCCTTTAAATTTTTCTAAAAGAAACTCCTTTATGAATCTGTTGGAAGCTACTCCTCCTCCAATTACAACATCTTTAACTTTCTTTAGATTAACGGCTTGTGCTATCCTCTCCTGAATTATTTTTGCTACCTGAAGTTGGAAGCTTGCTGCTATATCCTCCACAGGTAAAGAGGTTCTTTTTTCTTTCATTTTTCTTACAAGATAAAGCACTGCTGTTTTAATACCACTGAAACTGAAGTCAAAGGTTTCCTCTTTAAATTGAGGTAGAGGGAGTTTTATCTTTGAGGGGTCTCCTTTTCTGGCAATTTTTTCAATAATTGGTCCTCCTGGATAACCAAGGTTTAAAATTCTTGCCACTTTATCAAACGCTTCTCCTACTGCATCATCTCTTGTAGAACCCAAAAGCTTGTATTCTCCCTCTTTGTTTATATACACAAGCTCTGTATGTCCTCCTGAGATGACAAGTCCAACAAGAGGTGGAGAAAGTGAGGGATTGGAGAGAAAGGCAGCGTGAAGGTGAGCTTCAAGATGATTTATTCCTACAAGAGGAAGGTTAAGAGAAAAAGCAATACCCTTTGCTACCATTACTCCCACAAGCAGAGAACCAAGAAGTCCTGGACCACAGGTTACTCCAACGCCATTTATATCTCCAAGCCCCACTCCTGCTTTTTCAAGGCTTTTTTTTAACAGAGGTAAAATTGTCTCAAGGTGTTTTCTTGAGGCAACCTCAGGGACTACCCCATAAAATTCTCTGTGGAATTCAACCTGTGAGGCTACAAGATTTGAGAGAACTTTTTCTCCATCTTCTACAACTGCGATTGCAGTTTCATCACAGGAGGTTTCTATTCCCAGTATTAGCATTTTAGCTCCTTTTGATTTCTTCTACCACAAGTTTCACTATTTGCGGTATTTTCTCTTTTAAACACGGAGAAAGTTCCATTCCCCATCTAATTTCCCCAGGCTCTATTCCAATTATTATAATTTTCTCCTTGGGTATTTCTTCTTTTAAAAAACAAAGCATTTCCTCAATCCCAAGCTGATGTAGAGAAAGGTAATCTTTTTTATTCCATTCCAGATTGTCAACTGAAAGGCGATATATACTGCCAGGACTTCCTCCTGATTTTAATGCATCAATGATTATGACTTTCTCTTTACCTGTAATATGACTTATAAGAGATAAAGAAAAGACTCCGATATCCATTATTTCCACATTATCAGGAAGAGTTAATTTTTCAAGTTCTCTTATTACGTGAATCCCAATTCCCTCATCTCCCAGAAGTATATTTCCTGCACCTACCACAAGGATATTTTGTTTTGTTTTTTTGTTTTCACTCATAGTTTGCATTTTACTTTCAGCAAATTCTATGTCAAGAAGCGGCATTAAGCCTGGAAATATTTAACAACAGGATAAAAAGCTAAGAATGACCTTATTCGCATTTATCTTTTTGGCTCTAAGTCAAAACCTGTGGTGAAGATCTCATGGGAAGGGCCCCAACATCATTTTCTTTGCAATAAGCTTTAGGATTTCTCATACCAAAGTTTGTTCTCTTTAAAAGTTTTATCATTACATTGTGCCTTCTGTCTTTCTGCTGGAGTTTTTTCAGAAGACTTCAATTTGTAGCAGGATATATTTCTACTCCATAGCTTTCGCGAGACTTAAAATTGACTTTTTCTATTTATGAATTATACTAATTGTGTAGATAACTAATTATGAAGGGAGAATCTAAGATGCCAACAGTTAAAATACTTAGAAATGGACAACTTACTCTGCCAGCTAAACTTAGAAAAGCCTTGGATTTAAAAGAAGGGGATCTTTTAAATGCAGAACTTGAAGAAAATAAAATCATCCTCAAACCTTTAACAGTAATTGAGAGGGATAAAATAAGAAAAAGGTTTTTCCAATTAGTGGAAGAGAACTGGAAGAAAAACAAAGATTTAAAGCCAAAAGAGGTGGAAAAGATAGTAAAGGAAGAAATGGAAAAGGTAAGGAAAAAAGCAAAATAGATGCTGAAAGTGGTTATTGATACCAATTTTTCATCTCAGCTACCCTCGCTCCAAGAGGGAATCCTGCTAAAGTCCTCAAAGCTTGGCAGGAGGGAAAGATAGATTTGGTAATCTCCCCGCAGATCTTAAAAGAGATTAAAAAGGTAATCTTTAGACCCAGGATCAAAAAACTAAGTTCCTGGACAGACAAAAAAAGAGATGAGCTCATCCAGGATTTAGCAAAGATTGCCATTCTTACTCCAGGCTCTCTAAAACTAAAAGTAGTAGCTGAGGATCCCTATGATGATAAATTTGTTGTTGCAGCAGTAGAGGGGAAGGCAAATTATATTGTAACCGGAGATGAGCACCTTAGAAAATTGAGGTCTTACAAAGGAATAAAAGTTGTTAGTCCAGCAGAGTTTGTAAAGATTCTAAGACAGAAAGAGATGAGATAAAGCCATCTTGCCCATGTTTGCCATTTAAAAGGCAATTTTTAAGGTGACGTAAGATTGGTGATTTGTTTTTTATCTCAGATTTGATCCCTGTAATGCTCTATGGAAAAGGATCCTGGCATTCTTTGAAAAATTGGTAAGATAAAAGACATAAATTAGTTTGTTCGTAGTGCCAAATTCTCTCCTGGAGCAGAATACATCTTCTTACCACAATTTTTATTATACATCCTGAGCGACTTGACAAAAATAACAATATAGTGCAATATACAATAAAATATACAATTCTTTATAATCAACGATGAAAAGCCATTTAAATATAAGTGATAAGGTATACAAAAGTCTTAAAAAGCAAATTATTAATGAAAAATTGAAGCCTGGTGAACGATTGCTTGATACTGAATTAGCTTCTGAATTTGGAGTAAGTCGGACGCCAGTAAGAGAGGCTTTAACCAGATTATCTAATGAGGGATTGGTGGAGATTATTCCTCGTAGAGGGGTGTATGTAAAAAGGTTGAATGAAAAAGATATTAGAGAGATATATCAAATTAGAAAAGTGCTGGAGGGTTTAGCTACAAAGGAAGCAACTCTTTTTATTGATGAGAAGCAACTACAACGGCTAAGTTTTCTTCTTGAAAAAGCAGAGCAGTCTTTAAGTAGTGAAAATTGGAAAGCTTGCATGGAATTCGATATAGAATTGCATGGTATGATTATAAGTAATTGCCAGAATGACAGGCTTATTAGCATTATGCATAACCTTAGTACTCTTGTTCATGCGTTTAGAATGCGTTTAGCAAGAGACAAAGAAAGAGCCAGACAAGCTCTAAAGGAGCATAAAGCTATATTAGAGGCTATTAAAGCCCGAGATGCGGAAAAAGCCAAAAAAATGATGATGGAGCATATTGAGAAAGCCAAAGAGCGCATTTTTAATTATTTTGGGTTTTATTAAATGAGCTGGAAAATTTAATATTTTAGATTAAGGTTGCTTAAAGAGTGAAAGGTGGTAAAAGAGGGTGTACTTCAAAACTATACGAGGAGGTGATGAGAAGAAGCAGAGAAAAATCTATCGCAGGAGAAAAAAGAAAAGAGGTGTAAATATGATAAAGAAGAAAAAAGTGATAAACATGATAATTTTGGTAGGAATGATAGTGATGGTGAGCGGCTTTAACAGTTTTTTGGCGGAGGCTAAGACAATTGTTATAAAGTATGCTCACGGAGGTCCTCCTGATCCTCTTAAGTTACCCGAGCAATCTGATGCTGTGTCATTCAAACATTATGTAGAGTCAAAATCTGGAGGTCGTATAAAAGTTGAAATCTATCCAGCCTGTCAGTTGGGTTCAGAACGCGAGATGCTTGAAGGTGTGCAGCTTGGCACCATAGAAATGGCTAATACAAGTGAAGGATCAGTAGCTGGATTTTATCCTCAAATTTTAGCCACTGCAATACCTTACGCTTTCAAAAACAGAAGAATTGCTTGGGAGGTATTGGATGGTCCGTTTGGCCAAAAATTAATTGAGGATATCAGAAAGAAAACAGGCTTGCGGTGTCTTGATATAAACGATAATGGGTATCGCAATTTTACCAATAATGTTCGCCCTATACGCACCCCCGCAGACCTTAGGGGTTTAAAAATCAGAACAATGGAAAATCCTGCTCATATGAAAATGGTTGAAGCTTTAGGAGCAATACCTACTCCTATCGCTTGGGCTGAGGTTTATACTGCGCTTCAATTAGGTACAGTGGATGGCCAGGAAAATCCAGTAAGTCTCATTGTAGCAAAGAGATTTTATGAAGTTCAAAAATACTGCACTTTAGATGGACATATTTTCAGTATTGACTTCACCTGGATAAATGACAGGTTCTATCAGAGCTTGCCTCCTGATTTAAGACAAATAGTGCAGGATGGAGCTGATATGTCGGGTTTAGTTCATCGAGGGATGAAGATTTTGACTAATGCATTAGGTGTGGATGAACTGAGAAAACATGGTATGGAGGTCTATACTCCAACTGATGAAGAGCTTCGATTGTTTAAAGATGCTTGCCAGCAGCCTGTGATTGATTGGATTAAAAGTCAGATAGGTCCAGAATTAGTGGATGAATTTCTACAGGCAATTGAAGATGCAGAGAAGAAATTGGCGGTAGAATAATCTGGTACTTTCTTAACTAATAAAGAAAGAGGTGTAAGCGAGAGAAGGGGATAGCTTGTAAAAGCAGATAAGGATTATAAGCTGAGTCTGCTTTAAGGAAGCTATCCCCAGAAGGAGAAGTTTTGACTGATCTGTAAGTTTTTAAAGAAAAAGAGGTGATAGATTTTAATGAAGCGGATTGTTGCTGCGTTAGGTGTTATTGATAGAGCTGTTACCAGGTGGGCTATGAGGTTTTTAGCATGTTTGATGGGTGGAATGACAACAGCCATTGTGTTGGCTATTATTTCTCGATTTATTATCAAAGTACCTATGCCCTGGACTGAAGAGGTAGCCAGATACTTGATGATCTGGGCAGCGTTCATTGCAGGAAGTTTGGGACTCAAAAGAGGAGTTCATGTTGGAATTGTCTTTGTTGTGAATAGACTTCCTTGGGACTTAAGAAGATGGGTGAGTCTCATTGCCAAATTCAGTGTTCTGTTTTTCTTTATAGTAGTTATCTTAGAGGGTTTTCGCATGACTATGTTTGTATCTACCCAGTTATCGCCTGTTTTAAGAATTTCCATGGCTTGGGTATATTCGGCACTTCCTGTAGGAGGAATATTATTTTTATTTTACACTGTCCAATCTTTGTTTGAAGATTTGAAGAATTTTTTCGGTAATCGGTAAGTGGTAGTTGGAGTATGAACTTCTGCTTTCAAATGGGGTAAGGAAGGGGGGATAGAAGTGGTTATTTTAATAGTAGTAGTTTTTGTTATCACTGCACTAATAGGGATACCTATTGCTTTTTGTATGGGCTTAGTTTCGCTTGCAAGTTTGCTGGCAGGGGGAAGAGTATTTTTTCTTAAATTAATAGCACAGAAAATGATAACAGGAATAGACAAATTTCCCTTAATGGCTATTCCCCTTTTTATCCTTGCAGGGAACATTATGACTGGAGGCGGATTAACAAGGAGTTTGATTAAATTTGCTAATTTTCTTGTAGGTCGTATTAGTGGAGGATTAGCCCATGTTAATATAGTTTCCAGTATCTTTTTTGCAGGAATAACAGGTGTTGCTGTTGCTGATTCCTCTGTTCTTGGGTCAATATTTGTGCCAGCGATGAAAAAAGAAGGTTATGATGTAGACTTTAGTGCGGCAGTTACAGCAAGTTCTTCTATTATTGGTCCTATTATCCCCCCCAGTGTCCCATTTGTACTGTATGGCTGTACTGTGGGAGTGTCAATCGCTGGTCTTTTCTTAGCAGGAATGCTTCCCGGTATTTTACTTGGTTTGGCTTTAATGATAGTGTCTTATTTTATATCCAAGAAGAGGAATTATCCTGTGACAAAAGTTCCTATTTCTTTCAGGGAATTTATCATTAGCTTTAAAGATACTGTGTTAGCATTGGTTATGCCTTTGATAATTTTGGGAGGTCTCCTTAGTGGTGTATTTACTCCCACAGAAGCTGCAGGTGTGGCGGTAGTGTATGCTCTTATAATTTCACTTTTTGTTCTTCGCACTCTTAAATTTTCTGACCTTCCCTCAATTTTTGTTAATAGTGGAATAACTGCTTCTATTGTTTTGATGTTAATTAGCACGGCTAATATTTTTGGGACAATCTTAGCCACTCAGCAAATACCCCAGAGAATTGCTCAAATTATGCTTTCTGTGACTACTAACCCCTGGATGATGCTACTATTGGTTAATATTTTTTTGCTGATAGCTGGTATGTTCATGGCTGAATCTCCTAATATAATCCTTCTGGGACCCATTTTAGCTCCTGTGGTTACTGGTTTGGGAGTTCATCCTCTTCATTTTGGGTTTGTGATGGTGCTTAATTTAACCATTGGATTAATAACTCCTCCTCTTGGAGCATGTCTATTCATCCTCTGTGGTATAAGCAATCTTACGCTGGAAGAATTGACAAAAGCTATATTGCCTTTTCTGGTTGCGGAAATTGCTATTCTTTTTTTATGCACTTATGTGCCAGCTATCCCGATGTTTTTGCCAAAACTTCTTGGTTTTGCATAGGATTCTGGTGTGACAGTTTTGGTGTAAATTGGGTCATTATCTAAAATAAGATTATCAAATGAGGAGGGTGATAGAGTGGGAAAAGGTATGATTTTTAGGCCAGAAGAGGAGATGAAGAATATTCAATGGAAAAAGTCTGTTAAGGGGAGTCCCGGAGTTTGGATTCAAGATTTTGTAACGAATAAGGAAAATACCCAGGTAACGGTTCGTTACGTAAAAGTAGAACCCAATGGAGAAATTATACCTCATACTCATGATGTGTTGGAAGTATTTTATATAGTCGAGGGTAAAGGGGAACTTTTAATGGGTGATAAAAGGCTGGTTTGTTCTAAAGGGAGCTGTTTGATTGCCCCTGCAGGGGTAAGACATGGTCTAAAAAATATACAGGATATTCCTATACTTCTTTTTTG
>Ga0136651_10001414_pt1 | contig 13208 bp, 10 predicted proteins | sample Mar14236cmmetaG_FD_94867 | JGI IMG/M metagenome (GOLD analysis project Ga0136651, IMG submission 94867) | Marine hydrothermal vent microbial communities from Guaymas Basin, Gulf of California to study Microbial Dark Matter (Phase II) - Marker... ...
ATTACATTTTGAATGTGACTTGGTCCGGAAAAAGTGGCACTTTCAAAGCTTCGCAAGTTAAAATCTTGAAAGCTATGGAAAAGATTGCCACCGTGTTGTTGCCCTAAATCTGCATCGATGAGATAGTCGGGACCAGGTAAGGTGCTGCTATGTCCAAGGGTGCCGTCGAGAGTGATTTCAGCGTTGATGGGTAAGCTAATGGTTAATAAAGTAATTGTGAGTAAAAGTGGTGATTTCATTTTTTTCCTTTTTTTCATTAAAAAATAAAATTATTTTTGACGACTCAGAACTTTTGCGTAGCGATTGCTTTTACATTAGAATATTGTAGGGGAAATTCTTTATGGATGCGAGGTGCTTGGAGTGAGCTTAAAGCTTATCATCAAACTGTTATATTTGCTTAAGCTATTCGTCATTATTATGTAGTATAATGATTATTTTTAATTATAGCGTTTTTCGTTTAGTGAAATATAGGGCAACCATAAAGGATTGCCCCTACAAGATATGATTTATATTATGATTTCTGTTTGCATGAGGAATTGGGATGTTTAAACTAAAGAAATTAAAATCCGATGTATATGAAACATCATATATATTGATTTTGTGTGTGTGTGCTATACTTGTTGCATTTTATGCCGCTTTTAGTTTTCGTGGGTATTATGCTGATGGTGCGTACCATTTATTTGTTATGGTGAATAATGGAGATTTTTTCATTTATGAACTCAGTCGGCGAGTAGCAATCTTTTTACATCAGTTGCCTACTTTTTTAGCACTGATGATAGGCATAAAAGATATTTCGATTCTTTCATTTATTTTCTCTTTGACGCTTGAGTTATTTCCGTTAGTGTTGACGATATTCAGTTATTTAGTTTTACCAAAAGAGAAGAAAAGCTATTTTATTTTTCCGCTGATTTATTATTTCTTTGGTGCACAAGCATCTGGTTTTGCTTCGATTGCCGAGGGAGCAACCGCAACGGCTTATTTTTGGGTGTTGTTTAATTTTGTATTATTTCAAAAGTTTGATGATCGTAACGCAATTCCTTTTTTGTTTTTATGCATTCCTGCTTTATTGCTGCATCAAGTTTGGTTATTTTTGGGTATGCTTATGGCTGTTGCTAGTTATTGGCGATTAACAAAAGAGAGGGATGAGCTTGTCAGGAAGATTTTATTTATTCTTATTATCTTATTTGTCGTCATTATCATTGTTCAATTATATTTTGTGGTGTTTCCAAGAGATATTGGTAATAGAGATAGTTATTTCACAAATTTCTTTAATTTTACTTGGTTGGCATCTTCTAATGGACTAAACTTACCAGCTGCCTTAGGTATTCTTTTTTTTATTATCGTAACGGTATGGCTTGGAGCGAAAAAGAGGTTTACGGGCAACCATGAAAGAAAACTAGAATTTGTATTGCTAATATTTGCGGTAGTGTGTGTTGCAGTTGGCGTGGGGGCTACCGTTGATGGCATAAATGGATTTGTGGCATCTACCCAGTTTAATGCGAGAAATAATGGTGCTTTAATTTCGTTTCCATTGGCTTTAATAAGCTTTATGTTTGTCTATGGTTTGTTCAATCCAATTTTACTGAAACAAACATTCTTGAAGCTATTAATTAGTATACTTGCTGTTGGTGTATTGTCATGGCATGTTATTGGAATCGGATTGTGGAATAATTATCTCGCAAGTTTCAAAGTGATGCTCGACTCAAAACAGGGGCTATTAGTATGGGAAAAAGCAACAAAGCAATTATCTTCAGCAGAACGTTTGAATCTTAGCTTTTTTCAATGGTCTTGGACGGCTCCAACTATGAGTTATCTGCTTTCCAAAGAGGGCAAAGTTGGAAGCATTATTACCAATCCTGCGATGCCTGTTTGGCAACCTTTCGACCCAACAATATGGTCCAATCTGCCACGTAATGAATTTTTCAATCCGTCTCGTTATATACAAGCTCTAAATGCAGAGTCGGATATCATATTTTTTGATTTACTGAGTGACTCAATGCCTCCCGGCATAAAATCTATAGAGGGAATGTCATACAATGAAGGATGGGCAAAGTGGACTAATTCAGACTCAGTCCATATTAATTTTATACGCACTTTGCCAAAAAGTTTCGAGCTGATTTTAGAGATTGCTTCAGTATTCGGACCTAATATTAATCAATCATTTAAAGTGATTGTTGGAAATTCAATTCAGGAATTTAAACCTGTTAATGATCAGCCATATTTGGTTCGCTTACATTTTGAAAATCAGGTTTCTTCAAATATTATCACGCTTATTGTTCCAGAGCCAACAAGCCCATTAGAATATTTAGGAACAAAAGATAAGCGTTTGTTGGGAATTGCTCTAAAAAGTTTTAGTATTGAATTATAGCTTTCAGATAAATATTTTGTTCTAAAGACCTGACAGGTTTCTAAAACCTGTCAGGTCTATGAAAATAAAGCTATAGCCCCAATGATTGTCGCAAAACCGCCCAAGGGCGGCGCAATAAATAGTAATACAAATTCACTTTTTGTCCATAAATTTTACTGGTACCTTTAAGTCCAATTCTGGGCAATGAATCTTGGCTCGTAAATTGAGCTTTTGCGCGAAATGCTAACCAATTATCGGGAGTCAATTCTGCTTCATAACTGGCTTGGTAAAGGTGCGCCGATAAGGGGCTAGTGGGATCCGTATTTAGAAATAATTGAACGGGTGCATTCTGTGCCAGATTAATCGCATCGGTTACCGGCACCCACAGTTGAATTTCTGTCAATTTCGGATTAGCTAAAAACATGACCTTTTCGCCAACGTTCACCGGTTTACCTAACCAATCGTTGACATCTGTAAATACTGTTATACCAGATTGTTCTGCCCGTACCGAAAGACGCTTCAAAATTTCTGCTACATATTCCAGTTCTGCTTCACGTTCTTCGACTTTAGCCCGTAATAAAGCCACTTCTCCTCGACTGCTGGGGTCCAGAAACGCTTTTTGTTCTGCTCGTAATAAATCGGCACGAGCCACAGCTAACGTTTTTTGGGCGATAGTATAACGATTTTTTTGCACGGTATCATCTAAAGTGAACAGTTTTTGTCCTACTTCAACATTTTGATTAGGTTGCACGTAAAATTGTTTAATCGTGCCTTCCATCGGGGCTGTTACAATGAGGGGTGATTGTGCGACGATTTCTGCCGGTGCCAATACCGATTCATGTATAGATAACAATGTACTTGCTGCCAATCCCACCAATACTAAGATTCTAAAAAACCAACGACGTAATGGTTTGACGGGTTTGTGAATATGTCCACCCCGTAAGGCACTCCAAGCATGGGCATAAGCATCTGTCAAATACCCTAAAAGTGTTATTTCAGCTTCACGCCAATGATTTTTGCGGAATAATAATAAGCCTGCTTCTATATAACCACTTGGTGCATGAATAAAAGGACACCACAATACTTGCTCAGATGACCAGGTTTGCCAACCTGATTGTACTGAGGATGGCAATTTTTCTGGTTGCAGTGGATGAATTTGTTGAGCGATTTCAATCTCTTTGATATGGTGTTGGATAAGTTGACGGAGCCAACGAATAAATGGCGCATGAGCATCGACAGTTGCCACACCAGAAACAGAGATAATTTTGATACGCCCTGAGGGTGTTATAGTACATAATACGGCTTGAGCATAAGGAAACAGGCGGTGAGTTTCATTGACAGCGATAAAACCAAGGGTCGTATGGGAATCTGCGAGACGTGCCTCTTTTTCAAGTTGTAATAAAGTGCTTAAAGCAATGAGTTGGGGATTAGGTGCATCTTGAGTTGTGTTCATCAGTTATCCGTTATCCGTTTTTTTAGATTTACCACACTTAGAAACCAAGTTTCTTCAAGAAACTTGGTTTATCATATTGTGAGCAGAAGGGGGGTAATCTGGGAATTTCTGCTTTACCACACTAGGCTAATACCATAATACAAAATACCTCCAATGAGTGCTGACATGGGCACTGTGACTAGCCAGGCAGTTATAATCTTGACGATCACTTTTCCTCTGATATACTGCTTTCTGTTAATTTTAGACAGTTTTTTTATTTCCTTCTTGGAAAAATTTATTTCGTCACTGGTTTTCACCCTCTTTAATTTTAGTTCTTTTGTTGCTATCCGATTTAAAAGTTGCGTTCTTTCATTTTCATCTTCTAAACCAGCCAACTTGTTATTCCACTTTGTGAGTTTTTTATTGATGGAGCTGATATGATGTGCTTTCACCCCTTCAATTTCATCTTTATACTTATAATAAAGATAATAGCGTAAATAACCCACACCAAAAACACCACCAATGGCAATGTGTGTAGAACTCACCGGGAGTCCTAACGTTGAGGCAACAATTACCACAACGGCTGAAGACATAGCAATTGACCAGGCTCTTGTTTGATCAAGATCTGTAATTTCACTGCCTACTGTTTTAATAAGTTTAGGTCCATAAATGGCTAACCCAAATGCAATGCCTAACGCGCCAATCACCATTATCCAAATTGGAATAGTCGCTTTTTGAGCCATTTCGCCACTTTGCATGGTATCATAAATGGCTGAAACGGGACCAATCGCATTGGCGACATCATTGGCACCGTGTGCAAAGCATAAAAGTGCCGCCGCAAAAATCAGGGGTATGGTGAAAAGTTGGTTAATATCCGTTTTTTCATTGGATAGCTGTTGTGAGGCTTTAAGAATAAGTGGTTTGACAACCAGATAAGTCACCATGCCAGATATGGCACCTATAAATAAGGCGGTTGTTATATCCAGTTTGACAATTTTTTTTAAGCCCTTAAGTGCTAAATAAGTTATAAAAGCAAAACTCATGATGGAAATTAAAAATGGAAGCATCTTTTTAGCGGATTCAAGCGTATCTTCTTGGTGAAAAATTCTATCTTGAATGATGTAGAGAAATAGTGCTGCAACAAGCCCTCCTAAAACGGGAGAAATGACCCAACTGGCTGCAATTTTTCCCATCATTGCCCAGTTCACAATGTTAAAACTACTTGATGTAATACCTGCACCTATAATACCACCTACAATAGAGTGTGTCGTCGAAACCGGTGCCCCTACGGCTGTGGCTATATTGAGCCAGAATGCGCCCCCTAAAAGCGCGGCTAACATGATCCTAATAAAAACATCGGAATCAGCAATTAACTTAGGATCAATAATGCCTTTGTTAATGGTGCTAACTACATCACCCCCGGCAATTAATGCACCACTGGCTTCAAAAATGACAGCTATGATAATAGCACCTGTCAATGTGAGTGCCTTAGAACCGACTGCCGGTCCAACATTGTTAGCAACATCATTTGCACCAATGTTCAGTGCCATATAGCCGCCTACCATGGCGACAAATGCTAAGAATGGCATATCATGGTGATAAATCAAGGTGTATAACATCACCATGATTAAAAACAGTATTGCAATACCCAGTTTATAAAACTTGTTTCTGTTTGTTAAATTGATTTCATTCGTCATTTATGATGTTTCCTAATTCCTGCCAATAATATAGATACCAATAATAAACTCACAATGAGTCCATTGCCAAAACGAATATAAGGTGTCATGCCCTGATAAGGTTGGGCTGTGACTCGTAAGGTTATAATTTCAAATTGTGGTGCTTGTGCCACGATTTGCCCTTTAGCATCAATCATCGCTGAAATACCCGTATTAGTAGCACGGAGTAAATAACGCCCACTTTCTAAAGCTCGCATTCGGGCTATTTCTAAATGCTGATGGGGGGCAATTGAATCCCCAAACCAGGCATCATTGCTAACATTAACTAACAATGATGCTTCAGGCAAACTATTACGGATTAATTCACCAAACGCATCTTCATAACAAATTGAAACCCCTATCATTTCTCCCCGACTTTTGAGGTGAGTCTGTTGTACAGCCCCCGATGAAAATGTTGATAGGGGTATATCAAGCAATTTTAATAAATTCCCCACCATAGATTGAAAAGGAATATATTCACCAAAGGGAACTAAATGATGTTTATAATAAAATCCTGGTTGTTTTCCTATACTCACTACACTATTAAAATAACGATCATCTTTTTCCATCACCGGCGCACCAATTAAAAAATCGGTGTCATACTTAATATGCTCTGCCGCTAAATTGTCTAAAAAACCAGGCATATATTTTGGTACATCATTGTAGAATAAAGGTATGGCAGTTTCTGGCCAAATAATAATATCAGCATCGCGGTGAGCTTGACTTAACTGTAAATAGCGCTGCATACTCGGAATTTGGAAACCCGATAGCCATTTAAATTCCTGTGGTACATTACCTTGTATCAATGCTATTTTCAAGGGCTTATTAACAGCAAATGTCCATGACACCCCTGATAATAGCCAAGCACTAACCCATATAACGATGATTATTAGCAATATACGCCAAGTTGCAAAAAATGCGTTTTTCAAAAAACGTGGTTTTTCTATTGGTATATTATTTTCATGTTTTTCCATTAATAAGGCGTTAGGTGAAATTAAAAGATTAAAAGCATAAACTAACAACGCTGCCGTTAATACAGTCAACCAACTAACACCATACACCCCTAATAGCGGTGCGAATCCATTTAATGGCGAATCAATTTGGCTATAACCAAGACTTAACCATGGAAATCCACTCAATAACCAACCTCGTAGCCATTCCATCAATGTCCATGCGGCAGGTAATACTAATAATGATTTTGAAAATGTGTTATTCTGAAAAAAATGGGTAAGCAATCCGCCTAGCAACGCGGGATAAAGTGCCATTATTAAAACAAAGGCAGCTGTTAATAAAATGGCTCCAATAAAGGGTAAACCACCAAATTGGTGAAAACTAATATGTACCCATGACACCCCCATGCCAAATAAACCCACACCATAAAGTAAACCTCGCCAAAAAGCTCGTTTTGGTGAAATGTTTTGCCAAAGTAAAAATAATCCAGCCGGTGATAATATGGCTATGGGAAATAAAGAAAATGGTGCAAATGCTAACGGTAAAGCCGCCCCTGCCAGGAGGGCAAGGATATCGCCTAAGCGTTTTTGTAAGTTAAATGATTTCACAAATTAAAAACTCTTGTTTCGTTGTAACTATATGCCTAAAAAAACTAAAAATATTATTTTACATGATTACTTTGAATCATTAGAAGGCGGTGGTAGGCTTTCAAGTATTTTAGCGCAAAATTTACCCGCTGATTTAGCCTATGGTTTTGCTCGCCCAGGGCATCCATTTTTAAATCCTTTTTTAAATCCATCACCCCCTTTTGAAAAAAGGGAAAAAATAAAACAATATCATTTACACGCCTATACTGCTATTCCCTTGTGGCGACAATTTAAATTAGCACGTACTTTTGCACGGTGCACTTCTTTTTTAAAGAACTATGATACTGTTATTTATAGCGGTTTTTATACACCCTTAGCGGTACAGCATCATCCCGCCCAGTGTCATATTTTATATTGTCACACACCGCCTCGTTTTATTTATGATCAACGGGATTTTTACTTAAAGCGATTACCATTTGGGTTGCGCCCGGCTTTACAAGCCTTTATTAATTACTTACAACCCCGCTATGAAAATGCTATCACCCAAATGGATACATTAATAGCTAATTCTGAAAATGTGCGCCGACGTATTCAATATTATTTAAATCAAGAAGCAATTGTAATTTATCCGCCCTGTGATACGGCGCGTTTTATTTGGCGAGGGCAAGATAATTATTATTTATCAATGGGGCGCTTAGATCCTTTGAAGCGAGTAGATTTAATTATTCAAGCATTTTTGAAAATGCCAGATAAACGCCTTATTATTACTTCAGGCGGCTCCGAACTGCAGCAATTAAAAAAACTGGCTAAAAATGCACCCCATATTCAATTTACGGGTTGGCTAGATGATGCCCAATTAGCTGATTTAGTCGGTCATGCCATTGCAACTGTGTATTTAGCTAAAAATGAAGATTTTGGTATGTCACCATTAGAATCTATGGCTGCGGGTAAGCCGGTGATTGGGGTTGCTGAAGGGGGGTTATTAGAAACCATTGTTCCTGATGAAACCGGTATTTTACTGGAATCTTCATTAAATCTTGACGCAATTTGTCAGGCTGTAGAAATGCTTACAGCACAAAAAGCATTGAATATGCGTAGGGCTTGTGAAGAGCAAGCGCAACGTTTTCGGATAGATGTCTTTATGGAAAAGATGCGTCGAATTATAAAGGCTTAAAGAAATCGGATTTCTAATGACGACTAAGACCTGCCAGGTTTTGAAAACATGGCAGGTCTGATAACTTTTATTTTCCTTAAAAACTATAACTCTATGACTCACAATATGACTCACAATAATCGAGATGATTTTGATCAATGCACTGCATTGGTTTTTGATTTACTTTATACTAACTTCCCTCAAGAAATGGATGTAGCTATTGATAAGTTATCTGAATCTTATGAGGACAACATGCTTGATAACTATTTCGCAACCATGCGTTTTCTACAACGGGAAGGTTTACTTTGCTACCAAGAATTATATTATACGGTTTTTAAAGGGGTAGTACTCACAGCTAAGGGTTTAAAAGTATTGGATACTATTTTGGATACTTCTGCCCTTAAAAAAAATATTGCCCAACAAATAAATCAGGCACTTGAAAGTCAAAACGACAAAACGATTAAAATGCTCATTCAAGAAATGATGAGAGTAGTATAAACATGAAAAAAAACAAGGGAATTCAAAACAGTGTTATCGTTTTCATATTAATATTTATGATTGGTTTGTTTACCGTTTCTTGCGTGGGAAACCATGAGCAAGATGAAATCATTCCTGTTCCTATCATATCTCCAAGACCTCAACAACCCATTCCTAAACCAGAAATACCGGAACCGAAAACGCCTCAACCGGAGCAAGATAGGCAAGAAAAGCCTTTACAGGTACAAGCACCTGAACAAGAGCAGTCAGAACCGACATTACCACCTATACATTATGTATTTACACCAGCAGAAAAAGTAGCTAAACCAGGAATCAGTTTGGAAATGAAAATCGGTCAAATGCTCATTGTCGGGTTTCGCGGATTGTCTGTTAATCATAAATCTCCCATTGTACGGGATATAAAAAGATTTCACCTGGGTGGTGTGATACTTTTTGATTATGATACTGCCCTCAGATCATGGAAGCGTAATATTCGCTCACCTAGCCAAGTGAAAAAACTGGTTGCTCAATTGCAGAAGGCTTCACAAATTCCTTTATTTATCGCTATTGATCAAGAAGGGGGGAAAATACGGCGCTTGAAAAAGAAATTTGGCTTTCCAAGTACTGTTTCGGCTCAGTATTTGGGCAGAAAAAACGATTTAGCACTGACTTATCAAAAATCGGCTGGAATCGCTAAAACATTGGCAGGTGTGGGTATTAATTTCAATTTTGCACCTGTTGTTGATCTCAATACTAATCCTAATAACCCCATTATTGGGAAACTTGAGCGCAGTTTTTCAGATGAGCCTGAAATTGTGACAGAACACGCACTGGAATTTATCAAGGCACATCACACTCATGGTGTATTTTGCGCCCTTAAACATTTTCCAGGACATGGCAGCTCGACGAAAGATTCGCACCTTGGATTAGTTGATGTGACTGATACTTGGGAAGAGATTGAACTCGAACCGTATTCAGAAATCATTAAGGCGGGTATGGCAGACGCGATTATGATCGCCCATGTATTCAATCGGCGTTATGATGAAAACTATCCGGCGACACTTTCAAAAAACATTGTTAACGGTGTATTGCGAACCCATTTGAGTTACAATGGTGTGGTTGTTTCCGATGATATTCAGATGAAAGCTATCACGAACCATTACCGTTTTGAAGAAGCTGTTTTTGCGACGCTGGATGCAGGTATTGATATTATTGTTATCGGAAACAATTTGAAATTTGAGAAAAATATTGTCGCCCGTACTGTTGCTGTTATTAAGCAATTAATAAAAAAAGGCAAAATCAGTGAAGAACGTATTGATGAATCTTATCGGAGGATTCAGATACTAAAGAGCCGGTTTTAGCCATGTTCTAAAGTGTCTTTTAATTTTATGTCGATACGCAAAATTTTATTAATATAAAGTAAGCACAACGGATTAGGGAATACAACGAATTTTTCTATCCTATCAAAATTGGGTTGTATCCCTTAATATAAGGTGGGTGGAATTTCTTTTAAATATTTTGATCTAAAGAGTTACAACAATTAGTAGGAACCAATCCTCGTTGTCGCCGACTTGGCACTTGGCATCAGGCATTATATGAACTGGTACAGCAACCAGATTTTATTTATTTGCCCTGGGAAATCGCCAAAGAACGTCTAACCCAACTAGAACTCACTAAATATTGTAGCTTTAATATCAAAAATTTCATTTACTCGACACCTACCAAAAATACTTTTGAAGTTCGTATTTTTCCCGTTTGGCTTTATGGGCAACCGATTGTAGAAGCCGCCGCATTATTTGAAGCGATTTTGCATTGGGCAATGGATTTTAACAAAAATTCACCACTAAAAAGTGTGCCACCCAATATGAAAACCTTGTTAAATGAATTACAGATGCCACAAGAACTATATCAAATTTGGCAATTACGTCAAAAAACAAAGTCTTTTTAAAAAACGCTGTCGCTATAAAAAAATGACGTATAATGCATCCAGATGCGATGCCAATCACACTGTCTATTTTTATTTCCTCACTGCTACGTTGGGTTAAAAAACCTTATGCCATTTTACGAACGACTTTCATACCATTTTTATGTATTTCAGTTTCTACATCCCCAAAAGACGCTCCTGCAAAAAAATAATCGGGAAAAACATTAATGAAACTTTCTAACATAAAACTGGCGACATTGCAAGCTATTTTTTCTTATTTCTTTGGAAATGCTTGTATTTTATCTATTTTATCTTTTATTCAAAAGAACCGCACCTTTTGATTTCTATAAAAAATGGAACTTGTATAACTTAGGAATGCAGATTTAATAAAATCCGAAACTAAACCTAACGGTTTTGAAAACCTGTCAGGTTTGATAGATCAAGGCATTGCTCAATCAGTTAAGGTACGCCTAGGATTTTCACTTTTTGTTGTTCTAAGAACAGAAATACATCAGCTTGGGCGTTTGTATCACCAACGACTAGGTTGTCGGCGTAAGAATAAAAGGTAATATAACGCCCATCACCACTTATTGCAGGCGCATAACTATCATCATTCGCACCGGCTAGAAGCGATTTTATGCCATAGCTCTTCTCAAGTCCAAAATTTTCAAGCACATAAATGTTGCTTCTACGTTTTATCGCGTTATACGATAAATCAAGAGTACTAGCAAAAACCACAAATCGTCCATCATCACTGATAACTGGCTGACTGTTGTTACCGATGTCAGTGATTTTCCTAGCTGCACCGATTTGAGAATCGTAAATATAAATGGCTTGTTTTGGTTCTGCGTTTGAAACAAAAACGACATAACGTCCGTCGGCACTAACTTCGGGATTAAAATTTTGCCCATTAATTGGGTTGCCTTCACCAAGTATAGACACCATTCGGGTATCATCCGTTGCCAGTTCTCGAATAAATACATCCAAACCTTGATTGGTGTCACTCGAAACAATATTATCCCTAGATGAGTCAAAAACAAGGAAACGACCATCCGCACTGATTTCAAAGTTGTTTACATCATTTGGGGAAATATCTAGCTCTCTACTTGTGCCAGTTTCCCTGTCATAAATAGTCAGATTAGGATTTGGCGCATAAACGAAATAACGTCCGTCGCCACTGATACTGATATGCTCAATATGACGAGGACCCATTACAGAACCACGACGCTTTTCAATTAAAGAAGTTATAGCCGTTTCCACTTCATATAACCATAAGTTACGTGTATCAAATCCGCCCATTGGACCAACGCTATGTTCAGATGCCAAATAGGCAACATAATGCCCATCTGCACTGATAACGAGATCAATTATATTAGAACGGGTTATTGCTCCTTCAGGATATTCTATAATCGTTGAAATACGCACATTACGGTTTGTTTGGCGATTGTAAAGATAGACTTGTGGTGATGTTAATCTTTCATCATCTGTTTCAGCAAAGTAGGCAACAAAACGTCCATCACGACTTATTGCTGGCTTATGCCAGTCTTTGTTGTCATCAATCGTATTTTGAGAAACTTTTGCCACAACAGGCGTTTGCCAGAACGGTTCTAACTCTTCTGTTTCATTCAAACGAGAAATGTGCAAATCAGGCTTATCCGCACCTATTTGACCGAAACTTTCGCCAAATTGTAGCGTGATTATCACGGGACCACTGGTTAAATATAGAGCGGCAAAACCTTCTGGGTTATCACCGGTTACGGCATCAAGCCAGCCTCCTATATTCAAACCGTGAGGAAAATAAGGCATTTCTACAGATAAACCAAAGCGTGCTCTTGGGGCATCGTTTGTACTCAACACTTCTATAATATAAAACCCATTTTGTAATTCAGGCGTGATTATTGATTCTTCCACTACCGCAGCCGTTTTATAAACCAGCGCACGCTTACCATCCAATATTCGGATATGGATTTGAGAAAGCTGGTTGGTGTATTCATAGGGAGTGAGAGTCAATACTTGTGACTGGTTTAGGAAAAAAGCAGCAAAACCTGGTAGTTCTCCATTTTCCCTCAATATTGCCCCGATGTGAAAACTGCCAGCTATAGTCATATTCTGCCGTGGCTCAATGGACAAGCTCCAAACGCCTTCCGTTTTTTCTTGGGATAGGCGAGTTGTGATGACATAAAACCCTTCTTGCTCAAAATTGAGCAAATAACGGCAAGAGCTTGCATTGCAGCCTAACTCATTCAGAGTACCTGTATTGCAATCTAACGCTTGGAGAGAAGAGCCAATGATTGTCAGAAGACAGACAATTATCCAGTTAAATCGTTTGCCGCTGCGACAAGGATGACTCGCATCTATGCTTTTTTCTAAGGTGGTTCTTTCTAATAAATTTTTCATCATGTTTCAATCCTCATATTAATTTTACGGTTTTTTACTGAATTGTCCATTTTAACATTTTTTACAGGAAAAGAAATCCAATTTTTTCAAAAATCGGATTTCTACTGAACGCTCGCTGTCAAAAAAACACAAATACTAAGTAGCTGGACATAAGTATTTTAACATTTTGTTGAAGCAACTGTTATGATATTATATGCGAATAAAATTTCATAAATCAAGTTATTA
>Ga0136651_10001417_pt1 | contig 13199 bp, 6 predicted proteins | sample Mar14236cmmetaG_FD_94867 | JGI IMG/M metagenome (GOLD analysis project Ga0136651, IMG submission 94867) | Marine hydrothermal vent microbial communities from Guaymas Basin, Gulf of California to study Microbial Dark Matter (Phase II) - Marker... ...
CGCTAACCCTACAGAAGTATATACCCGAAGGGAGATTTCCCCCTATTGGGAAAACGATTGTGTGGTGCCCCTTTTGAAAAAGCCGAGAAGGAATTGAACGCACCTTTCTCCCAAGACAATCGCACAGGGCGATTTCTAACTTTTTACTCTTCTGTACAGAGAGAAAAATCACAAACTGACCATTGGTAGGATTCGGATAAATAGACTCTATATGAAAATTTTCCTGAAGGACACATGTCTCTGTTGAAACCTCAATTGGAGAAGACTCTATTTCTAAGCCGTTCAGGTCTACAGCTCCGATTTTATAGCGATATTTTTCCCCCTGTGTAACTTCGGAATCTGTGTATGTGTATTTAGCACCGACAGTACCCCTTCCACGAGCTTCTATAAGCTTTTCGTTAATTCTGAGAAATTTTCCCGAATCTTCCTCGGAAGCCCGATATATATTAAACCCCACAAGACCTAACTCTGCTTCCGTTTTCCAGAAAAGCCTCACCACCCCACTCTGAAACTCCCCGGATATCGCCGAGATAATGACAGGCAAAGAGAAGTCATTAAAACTACTAAGGTCATATCTGGTATTATTGCTTCCAACCCAGTTATCTTTATTACCTATTGCATTTAGTGCAGCATCCCGGCATGGAAAATTTGTCTCACCGTTATATTTTACATTATCATACTCCCTTAGTGCTACAGCAGTATATCCATTCTCGAGACCGGGAGGCAGAGCAGAGGTATTCGCACTTGTCGCATCATTCTGCCACACAGCATCACCTTCAATATTTACCCCATAGATGAACACACGTCCGGTGTCAGTTTCCTGGTACACTATTAACTGATCCCCATCCGTTGAAAGTGCAAATGCTCCCTCTTCGATAAAATCGGCCGAATCTTTACGATATACAACAATAGTACCAGCAACCAGGTCTTCGTGTGCAACATATTTCAGAACACCTTCATATTTTCTCAGACCGCCACTGCTATCTACTCCTTTATCAGTAAATCTTATCTCCGTTCCCGCTGGGACATCAACTGTTGTCAGAAAAGCAAAATCATCTGGATTGTCACAGTTTACACCGATGATCGCAATGTCTCCAGGGTTAAGAACGGTCTGAGCTCCCAGCGAGAGAAAACAACAAAACAGCATTAGCAGAGCAAAAAACTTTGAAACTTCCATCTTTCCCTCACGACCAACCGCATAGAATCTTTTGCAGAATATATTAGGAGCCACTTTAATTTTCAACAAAAATCTAACTATATCCTATTCCAGACACTGAAAAAAACCATCTACAGGAGAGACGAGAATGCTGGTTGTGGTCTTTCCTGATCAGCTTTTATTTAGGAGGATTACTCCATAGATATAATCTGATTTCTCTCTTTCCCTGTGGAGATAATTTTAATAGGAGTTGATAGCAGGTCTTCTATCTTTCTAATAAATTTTATAGCCTCCTCGGGTAAGTCACTGAAATTTCTTATATCCCGAACCGACCCTTTCCACCCGGGCAAGGTCTCATATACCGGCTCAGCTACGTCAAGGTCAACATCGGGATATCTCCCGTTTTTATAGTGAGTGCATATTTTAATTTCCTCAAGTCCATCAAGGACATCAAACTTGGTAAGGGCAATATAATCAAAACCGTTTATCTTAACGGCAAATCGGGCAAGCTCAGCATCAAACCAGCCACATCTTCGTTTCCTCCTTGTGGTAGCACCGAATTCATAACCCCTCTGCTGAAGATGTTCACCGTACCTGTTTCGCTGCTCGGTGGGAAAAGGTCCTGCTCCCACTCTTGTATTGTAAGCTTTGAACACCCCAATGATTTTGTCTATCTTGCCAGGAGGGATACCCAACCCACAACATATATTTCCCGAGATTGTGTTCGAAGAAGTCACATAAGGGTAGGTACCGTGGTCTATATCAAGTAGAGTACCCTGTGCCCCCTCAAGAATAATATTTTTACCCTCACCAATGTACTCGTGAATAAGATTAAATGTATCGGCGATATATTTCTTCACCTTTTCACATGCCCGGTAGAACTCCTTAACTTCATTCTTCAGGCTATTAATTTCTTCATCTGTCACGTCCTCTATAAATGTCGCTACGGCATCCAATTGAGCCTGCATCTTCTCACGAAGAAGGGAGGAATTTTCAATATCTCTAATGCGTATTCCCGTCCTCCTAATCTTATCCGTATATGCTGGACCGATACCCCTTCTCGTGGTGCCAATAGCCTTTTCTCCGGCCTTCTTTTCGTTATAAGCATCAAGGAATTTGTGAACAGGGGTAACAGCATGGGCGTTGAGAGATAGGAAAATCCGTCCATCGGTATTTACACCTGTGCTTTCCACATCGTTTATCTCTCTCAGGAGATTTATAGGGTCAATTACCATCCCGTTTCCAAGAATGCATATTATACCCTCCCTGAGTATACCAGTAGGTATCTGGTGGAGAATTATTTCTTTATTCCCCACTAAAATCGTATGCCCGGCGTTAGACCCACCTTGGAACCTTGCTACGACATCTGCTTCCCCGGAAAGGTAATCAATGATTTTACCTTTCCCCTCATCCCCCCACTGACCACCTAATACTGCTGTGACAGGCATGGATATTTTTTAACTCCTTTTCCTTGCTCTGAGTTTATCATGAAAATATACAACCACAGGAGATGCTATATAAATTGAAGAATAAGTTCCCACAATTACACCGCATATCATCGCTATAGAAAATATTTTTATTTCACCCGGGGCAAATGATAGAACAAAAACAGCAACAAATGTTGTAAGAGAGGTTATCAGGGTACGGCTTAATGTTTCATTGAGACTTTTGTTTATTACCTTGGGAAGTGCTTCGTTTTTAAGAACTCTGATATTTTCTCTGATTCTATCGTAAATCACTATTGTGTCATTTAAAGAATAGCCCACTATTGTCAGAAAGGCTGCTATTGTTGAGAGAGATATCTCAATTTGCGCTAAGGAAAAAATCCCAAGGGTAAAAAGAACATCATGAGCGAGAGCTACTACCGCTCCAATAGCATACCTGAATTGAAATCGTATCGTAATGTAGATTCCAATCACAAATAGCGCAGAAATAATAGCAAGAAGTGCTTTCTTGCGAAGCTCTCTCCCTATTTTCGGCCCCACCTGCTCAGCCTTTCGAATCTCAAAAGAATTATTTTCAACACTGCCGAGAATATTCGAGATCTTCTCTCGAATATTCTCCGAGCCTTCGGGCTTTTCCAGCCTTATCAGAAATTCGTTTGTCTCGTTAGACTTCTGAATTATAGCATCGCCCATCTGATTCTGAGCAAAAATCGATCGAAGCTCTGCAGTAGTTATAGAATTTTCAAACCTTACCTGGACAAGAACACCGCCTTTAAAGTCGATTCCATAATTCAAACCCCTTACAAAGAACACCGAGATTATGGAAATTGTCAGAAATGATATTGAAATTGTGGCAGCAAGCTTGCTGTATTTCAGAAAATTGATATTGGTTTTTTTTAATATTCTCATCTTTATCCCTTAAGGTTTTATATGCTTAACGTTTTCAACACTTTTCTTTCCGTTACATAGTTGTATATCGTCCTTGTGACAAATATCGCTGTAAAGAGACTTGAGAGAATACCCCAGAATAGAGTCACAGCGAAACCTTTTACAGGCCCAGTTCCGAATTGCATTAAAATTAAAGCAGCGAAAATTGTTGTGATATTGGCATCGAGAATCGTTGTAAGCGCTCTGGCATAGCCGCTATCGATCGCTGATCTTACAGTCTTCCCTCTATCCAACTCTTCTCTTATTCGCTCAAAAATCAGGACGTTAGCGTCAACAGACATTCCAACAGTGAGAATTAAACCGGCAATCCCCGGAAAAGTTAGAGTTGCACCAAAAGCAGACATGATAGCAAGGACAAAAACAAGGTTCAAAAGCAAAGCCAAATCAGCAATCAGACCCGAGAGTTTATAGTATATCGCCATGAAAACTATAATAAGGCAGAAACCCATAATACCAAGCTTCACACCCAGATTTATTGAATCTCTACCAAGGGAAGGTCCCACGGTTCTTTCCTCTATAATATCGACCGGAGCAGGAAGAGCTCCAGCCCTCAGGACAATAGCTATGTCCTTGGCCTCGCTCATGTCTTCCAGACCTTCAATAACAGAGGCCCCGTTAGGAATTTTAGTTCTTATCACAGGAGCCATATAAACTTTATTGTCAAGCACAATGGCAAGCCTTTTCCCTATGTTTGACCCGGTTAATCTTGCCCAGATTCTCGCGCCTTCAGAGTTCATGTTCAAGGAAACTATTGGCTGTCCCGCACTCTGAGATCCAGTGCCACCTATAGTTGCCCTCGCATCGGTTATGTATTTCCCCTGCATAGCAGCATCTTTGTCAACGTGGTACAACAGAAAGTAATTTTCTGTTGTCCCATCAGCCAAGGTTATCCGCCTTGGCTTGGCACTCCACAGAAGCTTAGAATCGTAAGGCAACAGTTTCTGAACCTCCGGATCGCTCAAGATCTTTTTGACCAATCGGACATTCTTCTCCGGCACACCGACCATACCTCCTATATTTCTCAGGAGAGAAGAAAAAGGCCTTTCTCTAAATAACTCTTCATCCACAATTACAGTTGTATCCTCTGAATCCGGGGTGGCCGCAGCTCCCAGTGGGGTTTTCCCGAGCAGCTCAGAGACACTCACCGCTTTATCTTTCGCTTCTTTTAGTTCTACCGTAGAAGTATCCTCCCCTTGAGAAGTATCAATTTTCACCACCTCTTTTTCGCCAGTTTTAAGATAATTGTCAACAGCCTCAATGAATTTCTGAGTAACAGCTGGCTCCTTCAGAAGATAGAACTCCAGTAAAGCCGTGCTCTGAATAAGTTTTCTTGCTCTTTCTGGTTCCTGAATTCCTGCTAATTCTACAATAATTCTGTATTGCCCGGCTCTCTGAATTGTCGGTTCGGACACTCCGAATTGATCAACACGATTTCTAATTATCTCAAGAGCTCTTTTGATAGCATCTTTGGCCTCATTTTCAAGACTCTTCACTATCTCGTCGTTCTTGAAGCCTCGATTTGTAAAATGCTTAATAAGCCTTATTTTATACTGGTCACACTTTGAGAGAAACACATTAAAGAAATCTGCCTCTGTCTTTCTATACTCCTCTGCTGCTTCATTAAGTGCCCGGTAAAACTGGGGGGTCTTGTTGGTCGCAATAGACTCGACGAGCTTAGGGATGTCAAGTTCCAGGACTATGTGCATTCCTCCCTGAAGGTCCAGTCCCAGCCTCATTGTTCTGTCTTCGTACTTCTCAAGTTTCCCCTTGGCTCGAAGTTCCTCCTTTTTTTTGTCACTCATCGTGTAGTATGCTATGGTCCAATAAAGCGAGTAAAGAGCAAGGATCAGAACAGCTCCGATAATTATTAGTCTTACAGTTGTTTTTTTAAACATCTATCCTCACCTCTAAATTTTAAAGCTTTCGAATTTAATTTTATAGTCTGGTAATGTCAACGAAAAACCCCTACATAGGCGAAGCAATAGAATTCTATTGAAACTAGGAGGTTATAGGTAAAGGTGCCTCCATTTTGCTCTATTTTACCCTAATGCTTTGTGCCTCTCAAGAAAAAAGGCATAATTTTATTTATACCTGTTTCTCATCTATCCATCCTGGATATCGCCTTAGAAATTCACGTAAATGCCGGAAAGAGCCTTCCGCCATATTAACGGTTCTCAATCTATGTCGATACTCAAATGGGAAATCATACTGGTAGAATAGATTTTCCTCGTGTAAAGAGAATATCTTCCTTATTGATGGCATCATCTTTCCCCCATTTCTTCAACACTTCAAAATATCTATCATAACACACATCCAAATCATATACATTAAAAACTTACCAAAATGGCTTATTCCCGATGATTCTATCTCTTCCCATTGCTGATTGGAGGCACCCTTCCTGCTTTTGTTCAACATTTCAATAGAAAATTTAATAGACCCTTTTTGAAATCAAAATCTTGAATTCAAAGGAAACTTTTTATAGTATATGTTAGTTATGCAAATGATCGCTCTTTGAGTAGGTGCGATCAAATTCACAAAAAGAAGTGAGTATACTATCGATTTGCCTGTGTAACTCTCTATACTACTAAATCAAATCCGTCATTTATTCAGGTTCAGCATTGCAGTTTGTGCATTGAGGAGGCTTATGTCAGCCGGATTAAACGGTCTATCCTCTTTCCCAACAAACGTCATCCGAAGAAGATGTGAGCAAAAGTACAGCAGTTTTTGTCTCATTTAGCTATGCAAGAGATTGTTGCTGCCTTCTCCTAGAATCAGGCACTGTGTGCATTGGTTTTTCTTTACAAAGAAGTCCTCAAAATAGACCTGCCTGAATCTAGTGAAATGTATGAGCGAAGAAGCCCAGGAAACTGTCGGTGGTACTTAGTAAAGGGGAGGTCAAAGCGGTTTTGAATCAACTGTCCGGGACCTATTAGCTGGCGGCAAGCCTTCTGTATGGGACGGAGTTGTGCTTGATTAAGTGTTTGCGCTTATGGACAAAGGACATCGATTTCAACTATAACATCACTACCATCCACAATGGCAAAGCAGAAAGAACGGCGAACAATTTCGCCGACAGCCGTTCGGCTACCACTGGAAAAGCATTGGCAGCAAATGGGAAAAATCTACCTGAAGGACCGTGAGGAAAATCCGCCTGGGGTTCAAGCGCCGTTTGCCTTGGAAAAGAAGTATCCAAACGCCGGGAAAAGCTGGAAATGGTTTTGGGTTCTCCCATCACCAAATCTAACTGCTGGTCCAAGAAAAACTTACGCATATCAATGGGTTAAATGAGATTTTTGGCAGCGGGTTCATACTATCTTAAAATTTTTCCATGGTATCTGTCCAGAGTGTATGAAGGAAGTGTATCTTGAATTTGTAAAAGACAAGAAGGACGAGGATAAGCAGAGAATGCAGGGGAATGTACTCAAATGTCGAGGAAGGTACGAAGGGAAAGCCCAACGAGGATTGTACTCTGTCGCACGAAGCTTGGAAGTGAAAACTTTTCACTGTATTTAGATATAAGGACCTTAAAAGAATGAAAGAATTATATGCCCAGGAGGTTCAAAAATACTCAACAATTATCGATAAACCAGAACCTAAACTCAATGCGTTCAATAACATTACAAAGCTTTTCCAATGTCAAGTATCAAGAATCGTACAACAATTTTTAGAGAAAAATATCAGCTGTAAAAATTAGATGAGGCTATCTTATGAAAACAAAAGATAAACAACCGACAGAAATTAAAATTCTCCTGATAGAGAATGATCTTCCTATGGTGGAGTTAATAGAAGATAGATTGATATCGAACACATTATTCCCGGCTAAGGTGCACATCGCTGAAAATCTATCCGAAGCAAAAAAAATCCTTGAGAAGGAAAGGATTGATATTGTACTGACTGACCTTAATCTGCCAGACAGCCAGGGCATCAGTACTCTGCTGAAGATAAGAGAAAAGGCGCCAGAAATACCGGTGGTCGTGCTGAGCGGAACTGAAGATCCCAATCTAAGAGAAGCGGCAATTGAAGCCGGTGCCGTCGATTTTCTTCAGAAAGGTGGAATCGGAGAATATATTGTTCCTCTCTTACAGTCAGCAATAATACGTAATCAGGAGAAAAAACGATTTATCAGCTTCTACGAAAGGCTTCTTAATGACTCACCAGATGCCAAAATTGTCCTGGATGCTAAAAACAGGATTGTGTTTTTCAATAAAGCCGCACATCTGCTGTTCGGCAATCGTGCAGAGATTGGCAGGGAATTTGGTACGTTCTTTCCTGAGCAGGACGTTTATACCGAGTTAGCTGTTACAAAACCGGACGGAACAATTGCTTTATGTGATGTCGTGACTTATAATACGGTCTGGAAGGGAGAACCGGTTCGGGTAATCTCCTTCAGGGATTTAACTGAACATAAAAAACTGGAGGAAGAACTCGCTCGAAAAGAAAAACAGTACCGTCAACTTGTAGAATCCCTCACTGAAGGGTTGTCAATTCTGGATACAGAGGGACGGTTTATATTCGCCAACCCGGCAGCTCATAAAATTGCTGGGGTCGAGGACGGCCAACTGGTCGGTCGCAATCTGAATGAATTCCTGGATGAAACCGGACGGGAAATTATCAGGGCAGAGACAATGAAAAGAGCAAAGGGCATCACCAGCAGTTATGAACTGGAAATTATAAGAGCAGATAAACAAAGACGCATTCTGAGGGTTACATCCAGTCCCTGGTATAATGAAGAGGGGAAAGTTAAGGGAAGTTGTACCCTTTTTGTGGATATTACGAAGATAAAAAATGCAGAGAAATCGCTTCGGGAGAATGAAGCGCGATTGCGGGAAGTCCAGCAAATTGCCCGTATCGGTCACTGGGAATACGACATTGTGAACGATGTTCTGACATGGTCGGATATTATTTTCGACATCTTTGAAGTGAAAAAAGAAGATTTTACAGGTAATTTAAATTTCGTCCTTAGCAGGGTTCACCCCGAAGACCGTGAGAGTGTGGAAAAAACATACTGGCAATCCGTTGAAGAGCGCGCCGACTCTTCCCATGTGCACCGCATTTTGACGCCAGATGGCGCTATCAAATATGTCCACGAAAGGTGGAAAACATATTACGCCGGGGATGGCACGCCACTCCGAACGGTGGGCACAATCCAGGATGTTACAGAACTGAAGCGAACGGAAGAGAAATTGCAGAAAATCCAGGAACGTTTTTTAAAACTGGTTGACCGTTTACATGATATTGTCTGGACAGCGCGAATGGACGGCAGCAACCTGGAGATTAATAATGCTACTAAAGACATTTACGGGGTTCCAAAGGAGGAATTTCAGAATAATCCTCAGATCTGGCTTGAATTGGTGCATCCCGATGATCGCGCCATTGCCGAAGAAAGTGTAAAGAAATTGATGGCAGAAGGATATTCTGAAGTAGAATACAGAATTTTACGTTCGGATGGTGAGATCCGCTGGCTAAGAGATCGAAAATCCATACTTTTTGATGATAAGGGGGATCCTGTTGAGATGGGAGGCATTGCCTCTGATATTTCAGAAATTAAGAAGAAAGAAGAGGAAAAGATTCAGATAGAAAGGCAGCTTATCCAAGCGCAAAAGATGGAGGCGGTCGGTCAGCTTGCCGGGGGCATAGCGCACGATTTCAACAACATGCTCAGCATAATCCTGGGTAGAGCTCAACTGGCAATGATGAAGGTCAAAAAGGATGATCCTTCCTATCGTGCTTTTGCTGAAATTTACAAAGCCGGAAAAAGGGCGGCTGAAATGCCCAGAAAGCTCCTGGCTTTTGCCAGAAAGGATACAGTTGCTCCCAGAGTAATCAACCTGAATAAAATTATTACTCAGATGCTCAAAATGGTGAAACAACTGATTGGCGAAGATATCGAGGTTATCTGGAATCCGGGTGAAAATCTCTGGAACGTGAAAATAGATCCCTCTCAGGTTGATCAGATTCTGGTAAACCTGGCGGTGAACGCCCGGGATGCAATCGGTGGAGTGGGCACCATCACAATAGATACGAAAAATGTAAAGATTAAGCAAAATACCTCCTCTGGATATCCCGATAATATAGCACAGGGTGAATATGTGATGATCACCTTCACTGACACAGGCAGTGGTATGGACAGGGAAACTCTCCGAAAAATTTTTGACCCTTTTTTCACAACCAAGGATGTGGGAAAGGGAACAGGACTCGGACTGTCAACGGTTTACGGTATTATCAAACAGAATGGTGGATATATTACCGTGGACAGCACTCCATCTGTGGGAACCACTTTCAGAATCTTTATCTCGAGATATAAAGGGGAGGAACAGGAAACAATTAATGGTGAACAGGAAACACTTCCGAGAGGTCATGGTGAGACAATTCTTATTGTGGAAGATGATCCCCAGGTACTGGAAAACACTTCAATTATGCTTGAGAATCTCGGATATAAGGTATTGTCAGCTGGAAACCCTAACGAGGCGCTTAGAATTTTCCGGGAACGTCATGCGCAAATCGATCTGCTTTTCACTGATATTATCATGCCGGACATGAACGGACTGCAATTATCCAAAGAGGTTGAGAAAATTAATCCCAACGTTAGTGTCGTATTTATGTCTGGTTATACCGCTGACATTCTAGACGAGCGAGGTTTTTTACAGGAAGGATTGCACTTTATTGAAAAACCGCTTACTATAAGTAAATTAGCGACAACGATAAATGATGCACTGTCAGGGGTCAAGGAGCAATAATTGATCGTCCCAAAAATGGTAAGAATCGCGAGACGAGAACGGACACCAAAAGCGTACAGGATCATTTTATGGAGGTGATTGTCCCATCTCTTCGCATTTCAGTGTCTGATTCAGGAACATGGTATACACTCTGGAGAGGCATTTTACAATAATCAGGGCAGAAAAGATCAAGTATTACGAGTTTAAATTTAATGAGTTTTCTATAGTCAATTTTGCTTTTATCACCTGCCTTATAAACTATCTTTACTGGAATAGCCCTCCTTTATATCTTTTAATTCTTTCGTATCTATCTGTACTAACTCAAACAATTTCAATCTCTTCTTCACCTCTCTCGAATCTCTCTTAACAATATACTTTTACTTACGTCTCCTTATTACCATTTTGCTCCAGAACTCTATACATGGCTCCTCTACCGCAGGGAATCTTAAATTCTTCTTTGATTCTGCAGGTACCTAAATATGGACGATTCTTCCCTTAACCTTCTTAACTGCATACCATGTGAATGAACTGTACAAAAAAAGTTCAAGATTTTCTTTGAAACAAAAAGAGAAAAGCCATAAAATAACCTTCGTTTACTGGAGTGTTTTATGCCGCCGAACAAGAAAAAACTTGGAACATTTAGTGGCGTCTTTACACCTACAGCGCTAACCATACTGGGAGTGATATTATATCTCAGACTGGGCTGGGTCGTTGGCAACGCTGGAATAGGCGGAGCTATCCTCATAATCATCCTTGCCAAGCTGGTAACTATCACAACTGGCTTAAGTATCACGTCAATTGTAACAAATGAACGCATAGGTTCTGGAGGATCCTATGCGATAATTTCCAAATCGCTTGGTCTTGAACTGGGCGGGGCCATTGGTCTACCCCTTTACCTTTCGCAGGCACTGGGGGGTGCACTTTACATAACAGGTTTTACCGAAGCCTGGTTATCAATTTTTCCCGACCATAACGCAAAGCTCGTAGCGTCCCTTGTTTTGCTATTTGTATTCGTTTCATCTTTTATAAGTGTCAAATTCGTTACCAAAATATACTACATCGTAATGACTGTGATCGTCTTATCTCTCATCTCCTTTTTCGCTGGCAAAGGGCAACCAGGAAACGCTACAATCTGGGGCAGCTTTGAGAAGGCTCCCTTCTGGAAAGTTTTCGCTATTTTCTTTCCAGCTGTAACTGGCATAGAAGCAGGAGCCGCAATGTCCGGCGATGTAAAAGACCCCAAGAAAAATCTCCCTATAGGGATTCTTTCCGCAATCTTTCTTACCATGGGAATCTACATAGCCGCTGCTTTCTGGTTAGGCACCAACGCCCCACAAGAAAAGCTTCTTAGCAAATATACGATAATGCTGGATATAGCAAGGTGGAAAGAATTCGTTCTCGCAGGTATCTTTGGAGCCACCTTGTCCTCGGCCCTTGGCAGCATCGTAGGTGCTCCAAGAACTTTAATGACCCTGGGAAGAGATAAAATTATTCCATTCCCAAGATTTTTCTCGAAAAAGGCAGCGGGAGGAGAGCCAAGAAACGCCCTCATATTTACTGTGCTACTGATCGAAGCATGCCTTCTGCTCTGGGATCTAAACACTATTGCCCCACTCCTGACAATGTTCTTCCTTATCACTTATGGAACTATCAACATGGCTGTTACCATTGAAAAACTCGTAAAGGCCCCCTCCTTCAGACCCAAATTTGATGTCCCTCTCATATTCCCGGTGGTCGGGTCAGTCTGGAGCATTGTCGTAATGTTCCTGATTAACCCCCTTTTCGCAGGCGTTGCCTTCGCACTTATTATAATCTTTTATATAATCCAGGTTCGAAGAGGGCTTGTAACCCCATGGGGAGATGTAAGAGTCAGTATGTTCAACGCCATCGCAGAATGGGCAGCAAAAACCGCTGCAAAGATGCCCCAGCACGCAAAATCCTGGAAACCCAATTTGATGATCCCTGTCGAAGACCCCGCCAACTGGAGAGGAATAATCGAGTTTGTAAGAGACATTATTTTCCCGAGCGGAACCTTGAGAGTATTTTCCATCAATGTTATAGAGAAGGGAGCCGAAAATAGAGCAAGGGAGCTACTATCTCACTTCGTAAAAAAAGAAAAAATTGAAATCCCAGAAAAAGAAATCCAGGAAACAGAGCAGCTAAAAAGCGATATGACCAGATTGATTGACCCCCTGAAAAAAGAAGGTATCTTCACATCATACGCTGTTATAGAAAGTCGGCATTTCCTCGAAGGTTTCAGTATCATCACCCGAACCCTCAAAAGCATGTTTTTTCCCCCCAATACCGTATTTATGACTATGAGCAGTGATAGATCAAAGGACGAAAGGCTCAAACAGATGCTGGCTATCGCTAAAAGGGAAAGGTTAGGAATCTGTGTACTTTGGTTGCATCCCAAACTCTTTTTTGGAGAGAAAAAACTAATAAATGTCTGGATGAGAACCAAAAGCCCGAATAAAAACCTCTCTCTCCTTGTAGCAATCCAGCTCCAACGGAACTGGGAGGGACACATAAGGATTATCTCAGTGGTACAAAATGACGAGGAAAAATTGCTAACGGAAAAAGTCTTCAGCAAACTTATGGACTATGCACGAATGCCTGCAAACACTAAACTGATCTTTTTCAGAGGGGAATTCAAAAAAGCCTTAACAGAGATTAAAGAGGGAGACATAAACATCTTCGGTATGCCCGAAAAAATAGACTGTAATTTTATGCATCTGGTAACAGAAAAAGTGGATGCCTCTTGCCTTTTTGTTATGGACTCAGGGCAGGAGAGCGTACTGGTATAGAGAAAATGGGATTTCCCAGCCCCCGTCCATAAAATTCTCTAAATCATGGAAAAGGTGGTACGATCCTGACGCCCTTACCCCCTTTCCCAGGAGAATTATCATACACCTCGATCACATAGTATATAAC
>Ga0136651_10001418_pt1 | contig 13196 bp, 21 predicted proteins | sample Mar14236cmmetaG_FD_94867 | JGI IMG/M metagenome (GOLD analysis project Ga0136651, IMG submission 94867) | Marine hydrothermal vent microbial communities from Guaymas Basin, Gulf of California to study Microbial Dark Matter (Phase II) - Marker... ...
CATCATAGTTTAAATTTACATCAGTTTCTAATACGTGTTTTATCAACACATTTTCATCTTCATTTGTAAACATCAAAGTAATGCCAATTAATTTAACACCCTTTAATTTACGAGTTTCTTCATATTTTTTCTTTAAAGTTTTAGCAACATCTCTCAATTTTGTCCAATCTATTTTTATTTTTCCCATAAAATCACCCCCTTCATGCCTTTAGACCACTAAATAAACTTGATATTCCAGATTTTGCTCTCAATCCACCACTTTCATAGGTTGAAGCAAGTGCAAATGATAATATCTCTTTTCTTCCTAACCTATCTTTACTAACTCTCAATTCCAAAAAGTCATTAACAATTTTTTCAAGTATGTCAGATTTTACAATTCTTCCTATTGCCAGTAATGAAATTATAGCATTTATTTCATCTAATTCCAAATCAGATAATATCTTCTTATATTTATCAGTTTTCAAAAGTTCCATACTAATACGTGCAAATGCTTCATCTTTTCCAAACACTTCACTTTCTGGTTCTATTCTTACCATTTTAAGCACCTGCTATATGTATTAGTCCTGCATTAATCATAAAATACATAACAAAAGCACCAGCGATTATTCCTATCATCATATACTTCATTATGGCACTACTATCTCCTGTCAATTTGCTTTTTCTTCTCAATAGACCAAATAGTAATTCATTTTCTGTTATGCTTTTAAAAACTTTTGGATTTATTTTATCATAACTAAATTTGTGACCTTCAATATCTAATTTTAGTGGTTTCAAACTTTTCCAATCAAGGAGATAATATTTTATTGGTTTTTTCTTTAGAAAAGTTTTTTTCAAAACAGTAAATGGCTCTAAATCATCTACTATATATTTTTTATCTCCTATTATAGCAACACCATCTTCAACCTTGCCTTTCTTTTCTTCAAAAGTATTTTTTGAATTTAAAACCCAAAAATTACACTTCATTATTTATCACTCTCCAAAAGTTTTTTTAATCTTATTAATGTTTTGGCGATTTTTTCACCCCTTTCTGTCAAAATCCACTTATTTCTATTATATTTATCCCTTTCATCTATTTTAACAATATTATTATCTCTCAATAACCATATATTGATGTAAAAACTCAATTTTGCACTATAAACTTTTTGTATTTCAGAATTTGTATATCCATTTTCATATATCTCCAAAATTAGTTTCTGTAAACTTGGTCTTAAAGTTAATGTCATACTAACTATTAGTTTTCTCTTATATAAATATTTTAAACATATAAGTTATCACTTTATAGAAATTATAAATACCAATTAATTTAAATCATTTTTAAAAGGTGATAAATAATGCCAGAAGTAACTGACTTCATAAAAGGATTTATATATGCGATTGTCGGTGTAATAGTGGCAGTATATCTATTGCCTGTATATGCAACAGCAGTATCCAACGCAAACATAACCGACCCGATACAATCAAGTTTGGTTGCACTTGTCGGAATATTCATTACGTTGGGTATAATAATGTTCGCTGTAAGAACATTTATTGCTTAAATACAGGAAACAGATACCACAACAACGACAAAAGGATAGTTTTTACTATCCACCCCCATTTTTTTTATTTTTTATTAAATAGTTAATTTTATATAAAATGGAATACAAATTCTAAATATGAATAAATTTACTAAATTTATTATATGGATTATGCTTTTATCTCTTGTTTTTGTTTTATATCCAACCATCACAAATTCTATGACTACTGCTACTCAAGTTTATGGAACAGGAAATATTTTAGTTCCTCTATTGCCAATAATTTTAGTATTTATAACTTTAGGTTTTGGTATATGGTGGGTGTTCAAAAGTGAATAAACTAATGTTATTTTCAATATTGTTTTTTGTATTGTTTTCAGTTAATTCTTTGGCTCTTGATTACCAACCAAATAAGGTAATACTTGGTGAACCGACTTGGCAAGAACCTTATGATGTTAGTGAGGGTGTTATTATAAACCCTGCACACAATCAAACATTAACAAGTCATGACCAAATTGCTTGGGTAAACAACACTCATTATAGTTGGGGAGTTGGTTCAGAATATCAGGGGAGTTGTGAATTACCATCTGGCTTTGGAAATCCAACATCAATAGAAACAGAATATATATCACCAAAAGAACATGCGAACCAAATGTTTTACATATCTTCAGACAACAATTACTATGATATTTATGATGACTTATGCAGAAAATACAACAGAATTACAGCAACAGGAAATAATTTAGATGCTTCCCATATTCATAGTCCAAGTGAATATGATGATGTATTGTATATGTTACAAGATATGGGTAGTAACATAACAGAAGTTCAAAGATATTCAATAGTTGAAGGTCAGTATGATTATGCAAGTATGTCATTAAATCACTCAAGTTTACCTTTGGGTATTGGTTATTCACAAAAAATCTATGCAGAAAATGATGATTACTTTTGGTTAGGACAAATATCACAGGGTGCTGGTGGGAGTGGTGTTGGAAGGGCTATAAAATGTTACAATTATGCGAGTTGCACAAACCAAACATATTTCTGTTGGGATATATTTAAGTTATTTTCATGTTCAAGAGAAGTATGTAATTTTGACCCAAATGCCTGTGGTTTGTATGTTTCTGACATAAGTTCATTTCCAGAAAATTATACATTATCTGATTTTCAAATAATGAATAAACCAGATGGAAAATATATAGTGATGTCTGCAAATTCAGTTGTTGGTGGTGATAATGTTCACGCATATTACAAAATAGTAGATGAAGATACCTGCATAGGAAATTATGGGGTATGCAACAACGATTTAGATTGTGTCCAACTATGCTTAAATGGAACGATTAATGCTACATTTCCACATACTTGTGGACAGATGGGTTGTAATTGTAGCACCCATAACTGCACTATTGAATATGTGAGTGGAAAAACAAACCTAACAGATACAAAATATATCGGTAAAGGTTTAAATGATGATAATCAATTTGGAATAGGAAAGGAGAATAATATATACTATGTTGTAAATGATAACTTATTTTATAATTACAACAATAACTCAATAGCAAACCTAAAAGGTGCAAAGTATTTAGATGTTTATCCAAGATATAGAATACCTTATGGCTCTTATTATATTTCACAAGTTATAGATATGGGAACACCTGTTGATTTTATTTCTTATGATACAGACCCATCTTTAGAAGGTTCAGAAATAAATATCACAATAAGGTCATCTCCAGATAAGGTTAATTGGAGTGATTGGTATCCTATTTCAGATGTTATACCAAATAGGTATTATCAGGTAAAAATAGTTTTTGGTTATGAAAAAACATACCCCATTAGTGTAGAGTGGAGTAGTTTAAACAAGGTTACATTATATTATTTCCAAAGACCAAAGGGTGAGAGAGGATTTGCTAATTTACAGATATGTCCTACTTTAGATGGAAGTCCAACAACAAGTTTTTCAGCAGTTTTAAGAGAAGAAGTTGGTGAAGAACCAAATGAGGAATTAGAGGTAACTGCCACTAATTACACAACGAGTTCAAACTGCATAAACTTCAACAACATAGAAAAGGGTTATTATGAACTAACTGTTTTCAAACTTGGTGCAAGAGATAGAAGGAGTTACAATACTTGGAAAGAAAACATAACTTTAGTTGAAAACAAGACAATAGCACCAAACTTGGTTTCACTAACACCTAACACAAAATATGACTTAAACATAACATTAAAGGATAACTATACAGGAGATTTAATATCAGATATAAATTCAGTTGTTTACATAGAGGGATACCCAATTTACATAAATTCACTAACCAATAAAATAGAGATTAAAGATTTACAAATAGGAGTTGATTATTGGGCTTATGCAGAAGCACCAGATTATGAACAAAAAGAATTTGATACAGAAAGAGGATTGAGAAGTGAAAAAAATGTTTATCTTGAAAGGACAAACATAAGGTTGATGATTACAACAGTTGATGACAACGACATACCTTTATATGATGTTCATCTTGAGATTTATAATGCAACGAACAACAATATTTTAGACACATACTTTGATGAAAACTATGTGACATATTTACCAAAAGGAAGTTATAGAATAGTCACAGGAAAATCAGGTTACCTAACAAGTGAGAGTTCATTATATCTTGTCACAAACACAGAATTAAAAACCACTTTACACACGCAAATCGGTGGTTATTTAGGAAATATGACAATAGCATTAAACCAGACAATATCAGGATTTTTCAGCACTTTGGATAGTGAATACAACGAAGTTACAAAAATGATAATATCATTCATATTTGTAATAATTGTTGGTTTTGTAGGTGGTTATATGGGTAGTCGTAGTGGTGAATTAAGCAAATCTATTTACTTGGCTTTTGGTGGTTCTATAACAGTAATGTTTTTCTTTTCATTAATAAATTGGTTGCCACCAATATTTATGATAATGTCTGTTGTTGGAGTGGCAATAATTGTAGTGAGGGTGTTGATAGGTGCATTTTTCAAGAGTTAATATATTGATGTTGGTATTAATGTCAATTTTGATAGTTCCTATTATGTCTCATTCTGTTTTGGGTTGGTGGAATGAAAGTTGGGAATATAGAAAAGTCATAACAGTAAATAATGTTAAATTAAACTTTACAAATGGATATAACTTCAGATTAAATGTCACTTGGGAAGATGGTATGCAACAGGATTTCGGTGACTTAAGATTTACTTGGTTAAACACATCTGCAACACCACGAACAGAAGAAGAAGTTGATTATTGTATTGGTGGTATTGGTTGTGATGTGTGGTATGACGCAGATAAAAAATATAAGTTAAATTATGTAAATGGAAAGTATGCAGATGTTATAATAAAAGTTCCTAAATTATCTGAAAACCATAATGAAACAATTTTTATGTATTTTGGTAATGATAATGTAGCAGACAATTCAAAAAATGGTTATGGTTTATATTATAATGATTTTGATTTTGTTGTTGGTCATTTTACTCGTTATGGTGGAACTTGTTGTTGGGGAACAGACCATTATTTTAATCATTCTGACAGGTATGGAAACACAGTATCAGAAGATTGGGGTATAGCAAATTCTTATTACTATGATGGTTCATATTGTAGTTGTAGTTATTCTAATACTTGGGCGTCATCTTCAGGTATTAGTAATACTGATAATAGTTTTTTAATTGCCTTTGATGATATATTAAATGAATATTATGTTAAAACTATTGTTCGTTTAATGCCACAAAGTGCTTGGCAACCTTATGGAAAATATGGTATAGGTTTTAATAGAGAAAGTAGTGGTAGATATTTGTATCTAATATATAATGATGTTGCACACAAACATTTATATCAACCATCTCCTTATGGGTGGTATTCATTAATTGGAACTTTCAACACTACAAATATCAGGGGTGTTATAATTAATGACACCAATATAAAATCTTTAGATTATACAATTTCTGGTAATTTCCCACATATAGACATTAATCATATTGGAATATATACAGACAGTTCAAGTTCTGTTGGTTTTGATAATATAGTTGTAAGAAGTTATCAAAGTCCAGAACCAACATTATCAATAAGTCCAACACAATCAAGAATTTACACATCACCATTTCAGTTAAATTGGCTTTCATCTCTAAAATACTATTTTGATAATGTAGTTGCATATTTCTTGGTAACTATTATAATAATTATAGTTTCATACTTAACTGTTTATGCAACAAAATCAACAATAGTGGGAATACTTGTTGGATTGTTGTTAGACATGGCTTTAACAGTTGTAGAATTATATCCACTATGGGCAGGAATAACACTTGGGTTAATATTTGGTGCAATATTATTATGGGGTGAGAAGCGTGAGTGAGGTAAAATTTATTTTTGCCTACATAATATTTTTGGTTTTTGTAACACAAATGACAAGTTTAGGTGCACCATCTTTTTTTGAACAGACAGATGTAGAGTTGCCAACAGCACCAAATTGTCAAATAGGAACAGGTGGTTGGTATGATGTTCCTGTTATAGCACAGGCAAAAATACTTTTGGATTTATTGTTATGTGCTTGGAATAATTTTACATATTTCTTTACTTTAATGTCATATTCAAGTTCAGTAGCATTTCTTGGTGTCATTTTGGTAATTCCTTTTATAGTTACACTATTCTGGTTAATAGGCAATTGGTTAAGAGGCAGATAATATGAAAAAAATATTAATGGCAACATTATTGGCACTTTTATTAGTAACACCTATGGTTTTTGCCAAAGATGATATAGATAAAATAGACAAGAAACTTGACAAAGTTATGGAAAAGATTGGCTATGTAAATTATAAAGTTAATGTTCAGGGAACAGAATATACACCGAATGAACCAGCAAAGATATGGTTACAATTATTAGACAACAATCAACCTGTTGATAATGCAACCTGTTTTATTTCAGTTTTCTATCCAAATAATACATTATTCATAAACAATCAAATAATGTCTTCAATAAACAACAATTATGGTCTTTATTATTATGACTTTATTACACCGAGTGAAGTTGGTGTATATATGTCCACAGGAAGATGTATAATACCACGAGTTGCATTTTTTGATGAATTAGATGATGTTACTTACATAAAACAACCTATGTATCAAACAGAAATATCAAATAGCAATTTGGTTTTATCATCAACATACACAGAAGGGTGGGCAAATTCAACAAACATATATTTAGATGGTGATAGATGGGGAATAATATATGTTGATTTTACAACATATAATGAAACGTATGAAGACAATTACATCAAAACACAAATATATTCATCTAATAATACACTACTTTGTGAAAATGTTACAGTTGGATATTCAAGAAGAATTGGTTTTAATATTTCGGAGTGTGCAGGAACAACACCAGAAATATATGTCAGGTTCTATTTGTATAGGAAAAAAAATAGTTATACTTCACCAGAAATTCATAGGTATTGGGTTACTTGGAACATACAAGATTATATAGATTTGAGGGGAACAGGTGAAATTCATGTTACAAGTATCATCAAAAACATAATAGGTGTGTGTAACCCAAGAGAAATATGGAAGGAATTTTACTTAAATCCAATATCAAAAGATGTAAAATTTAATTGGATTTATATTCTTTTATCAATAATATTAATATTACAGGTGATTGCTATATGGAGAAGAATTTAATCGTATTTTCAATATTGGCTTTAATTTTAATTTCTTCAAACACTCTTGCATATACAGATAAATATTGTCTGGATAACCAGACATTAAAAATAATAAACACAAAAGAGATTTGTGATGACAAAGGTTGTGAAAATCTTACTATAAATGAAAACATAAAATGTGATTATGGCTGTAACCAAATTTCAAATAGTTGTTATATGAACCCAATATTAAGGTGGATAATAACAGGTGCTATATTTTTTATAGTGTTGTATGTTTTGTATAAGGTGATAAGATGATTAACAAAAAATACATATTTGGTTTCATAGGGATTATGGTTTTTTTAGTAATTTTGATGTCCATATTACAGTATTTAAATATGTTTTTGACACAGGGGCAAATAAATCTGTTAATAGTTTCCATGATACTTGTTGGGGTAGGAGTTATTGTCTTTACTTTTGATTAAACCTATTTATCAAGAAATTCATAATCTTTCATAAACTTATTTTTCAATTCTTTTAAAGGTCTTTTAAATTCTCCAATCATATAACCTATAAAAAAATATTCTAAAATCTTTCTTATCATTTCACTTGTTGTTGTATTGTTTTTATTTGCTATATCATGTATAAAACCATATAAAACTTCATCAACCCTGAATATTATTTTTTTGGTTTTTAATTTCATAGATACTATTAGTATTTTGTTATATAAAAATGTATTACATAAAGATATATTACAGGATAACCTATTATTACTATAACTATTCAAAAAGAGGGAATAAAAATGGTAAGGTATGATAGTGCAGGTAGAAGAATAACCAAAAAAAGAATAGAAACTGCAAAGAAGAATATAAAGAAGGCAAGGGAAAAATGGAAAAAAATGTCACATAAGAAAAGGCAAAAAGTAATGCCATCAAGAAAATACAAGGGATTATCAGAAGCAAAAATCAAGAAATTGGTTACAGCAAAGGGTAAAAGATATGTTCCTATTGGTGAATATGCTTGGATTGATGTTGGAAGACCAAAGAACCACTATGTTCTTGCGAAGAAAACTAAATATGGTTGGGAAAGGAGAGGAATTGCTACATTAAAAACTTTACAAAAGAATGTAGAAAAAGCAAGAAAAAAGTGGGTAAAAATGTCACCAAAGGCAAGGGCTAAAGTAATGCCAGAAAGAAAAGGCAAAAAGGGATATGTCAAAGTTAAAATCAAAAAACACTCAAAGACAGGAAAATTGTTTGACAGTTATGTATGGAAGAAAAGAGCAGAATTAAAGAAATTGATATAATGCAGTAATATTCTTTTTTATGAAAAAGAAAAGGAAAAAAAATAGTTTTTAGAATAAAAAGGGGTGATTGAATGACAATAGAAATAAAGAAAATTGATGATAAGAGAAGCGTTATAGTTATTCCTAAAGAAGATGATGCATATCTTATAGATAAAAGTCCTATTGGTGTAACGACATTAAAGAAATTTCCCAAAGAAACAATACTTGAATTGATAGATGAAATTGGAAAAAGTAAAATGAAGAAACTTGGAGATTTTTTAGAAGTTAGAAAAAACATATCAAGTAAGAATAAAAAATAAAATTAATGGAGTGTGTTATTAGAAAATGAAAAAAATGTTTTGATAGTATTTGGATTTATGTTATTAATGTTACCTTTAATGTCTAATTTTTCACTTGGATATTATGAATTATCAAATGTTTCTTCAATATATAAAGGAAATGGAATATCTCTACTTGGAAGTGCTATTGATTCTTCTGGATATACTCATTCCTTAATATTATCAAATAATATTATTTATCATTGTGATAATTCTCTTGGTTCTTGGAATTGTGGTGTTGTCCAGAATACAGGTATTAATGGAGAACATAGGATTGGAAGATTTGGTAAGATTTCTATTGATAATAATGATTATATTCATATAGTTCATAGTGAGCAAGACCCAGAAAGTTCAAGATATTGGTTATGGTATTGTAACAATACTTTAGGAAATTGGACTTGTGAATATATAGATGAGGCAGGAACACCATCATATATTCAAGTTGATGATTTACATCTTGCAGTTGATAGTAATGATTTTGTCCATATTGTCGCAAGAGACGATTATTCTGGTGATAAACTTATTTACTGTAACAATACTTTAGGAAATTGGACTTGTTCTTATCTTGGTTCTGCATGGAATGGTTATTCTCCATATATTATTATAGATGATAATGATAAACCTAACATATTTAGTGATGATGTTGATGATGATAAAATTTATCATTATTATATTGATGACATTTCAGGTAATTGGACTTATGAAGTTGTTTCAACCAACGAAAATGCAAATACAATAAGAATGGATAGGATTTCTGTAAAAATTGATACAAATGGTTATTACCATTTGTCATATAGAGATTTAAAATATACTACTGTTTATGATAGTGACTTGTTTTACTGTAACAACACTTTAGGTTCTTGGACTTGTGTTGAATTGGATAATCAATCGTATGATTTAGGTGACCATACAAATATTGGTATTGACAATAATAACTTTATACATATAATACACACAAGAGAAAATCCAAAAGAAATTAGATATTGTAATAACTTTAATGGTTGGAATTGTTACACCTTATTGTCAGGAACTTTTACTATTCCAGAAAAAAATCAAGCATTACTAATGACAAAAGGAGTTCAGATAGGAAAACCATCATCTTTTATTAAACCACATATAGTTTTTTTAAACACAACAGACACAAGAGAATCCTTTGACTCAATTCTAAATGATGTTATTAGTATTGATATTGTTTCACCAACAGATTTAGTTCAAACTATTAATCCACAAATAACTTTTAAAGTGCAAGATTCTTCTCCATCTTATAATTGTTACTTATATGTAGATGATAATTTAACACAAAGCATAATAGCAAACAACAATACTGAAACAACAATATCGCCTTATTTGACAAATGGAGACCATACATATTATTTTATTTGTAATAATTCATTAGGTGAAGTCAAATCTGAAACAAGAACAATAGGTGTAGGTTCTCACTTCTCAAGATGTGCAATATTTTTAAGTGAAGACCAAAATGCTAAATTCTATTTGGATAGTGATATTTCTTCAAGTGGTAGTAATTGTTTAATATTTTCAAGAAATATAGACCAAGATTGGAAACAAGAAATTGATTGCCAAAATCATAAGATTACTGTTGGTAGTTCAGATAGTGCAATAGTAATAAATGGGGGTGCTAATAATAGGGGTAACATAAATATAACAAATTGTGAAATAAGTGGTGGTGCTTCACTATTCAATAAACTAATAGATTTAAAAGATGTTTCAAATATAATTTTTGATAATATAACATTATATTCATCTAATAGTAATAAAGGTATTTATGCAAGTGGGTATAGCAATATATATATTATAAATTCTAAAATTTTATCGTCAAGCAATTCTCAAGGTAGTGTATATCTTTGGAATGTGAGAAATCCACAAATAATAAACAATACATTCACATCTTCTGGATATGGTAAATCTCTAATCCTTTATGATGATTATACAAGAAATGGAATAATAACAGGAAATACATTTACAGGTAATTATGGTATAAATATAGAATATGACGCAAGAGATAACAACATATATAACAATCATTTTATAAATTGTGGTATTGGATTTTCAAGTATGAGTAATTGGTATCCAAATTATTATAACACATCTTTACAATCAGGAACACCAATATATACAAATGGAAACTTAATTGGTGGTAATTATTGGGGTAAATCAGATGGAACAGGTTATTCTGATACCTGTGTAGATAGTGATTATAATGGTATATGTGATAGTCCAAAAATACTCGGAACTAATCAAGTAGATTATTTGCCTTTAACAAACATACCTTACATATTAGATGTTACTTCACCAGAACAGAATAAAGTGTATAGTGTAGGATATGTTTCAATCGGTGGAACTTCAACATTAAATGGAGATTTAATATATTCTTTAGATGGTGGTTCTAACCAGACACTATGCACAGATTGTAATTCATTCAGCACTTCAGTATATTCAGATAAGGGAACACACGAAGTTTGCATATATGGTTATGAAAGTGATGACACAAACAACAACGATTATGAGTGTATCACATATTACTCAAAGAATACATTATTACAGGAACAACCAATAGCGTTGGTATTAATATTCTTGGTCATTATGGGAACAGTATTGTTCATAGGAAGAAATTTGTTATTTAAAAGTTTTGACACTAAATATATGCCATTAATCATAATGGGCATAATAGTCATATCAATATTATTAGTTTCAATATTTTTGGTGTATGTAAACACACCAATATTTTAAGGGGTGATAAATAATGAATAATGAAGCAAACATAGAAGATTTATTTCACATAACAAAAGAATTGAGAAATGCTATATTGGAGTTTAACCAATATGGTGAATTAAATCCAAAAACAATAGAAAACTTAAAGAGGTTGGTGTAAATGGTCATTAAATTAAGTCCAAAAGATACATCAAAAATAGAAGAATTATATAATAAGAGTGAAATTGGGTATGCAGAATATAAACTTTTAACACGACTTGCCTTATATGAAAAAGAAATAAACCCAGATACGTCTTATATCGTTACTGTGGATACAAGAACATACAGATTTTTGGGTGATGATTTAATATCAATTTTGGAAATATATGGTTTTGGTAAAGAGGAAAAATCAAAGAAAAATCTAAAGGAGTTGATATAAATGGGATTAGAGGGTGTCTATAAATTTGTGAAATGGGAAGTTCCTAAACTTGATACTCTTAAAAATACCAAACCATATAAACTTTATAAAAAACTTATTATAGAAAAAAAGAAACCAACAAGAGAAGAAAAAGATTATCTTTTTAGAGAATTATTTAGTAATGTGTATTCAAACACAGGTATATCTTTACAAGGTTGGTTTTTTCCTTTTAGAAGTATTCTTAAAGAGTATTGGGTAAAAGATAGATATGGATATATACATTCATATTATGCACCAGATAAACAATCTATAAGAAATACTATATCATCTATTGTAAAAGTTGTTGAAATAAAAAATAGGAATAAACTAAAGGAGTTGATATAAATGGTCAGAAAAATTGGTTGGGATAAAAATTTACAAATATATAGATATTTGGCAAGGGGTGAAAGAACAAGAGGTTTAATAATAATAAATCCTAAAAAACTTACACGAAAACGACTTGAAAAACTTTATATAAGATATTCTAAAGATTTAAGTAAAAAATTAAAGGAGATGTTATAAGTATGGGAAAAAAAGAAAAAATTATCATATTTCAAAGGGCTGATGGAAAAGGACATGTATTTTTAGAGTATAAAAATTCAAAATATGATATTTTCAGGGTTTTTAAAACTAAAAAAGAAGCATTTGATTATTTGAAAAAAATAAACAAATCAAATAAAAATTTGAGGGGGTTGATATAAATGGGAACAAGAGCAGTTATTCACGCAGATTTAGGTAAAGTTGGGTATGGAAAAGATATTTGGATTGCTACGCATTATGATGGAAATCCAGAAAAATTAGGTAGAGACATAGTGAACAGTATTAAAGAAGAAGTTAGTAAATGGAAAAAATCTTTTGGTAAAGATATGAATATAGATATGGGTCATATAATTCAATCTGCGATTGTCAAAGCGTCAGCAGAACATCATATAGATAGTATGTCCACAACAGGAAAAAAAGATTTTACTAAAATGTATGATGATTTTGCAGAATATGAATATGAAGTTATGCCAGATGGAACAGTAAAAGTTAGAACTCTTGATGGTTTTTTTACAAAAGCAAAGAAAGGTGAGTGGGAAAAATTAAAAGGAAGCATACCTGTATTTTCTATGCTAAAGAAAGAAATATCAAAGAAAAAACTAAAGGAGATGATATGATGTTAAAGAAAAAACTTAAAAAACTTTATGCAGATTACCAAAAAAGATTAAAACAAATACCAGAATGGGCAATTTATTCAGATAGTAAACTTA
>Ga0136651_10001420_pt1 | contig 13191 bp, 17 predicted proteins | sample Mar14236cmmetaG_FD_94867 | JGI IMG/M metagenome (GOLD analysis project Ga0136651, IMG submission 94867) | Marine hydrothermal vent microbial communities from Guaymas Basin, Gulf of California to study Microbial Dark Matter (Phase II) - Marker... ...
GGCAAGCACACGGAGAATTTACGATTACATAGTGTAATTGTAATTGCAGCAAGAATCACACAGGTAGTCATTAACGACTACTTAAACTTAGCTGCCATGACTAACCTTATGGTAGTATGGCGGCAACACTAAAAGGAGACATTAAATGTCTAAAATTAAATTAGTAAAAGTTCTTGACAATCCTTATCGTGATCGTAACCTTAACCCCACAACTGATGTAAAGAAAGCTGACATCAAAGAGTCCATTGACCAGACTGGTTTCTGGGACAATTTGCTTGTTCGGGTAAGAAATAATGAGATGCCTGATGGTACTGCCATTAAGGATGCTGTCCATCTTGCTGAACTGCTGGATACGGGTGCTCTCGATCTTGATGCGGCACAGTTTGAGCTTGCTTACGGACATCACAGAATTGACGTGTTGAGAGAAATGAACTGGGAAGATATGGATGTTCCAGTTAAATACATAACTGATGAAAAAATGATTCGCATCCAAGCCAATTAGAACAAGGATGGTTGGGGTCATGGTATCAGCACAATCCTGGAAACAGTACGTCTGGTACAGAATCAGCTTGAGAGCCAGTTGGCGGATTTCTCTGGATTCACTGATTATCAGGATACTCTTGGCGACAATGCGATTTTCAGTAAAAAACAGTTCAGTGATGCCAAAACACAGGGTATTGGATACAGAACTATTCAGGCTTTCCTTGGAGAGTCCTGGAGTCAGGCAACAGTTCGTGTACCTATGGTCGTGCTTAATGCAATCAGTAAAAAATATTTTACTCAGGTACAGATTGCGGCTGTTCCATCTATCGGTCTGCTCGATGCCATGACTGCGTGTATTGTAGCAATGTATGAAGGCGGCAAAGTTAAAGAAAAAATTGAAGTGCCAAAGAAAGACAAAGATGGCAAACCTGTACTGAAAGATGGTGAACCTGTCATGGTTAAAGAGGACAAATTTGTCACCAAACCTGCTCCTGCTCTGCCCATGTATTACAAAGACCTGATGGTTGCTGAGCTTATTAGCCAGTGTCTGCCATCCGCAGTAAAAGATGCTGATCGTGGTGATGAAGCGGCAGAATATTTGTCAGAGATCACGCTGACACAGGCAGCGATCAACAGGCGGAGAGTGTCCATGCTCAAGAACCAGTCGGCACCGACTACCAATGGAACTGCCAAGTACAGGCTGGATACACAGATTCGCAGGGATTTCTTTCCCACATTTACTGCGGATGCTCCGAATGATAAGAGAGAAGAACTTCATGCGGAACTTATTGGATCAGCAATGGATGCTTTCGTAGAAACTGAGGGTATCAAGGGGTATGCTGGACTGGATGATCTTGTTGAGTCCCTGAAAACGTCCTTTGAAGTTTTACTTACTCCCCTGTCAGATGATGTGAAGGAAGAGAATGATCTTCAAGCAGAAATGGATCAGTCCGCAGGAGATTCTTCACAGTTCGAGAGCAGAGTTGGTGATCTCGATATTACAACTGAAGATATTGATGAAGAGTCAGGTGACGTAACTGTTATTCCAATGGGTCAGATTTCAGCAGATACAATCCAGACCTTAGCTGCTGCGGGTATCGGGCTTGACGCAATGCTGGAACGTTTTGAAGAGGTGGATTTTGAAGTTGATCCGACTCTTGCCAAAGCTGTCACATCAGCCATCACGAAACTGAGTATCGTTTTCGGGAAAGCAGGTAATCCTACTGCTCTCCATGGTCTGTTCACTGATATCCTGGATGCAATAAAAGAGGGCTGATTACTTATGAGGTGATCGGCACAAACTACCATAAGGGTGCAGCCACTCTTATGGTAGTTCATCTTTAATTATTAAGGAGATTACATGGCAAGAATAACAAAGATTACAGATCAAGTATTGTTACATTGGCTGGAGACTACGGGTCATAGTATTTACGGAGGAAGCAGCTTAAAAAAAATTATCCTCTGCCCTGGCTCGGTTTTATCAGAACTTAACTCCCCGATACCGCCAACCTCAGTGTATGCGGCTAAGGGAACATTACTCCACAATTACTGCGAGAAGGCATTTACTGAGAGACCAGACAATCCAGTGTCTTATGTGAATGAAACCTCATGGGAGCCAGAGGACAAAGTCCTCGTAATCGATGCCCTTAACTATGTCCTGGGTATCATAGCATTACACACTGGCAAAGTGTCAGTGGGATTAGAAGTTGAAGGCAACCTCAGTACGTGGGGACTGCCCGAAGTGTTAGGCACGATGGATGTCGAAGTTAAATCGGAAACCAGGATAGATGTTCTTGACTATAAATTTGGATACGGTATCCAGGTTTTTGCTCAGGATAATCCTCAGTGTATCAGTTATCTTGGTGGGGCTGTTCCTTTTATTCAAGGAGTCATACCTGAACAGGAGTTGCATGTTCATATAGTGCAGCCAACACTGGGTCATTTCGATCCATGGCATGTGCCTTATGCTACCCTCTGTTACATGATACTGGATACAATAGCAGGAGCTATAGCTGAATCCAGGAATGAGATTCTACGGTATAACCCTTCAATGGAAGCGTGCCGATGGTGTAATGCTAAGGATGGTTGCGAATGGAGACTCGCTGAGCTTACTAAGCAGTCTAAACAGTTAGTCCAGGCAGCAAAGAATCCTGCTGTTAAAACTAAAGAGGACTGGATCAGGCTGTTGGATGCAGCCGATGATATTCAACAGGCTATTAAGGATTGCAGAGCGTATGCTACTCGTGAGATCAAGTCCACCCGTGGATTTGAAGGATATAAATTAGTAGCAGGTCGAAGCACGAGGGTATTTAAAGACAAGGTAGTTGGCACCGACTACATAAAGACGCACTTAGGTGACAAGGCTTTCAAGCCAGAAGAAGTTATATCCCTTGCACAAGCAGAGAAGGTTCTGCCTGGACTCAAGAAGTCACAGGTTTGGAAGGATATGATTAAGAAACCAACAGGTAAGCCAGTGTTGGTGAAGGATAGTGACAAGAGGAAAGCGTTAGAGTTTACGATGGAGAATGAGTTTGCTGCTGATGCAGAAATAATGCTGGATGTCAAGCACCTTAGAGACCCATTTGCGGCTAAGTAATTAATGGTAGTATAACAATTAACACGGAGGAAGTAAACATGAGTGACCAGAAAGACAATGTAAGTTTTGTAAACCAAGCGGTAGAGGATCTGTTTAATGAAGCAAAAGAGTGCCGAGTTAAAGAGATTCGGAAAGAGTTAAAGGTACAAGTAAAGAACCTGATGGACAGGCGGGCAGTAGCTGCCAAAGTCCTGGCTAACATAGACAGGGAAGTTCTTGAGCTGAAGATCAAAGTTGCACAAGAGCTTGAGTAATGATAGGGCGTGAGCCAGTACGTTTAGAATGGATGGGCTGGCGATCTGATACCTATGAGTTACAGCGTAGCGGCTGGGAGGTAGCGGAGTCTGTGTTTGATAGCGAGTACGATCACAGCAGACGCCACCACATACGCTTTCGCCACGTGGAAGGACAGGTAGTGGGCGAGTCTAATACCTGGAACTATCATCCAGGTAAGTATAGAACTCACGAACACTACCTGTACGACATGCAACAGAGGATGCGAGGTATGGTAATACCTTGTAGACTGGCTCATAACATAATATATAGAACGATGGAACAGAGTCCTATGGATTTTATTTCCGTTGACTGTGACATGAGAGCGGCACACCACTATGCTGAATGTGAAGGGTATAAGGCTACTTATTTTAAGCCATTAGAACATGATGCCAAGAAGATTTTCTTAGAGAAAGCATCTCTTGACGACATCATGGCAATAGCTTTAGCTAAGCAGGCTCCCGAGCAGGAGCGTATCCGCAGGAAGATGGCGGATAGGCAAGAACGATTGAAGTATATACGCCCCTCATCTTTAGGGGCTGAACTGAGGTTAGTAGTTTAACCTCTTAATTGTAGTAGTCAGCAACGACTACACGGAAAAAAGGAGTAACGAACAATGGGTATTAACGTGAAAACAGGACAAATGAAAGCAAGTTATGCGTATGTATGGAAAGCTCGTAAGAACAAACAGGGAAAATTAAAATTTTCTGTATGCTGTTTGTTTCCCAAGACTAATGCAGCCGACATCAAGATGTATAATGATGCCATCAAGGCAGCGTTTGACGAAGGTGTTGCTAAGGGTATGTTCCCTGCTGCCATGTGGGATGTTGTCAAGAAACCATTGAGAGATGGAGATAGCGAAGTTAAGACTGGCATCAAGAAACCTGGCATCGGGTATGAGGGATGCATGTTCCTCAATGCTAATTCAGATGGCGATCCTGATAGTGAACACTTCTCTCCGCCTGAAATAACCAAGCCCTTGAATGGCAAGGTCGTAGCTATCACAGATCAGTCAGAGTTTTACTCTGGTTGTGAGTGTCGTGCTGCTCTGTCATTCTATCCCTTCAAGACTCCGGAATCAAGGGGTATTGCGGTAGGGCTGAACGCTCTATTTAAAACTGGTGATGGCGATAGACTGGATGGGCGTGAGTCCGCTGAGTCTGCGTTCTCTGAGTTTGCAGCAGAGTCCGAGAATCTGGAAGGTGACAAGGCTTCAATGGAATTGGAGAAGCCAAACGCTGATCCGTTCGGAGGATAGCCATACTACCATAAGGGGCGGACTGTCTTTATGGTAGTCTGCCCCGACTACCTAACAAGGAGGTTAGTATGAGTACTCACGGAGCATGTTATGATGCTGGTCAGTCTGGTAAATGTGGGGTCGAGTGCCCTGTATATCAGGATGGAAAGTGTGAGATAGCAAATGAAATACTTGAATTATCAGTAATCAAATGTGGCGACTGTGTTCATGTATATTGTGAGAGTGATGATTACGACTACGAATATACATGTGACCATTCAGACTCACCAAATCACGAATACATTGATAAGCCCCATAGAAATAACACATCACCAAAGTGGTGTCCACTAAAACTAAAACAGGAGAACAGCATGAACGATAAAAGATTTGACTTTGAAAACAAGGCGGGACAGGTTAAGGGAAATGCAGTTACAGCATTAGATACTGCAAAGAATACAATTATAACATTACAACAGGGTAAGGCAGTGGTTGCTGCGGTCAAGGGTTCTTTGAAGAAACTTCCTCAGTGTCCCGAAGGGTTCAAAGCTCTGCTTGAAACGCCTTATGGTGACATGATCGTGGGCTTGGTACTGCACACCGCAGCACCTGTATTAACAGGCAGCCCGCTTGTACTCAAGGCAGTCAAGGCTGCTAATGTAGCAGGTGCGGTGGAGTTAAGTAACTCCATTACTTTTATTCAGGATGCTATTGAAGCTGCCATAGCTGGACTGCCTGGACTGGGCGGTATCAAAGAAGAGATAGCTACTAAGTATGCCGAGGCTATCAAAAATGGTGTCGAGGATCATGTAACTAGACAGGATGCCGAACCTTTAACAGAGGATGATGAAATATGACCCCAAAGAAAGTAAGAGTACGATACGGCAGAACAATTAACATTGGCAATTTCGAGAGTATCCGAATGGATTATGAGGTAGAAGTCGAGCTTGATAGCCCAGAAGATACCGTACCTCTGACTATCGACACCACTCGTGACTACCTCAAGGATAAGATGGCGGCAGACGTAGCAGAAGGTAACCATAAATAACTAACCATACTACCATAAGGGTGCTCGGCAACGACTACCCTTATGGTAGTGTAACAGGAGGTAATACATGGAAAACGTATGTCCTAATTGTGGAGGAGATTTAATAGGAGACGGATACACATCAGTAACTCATTGTGAAAATATAGACCCGCCTTTAGACGCGGAGCCCGACTCTGATGTGCTATACTGCGATACTGAGATTAATTCTTGTTGTCCTCAACATGGAAGGACTCCAGTAATAGACTTAGATCAAGAATCGTGGTCACAAATTAAACTCGCTGCTAAGGAGTCTAATTGGATACCTGAAGAATACTATATGGGGGACTGGGTAGCTGACGTATGTCGATTCTTAAGGGAGGGAGAGAGAACACATGGCTAAAGATAAGAAGGCAACTTACTATGATGCGGGCGGCATCGAGACTCTTGATATACTCAAGGCTAAGCTAACCTATAAGGGGTATAAAGACTGGCTCTTAGGTAACATGATTAAGTACGCGTGTCGAGCTAATTTTAAAGGAGAGTGTACACGAGACATAGAAAAAATAAAATTTTATTCTACCGAGTGGCTGGAGATAGTGGAGGAAGGCGGCAAAAGTGGACGATAGACCCATAGTAAAATTTGATACAGAGACACGGAGTGGCTACAGTCTGCCTGATGTAGGTAAGCACAGGTATCTCTCGCATCCCAAAGCGGATGTTTTGATGTTCAGTTATAAGATTGGTGCAGCACCCACCCAGTTATGGGAGCCTGGGATGCCTGTTCCAATGTACTTTCAGAACACTCGAAGCTTCCGCTTTGCTGCGTTTAATGCAGCATTTGATCAGCTTGTAATCAATGTGTTCAGTAAGAAGTATGGCTTTGGCAAGCTGCGAACGGATCAGATGGTCGATGTCATGGCGATAGCTGCTCGGTACGGACTACCTCAGTCCTTGGGTAAGTTAGGTAAGGCACTTGACGTGAAGCTGATGAAGATAGCAAGAGGTACAGTTCTAAAAAATAAAATTTGTTCACCAAATAAAAAGGGTGTGTTCGAGTACACTAAGGAAGAGTTCCAAGAGTTCAGAGAATATTGTATAAGAGATACCGACTCGATGGATGAAATTATACGCAAGCTCCCTGCTTCTACTCTATCAGATAACGAGCAGAAGATATGGGAAGAGACAGCGTACATAAATGCTCGTGGTGTACCGATAGATGCGTGGTCTGTTAGTCAGATACAGAAGATCATCGAACATTACACTAAGAAACAGGAACCCTATGTGGGGTGGGTGACCAAGCAGCAAATCCAGACTGTCGGTCAGACTGATAAAATAAAAATCTGGTGTGCAGAGAAGGGAGTTGAGCTGCCTAACCTGCAAGTGCAGACAGTAGCTAAAGTAGTTGATGATCTTGAAGGAGAGGAAGTGCTCAGCACCGACTACTCAGCAGTTCTGGAGTTATTGAAACTGAGGCAACTGTTGGGGGGTGCTGCTCATAAGAAGTTCAAGCGTCTGTTTGATATGACAGTTGACAATATTATCTATGACAATCTACGCTATCATGGAGCAGGTACGGGTAGAACAACTGGAGGAGGCTTTCAGTTACTGAACTTACCGAGAGCCAAGGTTACATTGAAAGAAGGTCAGTCGTATAATGAGGCGGTGATAGCACTCATTGCTCAGTTCTTTAACCTCAAGATACTGAAACATTCTGACCCATTAGGAGAGTCAAAGAAACTGGTACGCCCCATGATTAAAGCACCAAAGAAGCAAACTCTTTTGGTAGCTGACTGGGGATCAATCGAATACATCCTACTCATGTACTATGCAGGGGAGTGGGAGAAAGTGGAGAAATTTAGAAATGGTAATGATCCTTATATTGATTTTGCTACTGAGTTGTTTCATGTGGCTTATGCTGATGTCACTGATCAGATGCGACAGGAGGCGAAGCCCCCCGTCCTTGGGTCGGGCTATATGTTGGGTTCTGGTGTTCCCCGCCGTGATCCTCCTGGTGGTCTTATCGGTTACGCTCTTGGTTATGGTGTGGTAATGACTGACAATCAAGCAGAGTTCGCAACCAACACGTATCGGAACGAGCATCCGAGAGTCAAGGCGTCATGGTATGCATTAAAGAACGCTGCTATTAGAGCTATTAAGTACCCAGGTATCCCCGTTTCTGTGTCCATAGAAGATGGGGCACACTCTCTTAACACATCTTTCTTGTGTGCTAAGGACAGAACAGGTAGGTCGTGGTTAATACTGACACTACCATCAGGTAGGCAGCTGTACTATTGTGAACCTTGGATAGCTATGGGTAAGTATGGCGAAGTTATAAAACACAAGGGAGTCAATCCTGATACTAAGCAATGGGGTGTAGTGTACCTTAAACCTCAGCGTATAATAGAAAATATTATACAAGGTTTAGGTCGTGATATATTACAGGAGTGTACGCCTCGATTAAGACAAGCGAAATTCAACATAGTGTTGACAGTGTATGATGAAGTAGGGTGTGTATCCCCAGTCGAAGGTAGTCAGCAACGACTACGTGAGATGGAAAAGATAATGTGTATCCCGCCAAGCTGGATGCCTCAGCTACCATTAAGAGCTGACGGCTATATAAGTAAACGATATAAAAAAGCATAAGGAGAAACGAAATGGCAGATGCTAAGAAATGCGACAGATGTAACCGATACTATGATAACAGTGAGCATATGAAAAAGGAGTTTAGTGCTGATCCAGAGGATAAGTATTCGAATAAGCAGTCTCTGCATATAGTTACTCCTGGCTATGATATATGCGAGCCATGTACTAAGCTCGTACTGTGTGCTAAGTACAAACTAAGAAAGGAGCAACAATATGACAATATATAAATGCAATCAATGTAAACCCCATGACAGGAGTGCTTGCATACTGGACACAGTAGAAGATATGTCGGGGTATGCTGCTCCAACATACTGTCCTTATGAGTCAGACAATGAGCCAGTATGGGTGCGACAAGAGAAGGAGTTAAAAGTGGCTATTGAAGAGTGTGGAGGGTGCGGAGGAAAGGGATTTACACAAGCCCCTGACGGGTTTAATGATACGTGCACCAACTGTAACGGAACGGGAAAAGTAGCCCTGTCAATGGAGGAACAAGATACCAAAGACCAGCAAGCTATAGACGACCTAAGAAACGAGGAATATTAATATGGCTAAACGTGATTCAGTTAAGTGCCCCTACTGCGGTAAGAGAGCAGAGATGGTAGCGGGTAGCAAAATTTATCCCAACGTCAAGGGATTGTGGAACAGGCTATACTATCTATGTGAACCATGCGAGGCTTATGTCGGTACTCACATAGGTAGTGTTGTACCACTCGGAACTCTCGCTAACAAGGAGCTTAGGATAGCAAGGGTTCAAGCACATAGTGCTATCGATCCCTTATGGAAAAGTAAACGCATGACAAGATCAGGAGTGTACGGCTGGCTGGCAGCAGAGATGCAGGTATGTATGTGCCACATTGGTTTGTTTGACGTGGCTCAATGCAAACAGGTAATAGCGATAGTTAATAAATTAGAAGGACTAATAGATCAGGTTGATAAATTAGAGGAGGTAACATGAGTATGGCAGACGTCCGAGCTGCGGATAAGGCAGCACAAAAGTTAAATAGATTGTTCCCTTCTTCTGATAAGTCATTTCGTAGCGGGCTACCTAAACCCCCTGCAACTGGTATATGGGCTAAGGTACAGGAAGGACGTAAAGCAGGAAAGGCTAAATACAAGGGTGGTAGGTACGTTGAGGTACCATTGGAGATTGACTCTCCCTTCTCTGTTATAAAGGGCTTTGGAAACCAGACTACTAAAGCAAAGGAGTTGAAAAAATATGAAAAAGATATGGCAGAAGATTCCGGAATCAAAGATTGAGAACTACTTAGTTAAGAGTATAAAGAATATAGGGGGCGAGTGCATCAAGGGCAATGCTCATAATTCCAGAGGTATGCCAGATCGTATTGCTATACTACCAAAAGGCTTAGTTGTTTTCATCGAGGTCAAACGACCTGGACTTAAGCCCCGACCTAATCAGCGTATACGAATCAAAAGATTTAACAAGATGGGTCACTTCGCTGTCTATGCTAATACTTATGGCATGATTGATGGGCTAATCAGATGGATGCAGCGACAAATGAGCGAGCGGCAGGTAGTCAGCACCGAGCAGGTGTGCAATAACATGGAATGCAACGAAAGGATAGCAACATCATGGAAAGACCACGTAGAGAAACTATACACATAGAACCAGAGCATCGGCTGTTGTTACTGATAGGTAGCGAGCCGAGGACATCTGAAAAGAAGAAGGCTTTGATAAGGTATAGAGGGAGTGTAAAATTAAAAAATATTTTTAAATACACGCTTGACCCATTCAAAAAATACTATATCAAAATCATACCGAATCATGTCAAGGGTGAAGGCGACAGAGTTATAAGAGCAGACACTTGGAAGCTACTGGATAGGTTAAGTAGCAGACTCATTACAGGTAAGGATGCTAAGACTATGCTGTTTGCCCACATGAAAGCTATGACTAAGTCAGAGTGTATCTTAATGAAGAAGATCGTAAAGCACAGGCTTGGTATAGGAGTGTCAACCAAGACAGTGAACAGTGTGTGGGCGAATCTCATAATGGAGAACCCAGTACAGAAGGCAGAGGAATGGGATCCAAAACGTATAACATACCCGTGTTTGGGTAGTGTGAAACTGGATGGCATCAGAGCCACGTATAAAGAGGGTATCTTTACTGCACGATCTGGTCACACCATACCTGGGCTGGATCACATAGCTCAGTATCTCCAGAATAGCGGTCACTTCGCTCAGTATGACGGGGAGTTAGTAATTCCTGCTGTAGATTTTGATACTGCATCTGGCATCATACGTTCAGGCAAGGACAAGAGCATGGTACACTATGCTATCTTTGATATGCCTTCACTTAGACAGGTTAGTCTTAATAGTCGGTACCAACTACTTGCTTCTAAACTGGAATTGTATTACACTAATAAGTGTCCTAACCCTGCATCCTATCTCTATCACAGGATACTGCATAATGAGAATGAAGTAATGCAGTTTTACAACCAATGCCTACAGGCTGGCTTTGAAGGTATCATGATCAAAGGACTGTTCTCCTACTATGAATCTGTACGAAACTTCAACTGGATGAAGCTCAAGAAAAACTTTGAAGGTGAGTTCGAGATCATAGATTTCTATGAAGGTAATGACGATATCAGGGGTATGTTGGGTGGTGTCATCGTGATCACTGAGGACGGTAACAAGATTAGAGTAGGTGGAGGATTCTCATTAAAGCAACGTGTAGATATGTGGGCTGACCATTCTTTTCTCGGTAAGCTCGGTACTATTACTGCAATGGAGAAGACTAAAGCAGGTAGCCTACGACATCCCGTATTCAAAAATGTTAGATGGGATTTAGGAGACCGATACTTATGAATAAGATACCAGCAGAACTCCTAACCGTGAGGCAATGGTCGTACAGTCATAGTGCCAGTGCTCTCAAGCGTCCAAAGCATAGCCATTACACCCCTAATGGTAGTTTGTTTTATGCCAAAGCTAAGGAACACGCTGGCAGTCACCTGCTTACAGGATTCTATGTCACAGAGGACGATGACTATATTCTTGGAGACGTTGACCATGTAGACAGACCATTGGACAGAGAATATATCGGAGGCATACTACCAATAAGCTTAGCCGACATTCTGTTTAATCACAAAGTCTATAGTGAAGTGAGTCCGAGTGGTAAAGGTATACGCTTTATAGCCAAGCTCGCTCCTGGAGTTAAGGAGACAATGGATGGGCGATACTTCAAGAATAAAGTGAGCATGGGTATAGACATGGAAGGCATACCTCGTGAGGCACAGTTCCATATCGGACCACCATGGAATACTATCACGGGTAACAGGACTCCGTACTCAAGCAGCGTTATAAGTGAAGTTGACATCAAGCAGCTCGATGAGATATTTAGGATTGCATATATTGGGGACGCAGTCGGCACCGACTACATGCCTCCTCCTGACATTGACTCCGATACCCTACCTTCTTTAACCGTGATGATTGCTGCCCTACACTCCTTGCCTTGGGATGGCAACCCCCGCATCAAGCGAGCCTTCAAGGTAACGTTCGCAGGAGAAGAGTACTCGCCGTATGAATACTGGCTCAAAGTACTCATGGCTATGTCTGACTATGCATCCAAGCTGATCAACCCTAACGACCAGATGTCTTGCTTGGAGAATGTAATCAAGTGGTCGATGACTGATGGTGAAGGGTTCGACAGTGAGAAGGACATCATCACTAAGTGGAAATCCTTTATGAAAACTACAGGTAAGGTGAGCTTCCACACTATGTTGTCTCTCCAGTATTACAATACTCTTAGATGGCCTCAGTGTAAAGCTCCATCAAAGGCACAGGTTGAAGCAGGTATGATTGACCCAGTTCCATTGGTGGCTCAGTATTCTAACTTCCAAGCTATGACTCAGTTCTATAACATGGTCTTGTATAGAGATGTGAATACTCCTCATAAGATGTACTTGACAGGAGACGAAGATGTAATGGCTCGGAGCTTTGGTCACTTAGATACCAAATTATACTTTGATAAGTATTTCGGTCCGTGGTCTGCTAAGAATCTGATACCAAAGTTCCATCAGTTGTGTCAGCAAGAAGGCTTCATCAATATAAGCCATAGCCATATTCAGCAGAACCTTGCCATATGGACAGGTGACATAAACAGAACGGTGGATATGGTCAGGCTATTCTTTGACACACCCATGAACAAGTTACCGCCAGAGTACAGGACAGAAGTCTCTGAGTCTTTAGGCAGCGACCCCAGGTTTTTGTATAGCTGTCTGGACATAGACTATCAAACCGATGATATAGCCAGGGAAGATGCCCTCTATTACAGGTACTACAAATCATGGCTGATGGGTATGGCTCGTAACATATTCTTCCCCCACTCCATGCATATGAATAACTGCGTACTCCTATTGACAGGAGCAGAGCAGATACGCAAGACCTCGCATTTTAAATTCATACTGCCTAAGTTTATGAGAGATGAAAGGGTAGCCTTTTCAGGTCATGGCTTTAGTACAGAGTCAGCCGTCAGGGATGTGACTAAGCTATCGTCTGTTAATAACCTGATAGTCTGGGATGAAATAGAACAGTACCTAACCAGTGAAACCGAGAGTAACTTCAAGAAGTTAATAGACAACAACCCCATCAAAGTTATAGATAAGTATGAAGTTATTGAGTCGTACATCAGACCTATAGCTGTGTACGGTGCTACGTCTAACAGCAGAGAGTTCAACCTGTCAGACAACGGGAACAGGAGACTGTTCCACATACCTGTCAAATGGGTAGCGACAGACAAGATGGAGGGGGTGGACTGGCATAAGATCATCAATGATCTACGCTATGAGATCGAGAACTCTGATCCTAACAATCCGCCTTGGTTGCTCAATGATGATGAACTCGAATACCAAGCCTCTCTCCATGCCAAGATCAGATCGAAGTCAAGTCTCGATCTTATCATTGAAGATATGTTTAACTTTA
>Ga0136651_10001423_pt1 | contig 13185 bp, 9 predicted proteins | sample Mar14236cmmetaG_FD_94867 | JGI IMG/M metagenome (GOLD analysis project Ga0136651, IMG submission 94867) | Marine hydrothermal vent microbial communities from Guaymas Basin, Gulf of California to study Microbial Dark Matter (Phase II) - Marker... ...
GTCCTGGCGTGATGAGCTACAGCGGGAATATCGTGACGAGCGTTTCGCCCTGCCGGTTCCGACTCTTAACCTTGGTCACATCCATGGTGGCGATAATCCCAATCGCATTTGCGGCCATTGTGAACTGCATATCGATCTGCGCCCACTGCCGGGGATGGATATTGCCGAACTTCAGAGCACCCTGAAAAAACGCATAGAAGAGAGTATTCAAAATACAGGGCTGATGCTCAATATCGACCACCTCTTCGGCGGTATTCCGGCGATGGAAACCCCAGCTACCGCAGAGATTATCCAGACAACAGAACGATTGACCGGTCATAGCTCTGAATCTGTCGCCTTTGGAACTGAGGGACCGTTCCTGCAACAGCTGGGGATGGATACGGTAATCCTGGGCCCAGGAGATATTGCGCAGGCTCACCAGCCTGATGAATATCTGGGGCTGGACCAGATCAATCCAACCGCTACCCTGATAAAGGATCTGGTGCGACATTTCTGTTGCTAAGCCATAACCACCGCAACCAGCGGTGGCTATAGTAGCAGAGGTAAAAAAAGCCTAACCTGTCTCAGCTCGTTTTATATTAAACACATTTTCCGAGGGAAGCCTGACCAGCTCAACATCAACAATCGTGGTCCTGAAACTCTGAATCACTCTTTGAACCAGATGACTCGGAAGATGAATATTCACTGGCAGGTAGGCAATATCCCCCGATGCCGATTCATATCCTGTCACCTCAATATCCACATCGGCAACCTTGCCCAGCAAATCACGCCATTTTTTATAGCGTTTATCATACGCCTGAGTCCTAAGATAGAAGGTGATGGTTCCATCATCTCTTCTATTTCCATGTTGGTCCTCAATCATCTTTTCCAAACGAGGCTGCTTTTTATCAAATTTGGCTGTTTTGAATGTAATATCAAAATTTTCAACACCATTACCAAACTGGTCCTTTAGACGGAATATTAATTGAGCATGCCCTTCATACTGACTCTGTTTGTTCCATTCGAAAATAGATGAATCCAGCTCTTTTGCCCTATTGAATGTCTCACTATTGGCGACATCAAAATCTTCCACCACTTGCTGATAGGCGTCAGCATCGTAGGGAGTTCTTAGAGCCACCTCAATTAACGGAAGAACACTCTCTCTGTTGTCACTACCAGCAACAATGCCAATATCACCGCCAAAGTGAGCGGTCTCGTAGACAACGGCAAAGGGGACATCACGCCGGTTCTCACTCAAATGGGCCAAATCATATTGATAGTAGATATCTTTTATAGATTCATTGTTAAGACGCTTTTCAACAATGGCTTTAAGTTCGTCAATGGTTAACCCAAAAGCACTATCAGTCGGCGTTACAGGAATATAGTTAAAATTAAGATTGCACGCGCTGGTCCTGACGGTGTTATCAGCAGAATCCTCTTTGACGTACCGAATAGGTATAGGTCGCAAATAACTGAGTGTCTGAGATCCGTTCATACAGAACTCCTGCACTTTATAGTCCGCATAGATATCATTACCGGGAGAGAGAAATTCCAGATGCATATCAAGACTCTTCCATGAACCAAATTCCAACTCATTAAGGATCTTCAAACCCCTACCCGTATCACCAAAGATCAAACGGCCCCATCTGGCCAACTGTCCTCTGCCAATATGAGCCAGGCCACTGCCAAAATTTGCACCGGCCAAGTGCACAAGATTTTTTATGGGTGAAGGCTTCTGGCTATACAGGCGAATCCAGTTTCTCACCACAAGGGCACCTGTACTATGAATAATGACGTTAAAGCCAGCCCCAAGCAGATGTTGATAATTTGCACGCAACGCCCTTTCCATGGCAAAACTGACGTCATCCAGAGAGATACCATCATTTAATGATATCCAGCGACTCAGATTGAGCTCCACCACCGCTTCATCGCCAAACATATGACGCAAGTCATCTGGTAGCGAACCGTAAATATCCTTAACTGTATTATCCTTACCCTCTGAAGAATAACCATGAATGAGCAAAATTGGTTCCATAATAATCCCTTACAATATCAGTTATCTACGACATTCCTATGACCACACTAGGCAAACATTGCAGACAGGCTGGGAACTTTTTTGGCAATTTTTACCGCAACTTCACCCAGCTCCTGAATACTCGCCAGTAACTGAGCCTGCTCAATATTTGCTTTGGAGGCCTCTTTCACAACAGTGATTAATTGATCATAGATCTGCATATCGGTGAGATCTGGTGTAATTTCATTGATCTCATCTTTTGAAAGTCCCAAAAGCTCATTGAGTTCAGCCTTGTACTGTCCCTCAAACTGAGCCCTGTTCTCGGCCACCTTTCCTTCTAATAACCGTTTAAATTCTTCCGGCGTCATCCCATACCTCCCTTAAATAAATGTCTTTTTATCGATTATTTCGATCCAAATACCAACTTATCAAATTTGGCAACAGCCTCTTTTAGTTTTTTGCCGTCAGCAATATCTTTTGTTGATTCAATCAGCTTGTTAATTGCCTCTGTATTTTTTTCTGCGCCTACTGAAATTTTCTTTCGCAAATCACCCATTTTAAGTTTTTCCAATAGCTCATTTTGCGTGTCATGTACCTTGACTACCGATGCAAGGTGACCAGTTACAATTGAGTTTGCATAATGGATGCGCTCATAAGATTCGTTGAGTGATTTAACTAACGCATCTCGCTCTTTAATGACCGGCTCTGTCTTTGACTTTCTATACGATTCCACCTCATGCTGGATTGTCACTAGAAAGAGTTCTATTTTCTCCATGGCATCTTTTTGATTTTTACCGCTAGTATCATCCTTACTAGCCGCATTAATTGCGGCAAGCAACTCCTTTTTAACTGGTGCAAATCCCAATGTATGCTGTACCTGATAAGGCAGATAGACATCATCTATAAATCGGTTCACTCTATCGAGAACCTGCTTATAGTGGAGGTTGACCAGTGCAACATGGGCACGTTTCATCTCGGCCATGTCACGCCCTACAGTAACAGATAGTTCAACTGACTCTTTAGGAACCTGAGCACAAGCCACCATCAAAAGCATGGGGAATAAGAATAGATATTTAAGTTTGTTCACTGCCACCTCCCTATTGCAGCCCATGATTAGACTTACATTATAATTTTAACCAAACGGATATTTTAGATATTTTGATTAAAGAGGACATTCAGTCTATTGAATGCCTACATTCCCTCTCACGGTTTTGAAAAGAGCCCAAAACCACTTTGTATACCGGGCATTAGTACACCCATTTTTTTATTAGCGCAACCATTCCCCCCATTTGAATTTTATGAGTGTCACTACCTGACTATAGTTTCCTTCCATAGCCAGTTCATACAGTTGTAATTTATTTGATGACTGACCTGATTCTTTGGGTAGCAATATTCCCATCTTGCTCACGTTAATGGTATTACTCTGCAATGCAATCACACTTGCAGGCATACTCAGTTGTTCTACCAATAATTTTAGATAAACCTCAGGATTGTTAATATTTTGCTCAGGATGAAGTGTAGACAGCTGTTTTTCGTCTTGTACTTGGCTATGCCGCAGCTTAACCATATTACTTCGAATAGATGCAACGGCGCTCTCAAACAGAATCCTTTTAAGTGATGATCTCAGATCATGCTCATTCAGTGTCGGAGCAACAATTTTATGCTCATGGAAATGAATTGCCGTCTGAGGAATATCCCGCTGTATCAGCTCCGCTCGTATCTCATTACCAAAAATTGTCTTCTGTTCCATTATTGAAAATAATAGCGCATAAATATGACTGCTTTCATCAAGAACTGATGGCTGGATAAAATTGCAAATCTCTTCACTTTGACTCAGGAGTATCTTCAGTTCGTTACTACTGGAAAAGATTGAATTGATTAGCGGCTCATCGATATAGCTATTATTATCTAATTCAAGTGCCTCAGGTAGTTCATCAATCATATTCTGAACATAAAAGAGTAGATCCCGTACGCTACACCGGAGCTTATTACGATATCTTCCCACCCCACGAATTCTACTATCAACTATATCGACAATATGTTCTACCGCCTCGGTGAGCTGCTGTTTTTGCTCAACGGTTGAATCATCAAAACGCTGCCTCTCCTGGATCAAACCAAGCAGATAATTCCACTGTTCACCAAAAAATGTTCGTAGTGCTGATGCCTCTTTATTGCGCTTTTCCAAGTTAGCCTCACTAGTGTGACTGCAATGATCAATATAGTAATTTAGTTCAAGTATAAAATTTTACCCTTTATATCTACAATGAACCGGTTTTCATATGATTATGACACTATTTCTGCTAGCTTTGATACCATCAGCATTGACATGCTCTCCCCACTAAATAGACGATACCAGTTCAGATAAATTGCCATGGAATATGGATTTACAGACATTCTCAGCCTCCTCGGCTCCCTCGGTTTTTTTCTGTATGGAATGAAGGTGATGAGCGATTCGCTCATGAAGCTGGCCGGTGACAATATGCGCAATATACTTGCCACCACCACCTCCAATCGCCTCTACGCACTGATGACCGGTTTTGTTATCACTGCGGCAATTCAGTCCTCGTCAGCAACCACATTGATGGTGATCAGTTTTGTCAATGCCAGCCTGCTAACCTTGACCGAGGCAGTTGGGGTGATCATGGGGGCAAACATCGGTACCACTATCACCGCATGGCTCATTTCCATTCTAGGCTTTAAAGTAAAAATGAATGCTATAGCCCTGCCGTTGGTCGGTATCGGATTTCTTCTCAGCCTCTCCAAAGACAACATGAAAAAAAACTGGGGCCTGTTTATTATCGGTTTCTCAATTCTATTTCTCGGACTACAGTTTCTCCACGATTCTGCACCAAACATCAGCAACAATCCGGAAGTTCTGGCATTTCTTGCCGAGTACACCACCAAAGGCTATCTATCTCTGTTACTGTTTTTAGCTATTGGCGCCATGCTCACACTGATTATTCAGTCATCCAGTGCCACCATGGCTCTCACCCTGTTGATGACATTTGAGGGATGGCTACCCTTTGATATGGCCGCTGCGATGGTGATCGGACAGAATATCGGCACTACCATAACCGCCAATATTGCCGCACTCGTTGCCAACTATAACGCTAAACGTGCCGCACGCGCCCATCTCATTTTCAACCTTTTGGGCACTGTCTGGATACTGCTCATTTTTTATCCGTTTATCGAAATAATCGCCACCATTGTTGAGGATCTGGAGGGCAGCTCACCTTTTGCCTCTGCTGCTGCGGTACCCATTGCTTTATCTCTGTTTCACACCGTTTTCAATGTACTGAATGCAGCGATGCTCATCGGTTTTCTGCCCCTGATTGTACGCATTGTAGAACGTATGATTCCGACCGTCATTGAACCTGAAATAGAGTTTGATGAGCCAAAATATCTGGATGAAAGTTCCATGAAATACCCCCAAACTGCCATTAAATCGCTCACAGATGAATCTTTACGACTGCTGGAAAATTCTGCATACACGGTTCTAACTCATGGTCTTAGAGTACACCGGAAAGACCTGGAATCATCACAGCATATTAAAGAGATATTAAAGAGCGCTATAGAATTCCCTCCACACGTCGATATTGATCAGATTTACAACACAAAAATTAAAAACATCTATAGCCATATTCTTGAATACGCTACTGAGCTACAGAGCAAATTTACGCTAAAAGAGAGTGATATTGAGACCATCCGTAACACCCTGGCTGCCGATCGCCTGCTAGTGCAGGTGGTCAAGCGCATGAAGCCTCTGCACAAGAATATTGAACACTATATGGATTCAAGCAATGAGGCTATTCGTAAAGAGTATAATGTGCTACGTCACGGTATATTGAAAGTACTACGAGAGATAAAAAGAATTGGCCCTACAGAAAATCTTCCAGAACATCTGGAGAGACTTCATCATCAAAGAGACAAGGCCAAAAGACTTGATGTGCTCCTTAGTGGCCATGTGGATGAACTACTCATTGATGGTAGCATCAGTCGGGAGATGGCATCATCACTCATTAATGACAGCTCTAACGCCTCACGGATTATAAAAAACCTGGTCGACATTGCCGTGATTCTCTATAAGCCGGAAGATACCTTAATCAACAAGATCGATGATAAGAATGCCCTGGAGTATCCCGGTAGCAGCAAGGTGAAAAGTTTAGAGGCGAAATCAGATTAATTAGATTTCACGTCCCATTTATAATGGTCATAGCATACTTTAATCAAGGCCTTTAGACACCATTTAAAAACATGAATATTCAGGGAAGATGTTACCGCACACATGAAGAATTAATAGATGACATCTTGAGTCGTATTAGTGTATTTTAAGATTATTAGCACAGGCCGCATTATTTAGCTCAAATTAGCCAAGAGAAGTTAAAAATAAAACGTGTATTAATTAGTGGGTATCTTATGACAATGGGTGTTTTGGGGGATTATATAATGAATGCTAGTTTGGAATGCCTCCATATTTTCAATAGATGTTCTTAACTCAGATCCGGCGCTTGATGATTCATAAGGTGTGTAGAATTATCTGCAATTGTTAATTGTTAATTAATTTATTCCGTTTGGTGTAAATGGTTATCATCAATCATATTCAATATATGATTTTAATAATGGCACCTCTGATAATAATTTTTCCTGGATAGATTTTCTGAAAAATAAATTTTATTTCCCCTGCATTTAATAGACATTCGACTGTATGATTTATCTGAGAAGATTACGATTAATTGCAAGAGCTATATTGATTTCAATTAGCATATTGTCTTTATCTGCATGTAGTGAACAAACAGAAGAGACTTACTCTCCAAAATTTTCTGCTGCCCCAACCACTACAGAGACTGAATATATTTTCGGCGTTCACCCGTTACACAATCCCCAAAGACTCTTTGAAGTATTTGGGCCTATGATGGAATACCTTTCGAATAATATTGAAGGTGTCTCTTTCAAATTGGAAGCCTCACGCAACTACCCCGCTTTTGATAAAAAATTATATGCACGAAAATTTCATTTTGCTCTACCCAACCCATTTCAAACTATTAATGCTATAGATAGAGGCTATAAGGTATTTGGTAAAATTGGTCTCGACCAAAATTTCAGGGGGATTATCCTGGTCAGAAAGGATAGTGGGATTAAGAAGGTTTCAGACCTTAAAGGAAAGGCGGTCAGTTATCCTGCCCCTTCAGCTCTCGCAGCAACTATGATGCCGCAATACTATCTACAGACTCACGGTGTGGATGTCATGACCGAAGTGGATAACCGATATGTGGGCTCACAAGAGTCGGCAATCATGAATGTATTTTTAGGGCAAACTATGGCGGCCGGAACCTGGCCCCCACCATGGAACGAATTTCGTAAGCAGAGGCCAGAAGTTGCTGAGCAACTAACGGTTATCTGGAACACAGAGCCTCTTATAGCACTTGGGCTGGTTGCCTTACCTGAAGTTCCAGACTCCATTATCCAACAGGTTATTCAACTACTAACAACTCCTGATGAACATGGGCAAGGTACTGATGTATTGTGGCGTTCAGAATTTTCAGGTGTTGTCGATCCTGCCACTAACGATACCTATTTTGTCGTTCGCAACTTTTTAAATGATTTTGCGAAGAAAGTGAGGCCACTAAAGTAATCATGATTTCACTAAAACAAATTTGGACAAAATCTATTGCACGACAATTGATGCTGGGGATTGCACTTGTTCACGCCGTTCTGATGACTATATTCGTGATTGATCTGGTTGCCAGAGAAAAGAATTTCTTAGTTGATCTCAGCCAAAAGCAAGCCATTGGTCTTGCAGAAACACTTGCAGCAAATGGAACCTCATGGGTTTTGGCGCAAGATTTTATCGGCATGGAGGAGATCATTCAGTCACAATCAGGCTTCCCTGGCCTGAAGTACGCCATGTTTCTGGATAAAAAAGGAAAAGTGTTGGCCTACACAGATATTAATCAGGTTGGAAATTATGTGGATGATGAGATCAGCAAAACTCTCTTTACGGCTAAACCTGAGACCTACTCACTGATAGATAACTCAAGATTTATCGACATTGCGACCCCCATCCTTGCCAACAAACAGCTAATTGGCTGGGCCAGAGTGGGTATAAGCCGTGAAGGTATTACGGACAATATTCAGCATGTCACCCGAAACGGGTTAATTTATACGCTAGCAGCCATTATTATCGGAACAATCTTTGCCTGGTTTATGGGGCGTGGTCTTACCATGGGATTAAGGCACTTAAGTCGGGCGACTCATGGAATCGCTATCGGTGATCGAGACGTAAACTGTCAACTAGAACGCCAGGATGAACTTGGTGTGCTCTCTGATGATTTCAACAAGATGCTCACAATTATTAATGACAAGGAGATGGCGCTCAATAAAAATCTCTCACTGCTAGATGCTCTTCTCGATTCAGTTCCTGATCTGGTTTTCTATAAAGATCTTGATGGAGTTTATATTGGCTGCAATTTGGCCTTTGAAGAATTGGTTAATACGCCAAAGAAAGATCTTATAGGAATGACAGACTATCAACTTTTTCCCAAGGATATTGCTGATTCATTCCGAGATAAAGACAGACTAATGCTTGAAAGTGGTCACTCACAGCAAAATGAAGAGTGGATAGATTACCCAGATGGCAGGCGTATTCTTGTTAATACATTGAAAACCCCCTTCTACACAGCAAATGGAAAAATTATTGGTCTGATAGGTATTGCTCGTGACATTACCCTTCTAAAAGAACAAGAGGAGCAACTACGTAGTAGTCGCAAGATGGATGCCCTGGGAAAATTGACCGGAGGAATTGCTCACGACTACAATAATATGCTGAGTATTATTTTGGGATTTGCCGAACTACTTGAGATAAAACTTGCAGACCAACCATCTCTCAAAAAATATGCCCGCCAGATTATGACTGCCGGCCAGCGAGGTGCTTCACTCACAAATAAACTGCTGACATTCTCCAGGAATACATCAGAAAATATTGAGCGAGTTGATCTTAACTTCGCTATTCAGGAAGCTTCTCAAATGATAGAGAAGTCGTTAACTGCCTCTATCAAGGTAGATTTGAATCTAGATAAAAATTTATGGTTCACCCAGTTGGATACAAGTGACTTTGATAACGCCCTTATTAATATCTGTATCAATGCCATGCATGCCATGGATAAAGAGGGGTTTTTACGTATATCCACATCAAATGAACATCTCACTACAGAGATGGCTCGAATGCTTGGCGTTACCCCCGGTGATTATGTGGCGGTATCTATCTCCGATACCGGGGTTGGTATGGATGATGAGACCATCAGTAAGATCTTCGATCCATTTTTCTCTACAAAGGGTGAAATGGGTACAGGGCTAGGGCTTAGTCAAGTCTACGGGTTTCTAAAGCGCAGCAAAGGCACCATTAGGGTTCATTCTAAATTGGGGGCAGGCTCAACATTTAAGCTCTATTTCCCAAAAGACCTTACGGAAGAAGAAAACAACAAAAAGATGTCAGAACATCATTTATCTCCAAAAATAACCAGGCAACAGACCATTTTAGTCGTAGATGATGAAGAGGCTCTGTGTGAACTGACACAAGAAATTCTATCTAATTACGGATTTAGTGTACTGGCTGCGTCAAGTGGGAAAGAGGCGCTGAATATTTTACAAAAAGAGAGTATCGGACTACTCATTACTGACATCATTATGCCCGAGATAGATGGCCACCAGCTCGCCACCATGGCCAGAGATATTCATCCAGAAATAAAAGTACTATTTGTCAGTGGTTATAGTGATCATACCGATAGTACAGCAGGTGATGAACGTATTCAGAAACCTATAAACTCTGCCGATTTAGTTGAGCGTGTTGGGAAATTGCTCGCTGAATAAGCTTCGTTTTAAAATGGATTTATAAATTTTATACATAAGAAGAAAAGCCTAAAAATCTGCTTTGATGGTAGTGTAATTTGCAATAAAATAATTCATAAAGATCCGCTCATGAGTGAAAGGCACTCATTTAAGTTACGCTGCTAATCAGATAATTCCGTAATTGATTTCGGTAGCTCTTTTTTCACCTTCACCCCAAGTTCAACAAAGTCGCCAGCCTGTTTAATCAGGTTTCCACGGCCACTAGTCAGTTTGTTCAGCGCCGCATCATAGCTACCCTGCACGGTGGTGAGCTGGGTACCGATCTTCTCGAAATCATCTACAAATCCACGCAGTTTGTCATAAACTGCACTCGCCTTATCGGCGATCTTGATAGCGTTCTGGTTTTGGCGCTCATAACGCCAAATATTTTCTATGGTGCGTAGCGTAGCCAATAATGTGGTGGGGGTGACCACCACAATCTTCTTTTCAAAGGCATCTGAGAATAATTTTTCATCACTTTGAAAAGCGGCAACAAACGCGGTCTCTATCGGCATAAACATCAGCACAAAGTCGAGGCTGCGCACCCCCTTGAGGTCGGTGTAGTCTTTGCTACTCAGATCACTGATGTGAGTACGAACCGATTTGACCAGATCTGCCAGTGCGGCATTCTGCTGCGTCTCATCTTCAGCCTCGACGTAACGACTATAGTCGACCAGCGAAACCTTGGAATCTACAATGATGTCCTTTCCTTCAGGCAGGTGGACGATGACATCGGGACGCAGCAACTTGTTCTCTGAGTCGCGATAACTGCCCTGAGTCTCATACTCTACCCCCTTACGTAACCCCGACTGTTCCAACACCCGCTCCAGGATCAGCTCACCCCAGTTGCCTTGTGCCTTGTTGTCCCCTTTTAGGGCGCGAGTAAGATTCTTGGCCTCACGATTCATCTCCTGATTGAGCTGTTGCAGCTGATTTAGATGCTCTTTAAGGCTTGCTCTCTCTTTCACGTCGCTGTGATGAATTTCGTCAACACGAGTCCGAAAATCTTTGAGCTGTTCCCGCACCGGTTTGAGGATCTCATCCATCCCCTTGCGGTTGTTCTCATCAAAACGCTTGCCCTTTTCATCAATCACCCGGTTGGCGATATTTTCAAACTCGCCCACCATCTTCTTGCGCGCCACCTCAAGATCCTCAAGCTGCTGCTTGTGGTGTCGCTGTTCACCCTCTATCGAGCTGGTGAGTTGGGCATTGTCTGACTTTAGCTCTGTTATCTGTTTCTGAAGCTTCTGTAATCTCTTTTCCCTCTCCTGGAGTTGCGTCTCTAGTTTGGGGATCTGTTCGGAACGCTCTTCAAGCCGGGCAATATCACTCTTGAGTTGCAGTTCACGTTCACCGCTGCGAGTACGCATCCACAGCAGTGTCACCACTGCAGCAATCGCTGCCGAGCTTAATCCGACTAGTAGAGTAGCTGTATCCAATCCAATCTCCTGATAATGCTTTTAAATTAATAGATTACAGTGACGCCAGCCACAATTTAAATCGCAAGCCCAATTCGGATGAGTATCCCTGTGTCACAAATTTGATATTCCCCTCACGATCCAGGACAAAGGTGGTCGGCACCGTCTTCACGCCGTACTGTTCTGAGATTTCCCCGGAATCATCATTAATCACCCGATAGCTGACCCCTTTATCAAGCAGATATGCGCTTATCTCATCATCACTGCCAGACTGCATGGCAACCGTCACCATGGGATAACTTGCCCCCATGGAGTCCATTGTACCCTGTTCTATATTGCAGATAGGACACCAGGTCCCCCAGAAGTGGATCAGTGACGCCTGACCTTTTAAGCTCTCCGTGGAAAATTGCTCTCCTGTGATTGTCTGCAGGTTGATTGGTGGTGGTGTGGCATGCACGGTGTTTCGGGTCATCCAGAGATCTACCCCCCAGATCATCACCATTAGCAGAATAAGCTGTATCCCAATTGAACGTAGTCTTGTTAATAATCCCAACTTAGGCTTTTTATTCTCCTCAGCCGGTGGACTCACATAATCATCTGTCATCTATTTAATTACCCTGGTTATCTCTGTCCAACGTTTTTCGAGTCTCTTGACTGAGACCGTTTCAACAGTTTTTAGTTGTTGAGCAAATAGTGAGAGCCGTAGCTCATGCAGTAGTCCCCAAAACTCTACCGTAGCGCGGTGCTGTCGTTGCTCATCATTCAGCTTTTGTAGCTTATCTTCCAGGCGGTTTATGGCAATCATCAACTCACGATCTTTGAGTGGATTTTGCATCGCCTTGTGCAGACGTTCCTGGAGTGCGGTCATATAGAGATCGACCCGAACCAGCCACTGTGGTGCCATATGAGCCACAAAGTGAGGGTAAACCAGTTGATCAAGCTGCGCCCGAATATCGGTCACATTGCTCAGCAACTCGGGCGGAAACGGCTTTTTGAAACGCTTGTTTAACTCTCGGTGAAGCTCTAACGCCCCAGACACGGCCTTGGTGATCGCCTCCCCCGCACTATACAGCTTGGGTCTAATGGCAATAGCCAACTCATCGAAGGCCCGCTCAGTCCTTGGCAGCGGTTCAGAGCTACCAATAGTCTGATTGATAACATGCTCAATTATCTTGTCGGCTATCTCCTGCTTGATCTCATCACAGCGCCCCATCGGCGCATATTGCAGACAGATCTTTTCGATGAGGGGGAGATCCTTAAACAGCGTTTTAAAACGTTTGTGCATATTGAGATAGAGCAGACGTATGACACCACGCCGATGTACATGTTCCGCGCTCTCTACCCGCTCAAAGAGTTGAATCGATACCGAGTCACCTTTATCGACCAGTGCCGGATAGGTGGTAAAGGTGACACTATTTTCTTTGAGTGCCAACTCACTGGGCAGTACGCCCAGATCCCAGTGGGTGATATTGTCACGCGCCAGCTCATGGGCCTGATTGCTTTGGTGCTGTTTTATTGATTGACGTACCTGACCGGAAAACTGCTGTTGTAGCTGCTTTAACTCTTTGCCCTGGGCAATGGAATCTCCCTGCTCATTAACCACAGAGAAGTTAAAACGCAGATGATCGGGAAGCTGCTCGGGTCGCCACAGATCTCGCTCTACGCTGACACCGGTCATTATTCGGAGATGTTCACTTAACACTACCAATAGATTCCCACCACACTGAGTATCAATGCGCTCCATCAAGGCATCGGCAAAGTTGGTGGCCGGGACAAAGTTCTTACGTACCGCCTTGGGTAAGCTCTTGATCAGACCGATGATCTTTTCATGTAACATCGATGGTACCAGCCACTCAAATGAGGCCTGCTGTAGACCACCCAGCACCGCCA
>Ga0136651_10001424_pt1 | contig 13176 bp, 5 predicted proteins | sample Mar14236cmmetaG_FD_94867 | JGI IMG/M metagenome (GOLD analysis project Ga0136651, IMG submission 94867) | Marine hydrothermal vent microbial communities from Guaymas Basin, Gulf of California to study Microbial Dark Matter (Phase II) - Marker... ...
AGGTAGATGAACTGCGGGTTGAACGCGACCAGCGCCGCCCCGCCCACGGCCAGCGCGGGCCGGGCCGGGAAGATTTCGCGCCCAATGCGGTAGGTCAGCCAGACGACGCCCGCACCGATGAGCACCGTCATCCAGCGCACCAGGTAGACTGCCAGGGCAACGCCGTGAAAGGGAAAGCGCTCGTCGCCGTGGAGGTACTGGTTCTTGTTGTCGTTGCCCACTTCCCAGTAGCGGTAGCCCCAGTAGGGGTTGATGGGCGGCTCGTAGTAGACCTCCTGCGCGACGGGCACCCATCCACTGACCAGCGCGCCGAGGGCGTAGTAGAGCGGCGGATGGTGGGTCGGGGCACGAGGGGTGTCAAGCGGCTGCACGGGCAGGCTGCGGTGGACGACGAGATGGCGCACGTAGCGAAAGTGGCCCAGTTCGTCGGTGGGCTCGTAGAGGGGGGAGACCAGGCTATAGGCGACGGCCAGGACAATGAATACAATGAACACAATGAACAATGAACAATGAACAATGAACAATGAGCGGGGGTGATCAGTTGGCCTCACACGACACTCCTGTTTTGCCGTGCGGCCCAGACGGCGATGGCGATGATGAACAGCAGTGTCAGGGCCGTGATTGCCAGTCCGGCCTTTAACAGCGGGGGGTCGTACACCAGCACGACTCGGTGTTCACCCGCCGGCACGCAGAGGGCGCGCAGCAGGTAGTCGGCCCGCACCAACTGGGCCGGGTCGCCGTCCACTGTGGCCCGCCAGCCGGGATAGTCCACTTCGCTAAAGATCAACAGCCCGCCTCCACCCCGCACCTGCGCCTCGATGCGGTTCCCCTCGTAACGCACGCTCTCGACCTCGCCTTCGCCGCCGTAAACAGGCGGCGCTGGGGACACGCCGCCGTAAACAGGCGGCGCAGGGTTCGTAGCACATTCGAGCGCAGAGTTCACCAGCGCGGTCGTGCGTGGGTCAAAATCCGGGTCGTGGATGCGGGCCAGTGTCGCCGCTGCGTCGTACAGCACCTCGATCTGGGGCACGATCCACGCCCGTGGGAGCACGGCCGGCCGCTCGTAGACGTACACGCCGGATTGCTCGAGTAGTAGCCGGGGGGCGTCGGGGCCGGCGGGGAACTCTTGCGGGGCCGTTGTCACCAGGTAGCCCGCGTTCAGCAGGTCATAGGTCCGCGCGCGCGGGTCGGGCCGTGAGGCGATGAACTCTTCGTAGCGCTGGAGGGTCAGGGGGTCGTATCCAAAGACGCTGCGCAACCCGAACTCCATCCCCCCATTCTGGTCAAAGTCGCTCAGCCCCCAGGGGAGCACCCGTGCGGCCTGGGGGTCAGACACTGCCTGAGCCACGATGCGCCAGTAGGCGCTCTCCTGCACGTCCCTCACCTCTAGCACGCCGCTGCCAAAGGTCCACAGGTCCAGCACCGCCAGCCCCAGCGCCAGTAGGGGCAAGGCTTGCCCTTGCCCTACAGCGTCACGCCAGGCCATCAGCAGGCCATAAGCCAGGAGGAAGAAGAGCAGGAATAGCGCCATCTGATTGGCAGTGTGCCACAGTTGCCCGGCAGCGGGGTTCGCTTCGCGTCCCCAGGCAAAGGCCATAAAGCCGGCCGCAATCAGCGCCAGCGCACCCAGCGCCACGGGCAGCACCAGCGACCACTTGAGCGGCTTTAGCAGCCGCTTCTGCTCCTCGCGGCAAGATTGGAGCGCCGTCACCACCAGGCCAGACAGCGCGGCAGCGGCCAGTGTGAAGAGGAACCCGGCCCGAGCCGGCGCTCGCGCCATCCGGAACAGCGGCACGAAGCGGTAGAACAGGGGATGCAGACACCCGTACTCTCCAAAGGCCAGGAGAAGCGCCCCCAGGCCCAGTGCAGCCAGGAATGGGGTCAGCCGGTGTCGCAGTCTCAGCCCCAGGAGCGCCAGGAAAAGCGGCAGGAGGCCGACGTAAAAGATAAACTCGTCGTAGATGCCGTCGCTCCAGTACCCCGTGTGCGTCGGCTCGCCGAAAAAGTTGGGCACCAACAGGGTCAGCAGATGCCCAGGTGGCCAGGAGAAGCGGGCAGCAAAGTCGTAACTGGGCGTTGCCTGTCGGGTCGAGCGCACCACCAACTCGGCCAGCGGCAAAAGTTGCACGGCTGCCAGGGCCAACCCGACAAGCAGCATCATGCCCGCCCAAACCAGGGGAAGCACTGCTGCCCGTACCGACCGCTCCCCCTGCCAGCACCTCCACGCGCAAAAGGCGGCGTAGGCAACCAGCGCCAGCGCCACGTAAATGAAGGAGGCCGTGTGCCCGGCCAAGATCGAAAGCCCGACCGGCAGTCCTCCCACGATGGCTAGTTTCCACGAGCGACGTTTCACGGCGCTCCAGTAGGCCCACAACACGAACGGCAGCCAGGCTCCGGTGGTGACGACGCCTATGTGTCCCCCGCGCACGCGCACGAAAAAGTAGCCGCTGAAGCAAAAGACGACGGCGCCGAACAATGCGCCCGCAGCCGATGCCCTCTCCGAGCGCAGCCAGGCGTACATCCCCACGCCGGCAAGCCATACGTGCAACACGGCGACCATGTTCAGCGCCTTGATGGCGGGCATCAGCAGGGCCAGCCACGTGGGGGGATAGAACAGCGCCGGCTGGGGATTGGCGACAAAAGGCTGGCCCGAAAAGAGGTAGGGGTTCCACGAGGGAAACTGACCTTGCTGAATCGAGGAAACGGCAAAGCGGATCCAGTGGAGGAACATGTTGGTCAGATCCTCGCCCATGATGACGCGGTTGGCGGGGAGCCACGGCACGTCCCAAAAGAACAGCACGCACAACAGCGTCAAGACCCCTACCGGCCAGGCCCTGCCGATCCATTCTATTCGATGCTTGCGTTTCTCGACTAGATCCATAACTGAAATCGTATTTGCTTGCCGGGGGTTGAGGCAGCGGATGGAAAGCGGATAAACGGATATGCCTCTCCGCTTATCCGCTGCCTATCCGTTGCCCCAATCTCACAAGATGGTAACACATAACTGGAATCCAGGATTTACGGATTCAGGATTTGGAGATTGGCGCTGTGGTAAATCCGTCAATCTGAAATCAACAAATCCTAAATCACCTATGAGTATATCACGATTGGTACATCTCGCAATTCTGATGGTCGGAATACCATTCCGATCTACTTTTCCACCACGACCGGTCTCAACCACAACCGGTCTCCGCGCGGCTGACCGGCCTGTGTGATCTGCAACCGGGCTCCGTCCGGCGTGTACAACCCTATCGTCAGTGGATATTCACCCGCCGCCATGTCGCCCGGCAGCGTCACACGATGGGTCTGCACGAAAACGTCTCCCGCGCGCAGGCTGGCCGAGGTGAGCGCGAGCCGGTCCTGCTGCGTGACGATGGCGCCACCGGCGTTCAGGACGTGCGTAAATTGCGACAACTGGGGCGGCAGAGCGCCGGTGACGCGCCAGTAGGTCGTCAGATCGAACGAGGCGCCTGGCTCGAGGGATGAGGCCGGTAGATCGTATCCCAGGAACTCGACCCGACCCGCGAAATTGACCGGCACCCTGGCCGGCTGATCCACCTCACCCACTTTTGGCGCCCACGCGACTGTTGAGTCGGCGGCAACTGCGGCCAGGTGTTGGTGCAGCGCGGGTACGTGCTCGTTGTGGACGATGATGCCAGGCCGGTCGGGCAGGAACTCGAGGCCGGGATGCGCGGCGGCCAAAAAATGATGGTACGCCGGAAATTGGTCGAGTGCATCCACGTCAGCCACGTCGGGGAAGGCGTACCGGGCCGGGCCGTCAATGAAAACCATTGTGTCGGCGCAGTCGTAATAACGCAGCGCGAGATCGGGGCGGTGCAGCAGGTAGCGCATGCTCTGCCAGGCCGGTCGCCACCAGGGATCGTGCTCGTAGGTCAGGCCGGTGCAGAGGGCCACGGGGGACGTGTCCGGGGAGCGGTTCAGGTAGCGGGCCGTCTCGGTCAGCGCGGTCTGCCAGAAGAACGACACTCCCTCCACCGCTGGCCAGACGACAAAATAGTCCCGCAGATTCCAGGTCAGGTTGATGCCCAGCAGCAGGGCCAGGCCACAGACCATCGCTGACCGGACAGCCTTTTGCGGCCAACGCTGGTGAAGCCAGCGCCAGGTCTCCACGATGGCAATGCCGGGGAAGGCAAAGGTGATGACCTGGGTCACGACGGTGCGGTAAAAGTTGGGGGCCGGCTGGCTGAACATTCCCGGCGCCAGTCCCACGAGTAGCCAAATCAGGGCGAAAGCGTAGGCTGGCTGGCGAAGACGATACACGGCAATAGCCACGCCGGCCAGAAAGAGCACCCCTCCCAATGGCTCAAAGACCGGCCGGCCGGGGATGTTGTCAAAGATGAGCGGGTCGCCCCGAAAGGTGAACATCCCCAGTGTCGCCAGGCTGGTCTGCAGCGCGGGCTGCGGGTCGCCGGCCTCCAGCGCGGCCAGCGGGCGGTCAAAGTCCATAAAGCCGAACTCGTCGGCCTGCGGGTGGGTGTGCAGGTAAGCCAAAAGCGGCAATGCGATGAGCACGCTTATGCCGGCGCCGAGAGCCAATCCCTTCCACCGGCCTCGCAGCCGGTGGCGATGCAAGATCAGCAGGTAGAGAATGAAGAGACAAAAGATGACCGGCAGAACACGGGCCGCAGTGTAGGTGTAAAAGGAGAGGCCCAGGCAGATTGCGGATAGGAGATTGGGGATTGGGGATTGGGGACTGGTGGCTGGGGACCGGGAGCTGGGGGTGCCGCGCCAGAAAAAGTAGGCGGACAGGGCGGCGAAAAAGGGGAGGCTGGTGGAGCGGAGGCTGGATCGGGCGGCAAAGAGGGTCCAGAAGGAGATTGCTCCACCGGCCAGGCTGACCAGAGCTACGGCTGGTCCAAAGAGGCGGCGGGTCAGCGTGTAGATAGCCGCCAGCCCCAACAGGCTGAAAAAGGTCGAGGCCATACGCAGTGTGAACACGTGTTGGCCCAGCGTCGCCAGCCAGAGGGCCAGCCAGTAGTGATAGAGTCCCTCCCGTCCCTGCCCCGCCTCGTAAAGCGGGCGCCAGTCGCCGCTCAACACTTGCTCGGCGATCTGCGCTTCGATGAGCGGGTCCATCTCCAGGCCAGGGGGTGCCTCCAGCGGCGCCCGCCAGCGCAACCAGGCAGCCAGAAGGAGCAGCGCGACCACTCCCACCAGTTCAAAACGATGCCATCGAGTCATCTTGGCTGGCCTCACTCCTCCATCGGGAATGGCCCAATCTCTATCCACTCCCCCTCCGGCACGCCATCTGCGCCCAGCACCGGAACGTTCTCGATGACAGGATAGGTGTACATCCCGACGCGCATGGTATAGTTGCCCGGCGGCGCGTCTGATGGGATTGGGAGATCGAACCAGTTGAGAATGGTATCACCAGCCCGCCAGTAGGACGGGATGAAACTCGGCCCGTCCTGCTGAGCGCGCAGTTGGCCCTGCACGTCCAGCAGGTGATTGAACCAGTGATAGTAAACGTCTTCGGTGGGTGTCCGGGTGGCCTGCCAGATCAACGTCCAGTGGACCGTCCCGCCGGGGCGAAGGTCGCCTTCCAGGCAGTAGCCAACCAGTTGTGCGCCGTTGGCCCAGGCTGTGGATTGTGGATTGCAGGTTGCGAATTGCGAATAGCGAGTAACGAATTGCGGATCGGACGAGCCGGGCCAACGGTAGAAGCGGAAGGAGCGGGCGCCTTCGCGCAGCGGGATGCGGGACCCGGTCAACTCGGGGGTAAAGGTGGCGAGTAGCGTCTCTCCGGGCGTCATATCGTAGGTCGCCCAGTAGACGGCCGGGCCGGCGGGGAGGACCAGCGCCGTGCGAATGTCCACCGACCGGTGGGGTTGGCCGTACAGCAACACGTCGGCCACGGCCGGCATCTCGAACATGCGAGTTTCGTCTCCCTCGGACAGGAGAATTACCTCCGCGCCACCGATTTCCTGCCCCAGGCGCGTGGCCGTCTGGACTGCCTGCACCTCGTAGCCGACGGGCGTGCCGTATCCCCAGCGTGTGTCGTGGGTCATCACAAAGCGCAGGAGCGAGGTGATCTCGTGGGTTTGCGCGACAGCCAGCGTCACCACTAGCGCGAGGAGCAGCCCCTGGCCGGCCCGCGCCACGCGGCTACGCGAGTGCCCGACCCGCGCGACCAACCACCCGATGAGGATGAACTGGGCCGGGAGGGTGGTGGTAAAGTAGTGGGGCGGTGGTGGCGCTATGCCCCGCGTCAAGAACAGGGCCGGCATCACCAGCCAGGTGACAGCTATCAGCGCGGCGGCTGTCTCATCGTCGAGGCTTGTGCTGAGCGTGGCCGAAGCGCCGGTGCGCGCCTGGCGAACAGCCCGCCACAGGACAAACGCGCCTGCGGCGATCACCAACCCGCCCTCGACGGCAAAGAGCCAGCGGACGTTGGGCGTCGCGGCCACGAACTCGGGGTAGCGGTCCGGGCCGGTGAGCCAATGCAAATCCAGGCCGGTGCTCATGATCCAGGTGCCATGCACCGCGTCGGCGCTCGTCGTCGCCGGTTGTTGCATGATCTCGACGAAATGGCGGACGTTCCACCAATCGTGATGGGCGTCAAAAACAACATAAGGGATAAAGGTGAGGGCGGCCAACAACACGCTGACCGGCACGAGCCGCCAGTCCAGCCGTCTGCAAAAAATCAGCGCCCACAGAATGGTCAACAAAATAAAGGGGAGGGTGGAGAAATGGAGTTGCACCAGTAGTGCCAATGCCAACACGTGCGCCGGCAGCGCCCAGCGTCGGCCGCGCACGAAAGCCAGATAGCCGGTCGCCGCGTAGAGTAGCATGAAGAGGGGGAGAAGATTAGAGTGCCAGATTTTGCGCGAATGAATCACGGCCCAGGGCGCGACGGCGAACAAAAGGGTCGCCACCAGTGCCGCTGTCCGGCCAAACCAGCGGCGGGTCAAAAAGTAGCAGCCGGTGACGGCGAGCAAGTTGAGCGCGGCGACAAAGCCGGTGGCAAAGATGGGGCTGGGCGAGAGCGCGTAGGGGATAGCCAACAGCCAGATGGCCGCCAGAAAGGAATACAGGCCGGTAGATGATGGCGTCCCGACCCATGTAATCTCTCCCTCCTGCCCCATCCTCAGCGCCCACTTGGAAATCTCGGCCTGGTCCCACAGGAACTCGACCTGGTCGAGGTGGCTAAAGCGCAGGTAGGCCGCCAGGAGGATCACGGCGCATAGAAGGAGCAATTCAAGTTTGGAGAAGCGGTCTGTGCTCAATGGATTTTTATCTCCGGTAGCCATAGATGGTCGCCGACCGTTCCGTCCGCTGTCTGCACGGGCCAACGTTTCATCGTGTCTGGCGAGTAGAGGCCCACTTGAAGGCGATATGTGCCAGGCTCCGCGCCGGCCGGAGTGGAAATCCGCGCGTGATGCACGATGACATCACCGGTCTCCAGGCCACGCACAGCCGCTCCCCACCCGTCGTACTGGGCGCGCGGTTGCCCATCCTCACCAAGCAGGTGTACGAAACTGGCGATGGGTGGTTTCAGATCCCCGCTGACTCGCCATAACAAGACGAGTGACACCTCTTCGCCGGGGGATACGCTGTCCCGCGCCAGACGGTAGCCGAGCAACTCGATGCGGTCGTCAAACCCGACCGGTGGGGTCAATGGTTGGCCCTCCGGCGTCCACAATGACGATGCGGCAGACCAACGCTCCAACAAGGGCTGGATCACGGGCCGGGCGTCGAACTCGAACGTTCCCAGGTCATCGGGCTGGGCGCGAAACACTGCCTCTCGTAAATCTGGGGCGTATGTCAGCGGGTCCGCCACCGAATAGTGCGCCGGCCCGTTCATGGCAAAGACGAACGAGTTGCCGTCGGGCATCCACTTGACGATCAAGCGCTGGCCCTCGCGCCAGCCCAGTTGCTCCGCCGGCACGTCGGCGACGCGAGAACCCTGTACGACCGCCCGAACAATGGGCACGTCCGGGGGGTAATCAACTCGATACAGGTTGATCGAGTAACCCGCACGAGCCTCGGGGGAGCGCGAGCGGAAGTAGGCGTATAGATCGGGATGCGTGAGTACCAGTCCTTGCCGCAGGCTGGTGCGGCTAATGGCATACCAACCTGGGTCTGGGGTGTGCGGGTTGAAGGCCATGGATTCGGGATCGCCCACAAAACGCAGGAAACCAGGCGCAGGCCAGTAGTGGATGCCATAAACGTCCGGGATGGCAGAGCCAAAATAGCCCAGATGGACGAACGGAATGTCGCGCTCCTGCATTGTGGCTTTCAAGGCTATCAAATCCTGGCCCCAGTCGAGGTTGGCGTCCACGAGATAACGGTCAGCGTTGGCTGCGCCACCCGCGACCGCGTTGAAAAACGAGAGATGATGTGGGTAAATGCCCACAGCGTCCCAGACCAGGAGGACGACTAGCGCACCCACAGTGACCAGCGGGATCAGGTTCCGCCGACGCCGAGAGGGCCAGGGAATGGCTGTGGCCGCATACCCGCCCAATCCGAACGTGAACGGCAATATCGGCAGGAGGTAACGATGTCCGAGTTGGAGAGCGCTGGTCGAGGTGATCCCGCCAAAGACCACCGCCGGGAGCGCAAACGCCAACATCATCTGCGTGGCGCGGCGCTTGATAGCCAGAAGAAGGCCTATTCCGGCCAGGATAAGCGCCGGCAACGGGGTTTTGAGAAACAGCGCCAGGGGGTAATAGAACCACACTCCATTGGGCCATATTCGTCCCAGTGCATACACCGGCTGTCCGGCGACGATACGGCTGCCTTGAAAGTACAAGCCCCGCCAAAAGGCTGGGGCCGGCAGGCCCCCGGCCATCGTAAATCCATAAGCGGCCCAGATAACAAGCAGGCATATAACCGCCAGGCCCACCAGCCCTTTTGCCCGCTGCAACCACATCACCGGTGGCCGGTCACCGGCGGGACGATGGGTCAAGGCGAGGAGCAAGGCGATGGGGCCAATGGCCAGTCCGCTGTATTTGCTCACACAGGCGGCCCCGGCCAGCAGGCCGGCGAGAACCAGCCGGGCGACGGAGGGACGCTGAAGCCACCTCCACCAGGCCCACGTGGCAAAAAAAAGCATCGCCGCCACGCCGAGGTCGTTGGTGCTCAAAGTTGCGTTGGCGACGATGCTGGGGTCAAGAACGTATAGAGTTAGCGCCAAAAGCCCGGCCGCCCGGTTTGACAGTTCACTCGTCCAGCAAAAGATGGCGGCGCCGAGCAGGATCGCTAATGCGATATTGGGCAGGCGGCCCAGCCAGATCATACGGAGGGCCAGGTCTGGGTTGGCTTGCCACACAAAGACATCGCCGAAGGAGCCGTATTCTGCCTGTTGCCAGGCGACGCTGTCGAGTGGCAGGTGCAGGTCGAGGAGGAGCAGCGGCATAGCCACCAAAGCGTCAATCAGCGGAGGATGGTGGCTATGCAGGCGCGCGTCGCCGGTGCGCAGATAGGCGTAGCCAGCGCCCAGATGATAAGGTTCGTCAAAGGTGGCCGAGTTCGCAGACAGACTTCCCAACGCCTGTAGTGCCAATAAGACGAGCAGGGCCACAACGAGCACAGGGAAAGACGAGTGACGGAGATCCACGATCCACTACGCTGGCTGGTAGATAGGACGCAACTCTTCCACTCCCGTCACCATTTTCAATCCTTCGTGGATCGCCCGTAGAACGTCCACGTCCTCGATCTTGTATATCTCCGGCAAGAGGCACAATCCCGCACTGCCGAATTTTAGTTCCAGCCCCAGTTCAATTCCGGCCAGCAACCCTTCTCGGATGCCCCGCTGGAGGCCCTGCTGGATACCTTGTTGGACACCTTGCTGGAGGCCCTGCTGGATACCTTCCTGAACGCCTCTTTCGAACCCAATGCGCTCGACACTTGTGATGTAGGTCATCTGTTCCACCTCCTCGTACTCTCGTATCTCTTGCCAAATCTCGTTCTCGATTTCTTTCGGTAAACTCATCATCCAGTCAATGAACCCAAACAGGTTGAGTATGTCCTCCCGCCCATATCCTCGTTCGTAGAGCCGCCGCATCAGGTACAATTTCCATCTTTTACGCTTCTCCTCGTCGTGGCGCGTCTCTTGTGTCTTTAGATGGGCCATCACCACTGTCGCAAATGGGTTGTCGCTCTTTTCCAACTCGTCCCATTTCTCTCCATAGTCCAGCAATTTTACCACCGGAAACTCGAACCTCGTCCGGCAGCCCCACAATTCGTGCTCGAGCCGGTCTGGCCTCCAGCCCGCTCGCTCGTCACCCAACACCGCCAGACTCGCCACCCGCCGGTGATAACGATCGAACAGACGATAGTTGTACACGTACATCCGCTCGGCGAATACCGCTTCTTCCCAGGCTTGCACCTCCACGTGTACCAATACCCAGGCCTCGGCGCCGTTCTTTTGCCACACCTTGACCAGTTTGTCCACTCGGCGCCGCCCCAGTTCCGCATCCCGCACTACTTGCTGTAATTCCTTGTCCAGGAACTCGTATTCCCTGGTCCAGTCAATCTTGGCGTGTGCTTGTGGAAAGAAAAAGGCCATAAAGTCGGGCAAGTACCGTTCCAACGCCTCCTTCCACGCGCCATCATAGTCGCTCTGCGTTTGCGTTTCGTTCACTTGCTCCAGTCTCCTGTCACGGATAGTTTGGGGGGGCAATTATTTGGCGAGCGTTTTCCTCATTCCCCTGAACGCTTCCCGCTACGGTGTACACCCTGTGTTCGGGATGACCTTAAAGTTGTCAAAACGAAGATCCACAGGGGTTATCTCATAGTCGCCACCGATTACACCAACCCGCGTCGTGGCACTGAGGCCATCCATCTTCCACTTGCCTTTACGTACACCGTCTATGTAAATAGTCACCCAATCGCCGTTCACGCTGGCCTGAAACAGATGCCACTGAGTTATATCGAGAGCACCGGCGGGTTCCCCACCCACCACACCGTCTACGTAGTTGCATCCTTTGTAAGGGTATTCATACGTCGGGTTATTCACGATGAACCAACCCATCGAATCACCGCCGCCAATAGATAGACACACGGCGTATAGATTCGTATTGGCATCATTGACACCAAAGACTAGCCCTCCGTTGCTCCAATACGGGTACCAGTCCCAGTCTTGGTAAGGAGATTGGCCTCTCCTGAATCTCACGTGGGCCTCGACGCAGTACTTGTCGCTCGGGGGCTGGTAGGGAGCCAGTGCGTCCGGCTGGTGGAACCAGATATTCGGTCCTCCGGGGTCAATCATGATGCGATATTGACCACCATCGTAGCGCAGTCTGTAGTAACTATCTGTCTCTGGAATTACCTCCTTCGCCACACTGGGCCATCCACTGCTAGGGTCGCTAAAGTCGTCAAAATAGACGTGTTGGACCTCTACTGACTTGGATGCGCTCCACGGCCCCTGTCCCCAGCAATCATTATCGTCGGCGCGCACGCGGTAGTAAAAAGTACCAGACGTCGAGCCTTTCTGGATAGACTGGGAGGTCCCTGCAATCTGCCACTCCCCTGTGATGCTGCTAAAGCCGGCATCGGTTGACTCCTGAAGCACGTAGAGCACGGCGCCGTCAATTGGGGCAAACGACCAACTGACAGTGTAGGAATTGTCCTCATCTGGGTCAGGAATGTCATTCAGGACAGGTGAGGCAGGAGCAGAGGGCAGGCCAGTCTTCACGTTGCTCCACGGACCCTGACCCCAATCGCTGGCCTTGTCCGCGCGCACGCGATAATAGTGGGCGCAATAGACATCTTGGACTATTTGCGAGGTGAGGGTGGTCGTCCAGACCTGCGGGTTGGAGAAGCCGGAATCCCGTGCCTGCTCAAGTACGTAGTGATCAATGTCTGTCTCGACACCCTGCCAGGATACAGTGTAGGAGTGATCCACCGGCGTTGGGATGGGGTTCAAGACGGGAGCGGGCGGGTAATTGTAAAAGATGAGGGGAAATATGAACTTGAAGGTCGAGATGGCCGCCGCCTCTATAGATGCCTGCACCAGGCTGCCCGCGCCGGTGATCTCGGCCGTGTTGGTAAAGTGGGTGTTGTCCAAAGAGGCTAGTGTTTCGACGACAAAGGTGATGGTGGCCTCCGCCGGCGGCGACAACGTCCCGCTGGGCCCCAGGGTGGCGTTCCAGGTGATAACGTCGTCCGCGTGGCTCGAGTCCCCTGTGGTCGTGTCGAGGCTGCCGGCTACATAGTTCACTTCCGGCGGCAGTACATCGGTCATCCAGGCCGTCTCCACCGGCACATCGCCTGTGTTGACGATGTGTACGGTGTAGGTCAGGCACTCACCGGGATGTACCCAGTTGGGGTAGACGGACTTTGATGCTTCCAGGTGGGGATAGCCCCGGTAGACATTGGTCCCGACCGATCTCGTGAATGACTGAAGGGGGGCGACGATCTCGACGGTGTTGGTGATCCAACCGTTGTAGGGGAGGTCGGGGGAGATCTGGGCGCTAAAACTTATTTCATCGTAGCTCAAGCCACCCAGTGTGTGGGACCAAGTGATGACACCATTCTCAAAGCCGGTACTCCCGACCAGGGCGTTCAGGCTGCCGGAGATATAGGCCAACTCTGCCGGCAGAGTGTCAGTGAACCAGGCATCGGGCACCGGGTCCGTGTCTTCGTTAGTGACCCGTATAGTGTAGGTCAGCACGTCACCCGGTTCAGCCTCATCCGAGGAAACTCTCTTATAGGTATCCGCGTTGTCCAGGTTGCCTACCGCAACCATCACCAGCGTCGTCGCCATATCCTCGATCAGTTCACCGGTACCAGTGACCTGGGCCGTGTTGGCAACCTCGGCGTAGGTGATCTCGGATGAGATTTCGGTTCTAAAGGTGATCTGGTCCCATTGTAACGCTGCCAAGGTGTGGGACCACGTAATAACGCCGTTTTCAAAGCCTACGTTGCCGAGGAAGGAGTTCAAAGTGCCAGAGACATAGGTCAACTCGGCAGGCAACGTGTCTGTCATCCAGGCATCTACCGGCGAGGTCAATTTGTTTTCGATGGTGATGGTGTAGGTCAACGTGTCGCCCGGCGCTGCCAGGGGTGTGTTCACATCCTTCTGCACCTCCAGGTTCGCTGCTGTGATCTCCGCCACCGGCTGGGCCAGGGCCTGGAAATGGGAGAGTAGCAACGGCAGACTCGCCGCCAGCAACAACGCCGAGGCTCCTGCCAGCAATGCCCACGCTAGAC
>Ga0136651_10001425_pt1 | contig 13173 bp, 9 predicted proteins | sample Mar14236cmmetaG_FD_94867 | JGI IMG/M metagenome (GOLD analysis project Ga0136651, IMG submission 94867) | Marine hydrothermal vent microbial communities from Guaymas Basin, Gulf of California to study Microbial Dark Matter (Phase II) - Marker... ...
ATGCAGGTTTGCCTCGGGATGGCTGTGGTGAAAAGCAAGGACTTTCTCTTTAGAACGACTGGAATATCCGAAGCCTCCGTCAATGCCCAGGTCGATATACAGGCCGTCGGCGTGGTAACCTAGCTTGAGCAGGACATCCCACAGCGCCAGGCTATCCTTGCCGCCTGAGACCGCGACCAGGATGCGCTCCTCGGGAGTAAACATGCGATACTTGTGGATTGTGCGCTCGGTCTGCTTGATGAACCAGGCGATATAATGCTCGGCGCACAGGGACAGCTTGTGGTGCCGCATGTTGATGACTGCAGGCTGGCCGCAGATTCGACAGCGCATGAGCTATCCTCCGGAGATGACAGCGACGACCTTCACCTCGTCGCCTGGGTGCAGCCGCTGGTCCTCTGTCAGCAGCTTGCCATCTCGCACGACCAGCACGCTCTCTGGCAGGAGGCCAATCCGCTTGAGGAGCTGGGCCACCGTCAGCGGCTCATCGAAGGTCCAGACACGATCACGATATGTCACTTTCATCCGATTATCCTCAGTATTCTAGCAAGATCGAAGCGCCCCCTGGAGGCACCTCTTCCACATTTGGACGGAAGGGAGATATGGATGGTAGTGGCGGAGACGCATCGCCGTTGCGCCCCCGCCACCCGTACCAACCTGGGAACTAACCGTTCCTGTGGGGCAGTCAGTGCCCCGATCGTTCCGATCTCTCCAAAGTCTTCACTCTTGATTGAAACGGGTCTCCAACTGCTCCAGCAGTTCGGCGGCTTCGACCAATTTGTCCAAAGGGTTGATCTCTTCGGTGAAGTACCGGTAGTCACAGGGCATGATATCCAGCTTCTCGACCAGAGTACGATGGTGCTTGCGCACGGTCTCGGGTGAGACGCCGTAGTATGCCGCCAGTTCGCCCAAAGGGATCTCCCGCAGGTTAACTTTACGGGCGGTGTAGTCGAGCGCCGCTGCCCAGGCCTCGGGTTTGGGGATGTGCAGGGGATCCTCGCCCAGGGCGATGCGGAACTCCAGCCACATCTGGATCGCTGCGCCGATGAGGTGGATGGGCAGTTGGGCCTCCGTCATCTTGGCTGTGATCTGATTTTCCACGGGGTCGGTTCCGCTGGCGAAAAGCTGTTCGATGCGCGTCGAGACACTGGAATTCGGTTTGAGGCGCAGGTAGTTCGCCAGGGCACGCAAGGCCTGGTCGAAGCGCCCGGCGCGTGCCAACGCCTGCGCGAGCGCGATGTAGTAAGTGGCATTGTTTGGGCTGAGGGCGACAGCCTCTTCCAACTCCGCGATCGCCGTGTCGAGATCCCACTGCTGATAGGCAGCCAATGCCTGTTTGTAACACTGCCGTGCTGTGCGTTGATGACGTTTGGTCGTCCCTGCATCTGATGGAGTCATCGTTCCTCCGGGGCTCCTCCGCCTATGGAATCCCTTGGATGCCAGCCAGGCTCATTATAGCATGCGCGTGGCAGTCAGCCAATCGTGGGTGCATCCGCGTCGTGCAGTTGTCCTTTCTTGGCGTGCGGTTATTGGGGTGCAGCGACGCGTCGCCGCTTTGAAGGCAACGCCAGAGCACCTTAGTCCAAAAGCTGGCGAAACTCAGGCGATCAGGGCTCACCCTCTATATCGAGGGCAATCCCCAGCTCTCCGAGGATGTCCTGTAGTTCATCCCAGTGGGCATCGGAGACGGTGGCGTACCCCGGGGCATCGGGCAGAGGACGTAGCCAGCGTTTCAGACGGCGATCGAGGCTGCGCAGTTCGTCAAGAGCCGCGGTGTTCTCAAACTGCAGCAGGCGGACGTGGGCCACCCGTGCCTGCCCGAAGTAGCCGGTCCAGGCGCGGAGGCGTGTCCTCCACCTGGAGGGCAGTGAGGCACCTGTGAGCTCTTCGAGCCACCGGGCAATGATGTTGGCATCAATCCCTAGCCCGGCGGCGCGCTGGACACGCTCTGGCGTCAAGCGCCAGTGGCCCTCGCTGACTCGCTCGGCGAACCGCGCTAGTGTCCCTATCGTCCCCAGGCCGGGCGCCGCTCGAACACTCTCCAGCTCATCCCCCTGCCAGCGTACGCTCTCCCGGCGTGCCTCCACTATGTCCTTGACCTTCGCCGCCAAGTGGCCGTGCTCCATCAGCCGTGCCTCGATCACACCAGCCGCTGATGGGTGGAACCAGGCGGTGGTCGCGTCAATGGGATGAACGTGTCTGGCCAGCTCCGGATCGCGCATCAGGGCCTCCAGCAGCGCCGGGCTATCGACATGCAGGATGGTCACCTGCCGGTGGACCACGATCCGCTCGTACTGTGCGTACCAGGCCTCCAGTGAGCGTCTGACGTTCTGCGGCGGCTCCGCATGGGTGAGCTCGCTGAGCTGGGCAAGCAACGTGTCGGCCGTCTCGCCGCGCTGAAAGGCCCCGTAGGTGCTCTCATGCGTGATACGATAGGTGACGACACTGGGATCCACCGACTCCCGCTCTGTGAATCCCTCGATGGTGGCGAGCACGCTCGACGGCGTGGGACCCAGTGCCAGGACCTGAAAATCTGGCTGGAGGACCACGCTCCAGCCAGCGGATACCGAGGTGGGTGGAGACTCCTCGAACTGCCGCACGGCGTCGGATATCCGGACAGCGTAAAGGGCCTGGGCTTCGGCGTCGTGATAGAAGGCATCCAGCAGCCCAAGCCGGTGCTGTTCCTGGAGCAGGGCTTCGACGATCGTGTACTCGATGACTCGCAGCTCGCCCAGGACGTAGGCCCAGCCCGTGCCCTTGGAAGCATTTTCCAGTAAGGACTCTCTGGTACCCGCTTCAAGGAGCAGTCCGCCTGTGTGCTCTTCGTTCAGAAGGCTGACGATCTGGTCCACTGAGAGCCACCCCACCCCCTGCATCTCGAGGAGCAGGGAGATGACGCGCTGCCGCAGTATGCTCATCGAATGGTGTATGTAGCGGCGCTTGTACCACTGCTTCAGGTCGGCACTGGGGATCCTGTCGGGTGAGCCTTCCAGCGTGCTATAGGCGCGGATGATGGCTTCAATTTGCGCCGCCGGGCCACTGGTCCAGATCTGCATCACGCCAGGGTCCTCCCAGGCTCTCGCGAGTTGGGCAGCCGTGTCCACCTCCACCATGCCGAGCGCTTGCAGGAGCGCATAGAGGGTAGCCACCCGCTCCATGCCAGTTGTCTCATCCAGGGCCAGCGCCTGCGCCAGGCGGCGCGACTCGCGCTTGCCCAGGCTCCCGTCTCTCAGGAGCTTGGCTGGTTGGCGGCGAAGCTCATGCCACAGGAAGAGGAGCTGGCGCAGGATGGGCGTCGGGTCACCCGGCACGATCTGTCCGGTCTCAGGCAGATCGACGAGCTGTGGGTTGGAGGCCTGGGGGGGTGAAGCCAGCGACGCAACCGCCGGTACCGCCATGACCTCTTTTGGAACCCCGACTGCAAAGGGGATGATATCCAGGGAGTGGACGTAAGAGCCCGTCTGTTCGCGCAGCCCCACGACCAGCCCAAGGCGCAGCAGCAGATACACGACTTCGCTCACCAGCAGCGGCTGTGAGGGGGATACCTCCTTCCTCATCTGTTGCGCGGCCTCGGTCATCAGGAAGCGTTGTGCAAGCTGGCTGAGGGACGCGACGCCCTCGTTGGTCGCCAGCAAGGCCAGGATGGCACGCGCCACCGGATCCAACATCTCAAGGGCGGTGCGGACTGCGGTCCCATCCTCCACGGCCTGACATAGCAGATCAATCAGCTCGCTCTTCCGCACGTAGCTGGACGGTAGCTCGAGTTTCAGATTCTGCGCGATGGACTCGACGATGGGCCTCACATAGGCCTGCAACGCTTCTCGCAGGCTCAGTCCCGTGGTCACGTTATCTCCTTTGGCGTATGTCCCTGACGCTGCAGATCCGTCAGGAGCTCATCGACGGCCTCGCGTTTGAGCAGGACATGGGCGGGAGTAATCTCCGCGACGATGACGTGGGCCAGGGAGGGCAATGCGAGTTGAAGCTCCTCCATTGTCTCTGCATCGCGGGTCTGCAGCAGGGCATGGCCTGGGTAGATCCGCACCCGGCCATAGCGCGACGACCATTTCTCCCACCACTGCCGAACGGCATCCGGGGGGGCAAATCCCAATAGCGTCATCCAGGTCGCCGCCAGAGATGCAGGGGTCTCTCCGGCCTGGAACGCCCGGTGGAGGCGATGGACGGTGGGCTCGAAGACTAACGCCTCGCCCTCGGTCCCTGTCAGGCTCGCCCATTTCAACAGGAAGGCAAGCAGCCGGGGCGGTACAGGGAGGCGGGAGAGGAGAAGGTGGTGACGCTCCGCCTCGTAGCGGATGTCAGTGACTGCCGGCGGCTCAATGGCCTTAATGGCAGCCTCGCTCAGCCGCTGCCAATGGAGGTCCTGCAGCCCCCTCAGCCGCAGCCGCTGCGGGTCCTCCAGCGAAGGCGCAAGGTCCACCAAGCCCAGAGGATGCAGCGCACCGCTCAGCAGACAGCGCAGGACCACCTTCGGGAAACCCAGCCACTCCTCCCCCCTGGCCCAGCCGCGCACTGACCGCAAGTAGCGCAATCGCTGCATCGGCTCGACGATCTGCACCACCCACGCTGCCACATCGTCGAACGAGAGCCACTGGTCCTCCGGAAGGATCGCCAGGGCCTCCAATATGATCTGACGCAGCCTCTGGAAGTAGCCTTGCAGCAACAGGGGATAGGCGAAGCGGAGGGGCCTCATGACGGTCTCCTGGCAAACCCGGACCTCGCCAAGCCGCCACAGACGCCACCAGTGTGCCCACGTTGTCATACCCATATTTAGCCAGTAGAGCTGAGCGATCTGCTGCCCTGGCGACAGGGTAAGGAAGTGCTCCGCTTTCGGTCGATCCAGGATGATCGTATCCCCCAGTTTCGCGATTCCGGCCGCCAGCAGTAGATGGAAAAGCCACTCGATCCGCTCAGGTGAGGCGTCAAGGGCAGTCGTCCAGCGACTCAATGTCTCATCGCTGAGATGAGAGTCGGGCGGCCGTAGGGCAACGTCGCGGTCCTGTCTGGGGTCTGCATCTCCCTCCTGATCACTGGGTTCGAGAGGCCATCCTCCTGGCAGCCCGGGCGTGGGGTTCGGCATCTCTCGGTCCCAGGGCCATGGCCGCAACGTGAAGGTGTCGTGGGCCAGCAGGCCGATCAGGTGCTGGATCTGGGCAACCAGGTCCCTGGGATCCGCCATGGGGGCAACGCGGTCGGGCGGCGAGACGGTAGGGAATATCCGTGCCACGGATGGGAGAAAGCGATGGAGATAGGGTGGAATGTAGAGGGTGTTTCCTGTGGATGCGAACACCAGACCTTCGTTGTAAAGCTCGACAGCGCTCACATCCTCCGAGATGTCACGGTCCTGCCAGAACGCCGACGCCGTGACTCTCCATCCAATCTCGTTGAATCTCGCTTTCATGATCAGACGCGCCAGGGTGTCCCGTGCCTCGGATGAAAGACGTGACACGGCGTGGCGCAGACGTTCGGGGTCCAGGAGGTGTGTGGCCCATTGGCGCGCAAGATCCGCGCGGCGTCGCCCTTTGGGGGTCTCGCCCAGGGCAAGAATGAGTTCCTTGAGATCGCGGGCGCGGAGATCGGAGCGTGTCAGGTTGTGGATCGTCCACTCAATGGGATCGACATCCGTAGGAGGCCATGTGAACTCCTCGGGGTGGTCCATGGGCGGTAGGGGAGGTCCCCAGATGATGCTCTCCTCCCGTTCATGGCTGTCGTCTTGTATCGGGTTCATAGGTCCCCCGGTGCTGTGATGTAGCTCCCAACCGCTAGCGTCTCGAAGCCCACTGGGTGGCAGGCAGCGCCGCCGGGACCTCATCCTCGTACAGGATCAGGTAGCGGTAGCCCTGCTCGGTGAGAAACCGCTGTCGGTTGGCGCTGAACTCCTGGTCGATGGTCTCTCGGGTGACCAGGCTGTAGAAGTAGGCCTGACCACCGTCGGGCTTGGGCCGCAGGATCCGCCCCAGCCGTTGCGCTTCCTCCTGACGGGAGCCAAAGGTCCCTGAGATCTGAATGGCCACATTGGCGTCCGGCAAATCCACCGAGAAGTTAGCCACCTTGGACACCACCAGTGTGCGGATCTCGCCGCAGCGGAAACTCTCGTAGAGCTTCTCCCGTTCGGCTACCCTGGTCTTCCCGGTGATCAGGGGGTAGCCGTAGTGGGCAGCGACGTGCTGGAGCTGGTCCAGGTACATGCCGATGATCAGGATACGGTCATCCCGATGATAGGCCAGGAGCTTATCCAACACCTCGAGCTTGGCCGGGTTCTCGGCCGCCACGCGATACCGTCGTCGTTTGGGGGCGGTGATGTAGGCGGGGCGGCGATCAGTGGGCAGATGGATGCGGATCTCATAGCAGATGGCTGGGGCGATCCAACCCTGACTCTCCAGATCGCGCCATGGCACATCGAACTTCTTGGGGCCGATCAGGGAGAAGACGTCCTCCTCACGCTGATCCTCCCGCACCAGAGTGGCGGTCAGCCCCAGGCGGCGCCGGGCCTGCAGCTCGGCGGTGATCCTGAAGACCGGTGCGGGGAGCAGGTGAACTTCGTCGTAGATGATCAGCCCCCAGTTGCCTTGATTGAAGAGTGCGAAGTGCGGGAAGCTGTCCATCAGCTTGGTCGAGGAGTCCGCTCGCGTGCCCCGCCTGCGGTAGGTGAGGATCTGATAGGTGGTCAATGTGACCGGGCGTATCTCCTTGCGCTGGCCAGTGTACTCCCCGATCATCTCCTCACTCAACGTGGTCTTATCCAACAGTTCCTCACGCCATTGGCGTGCGGCGACGGTACTGGGCGTCAGGATGAGAGTGTGGGTCTGTGCTTTCTCCATGATGGCAAGGCCCACAATGGTCTTTCCGGCCCCACATGGTAGCACAATAACCCCGGCGCCCCCTGCCTCCGAGCCGTTGGCCCAGAAGGTATCCGCGGCCAGTTGCTGGTAGGGCCGCACCACGAAGGGTTGACCATCGTGCGTCGCCTGCCGCAGCCTGAAGGTTAAGGGTGCCCCTGGCGTATAGCCCACCAAGTCCTCGGCGGGATAGCCTGCTTTGAGGAGGGCCTGCTTGATGTGGCCTCGTCGGCTGGCCGGGACCTGGTACGTGTGCGGGCCGATGCGCGTGAGCAGATAGGCTGCCACCTCCCGCCGGTGCTCCAACTCCTGCAGCAGATAGGGCTCGTCGGTGGTGAGACGTAATCTGGTCTCGTCGTGGGGATCAGGCGTCAGCCGCAGCCTGCCGTAGCGGCCCATGAGATCGTAGACCTCGACCCTGACATTGTCGGGCAACGGGTAACGGGCGAAACGCTCGAGACCGGTGAGGATCTCATCAGCCGTCAGCCCGGCAGCGGCGGCGTTCCAGAGGGAGAGAGCGGAGACTCGATAGGTGTGGATGTACTCAGGGCTTTTCTCCAGCTCAGCGAAGCGCACCAGATGGTCCCGTGCAGCCTCATAGGCCGCACTCTTGGTCTCTAACAGAACCGTTCCATCACTCTGGATGATCAGTGGTTTGTCATCTGTGTCAGACATTGTTCCATATTGTACCGTATGGCCGGGCGCAGACAATGGGTTGATCACGTGAGGCTGTCCCATAGTTGAAGTCGCTTTGGAGTGCGGCAACATGTTGCAGTCCTTGGCCCGACGGTGCCGGCCTCGACTTGGCGAGTGGCGCTCACGCACCGGCGCTCCATGCCAGGACCTGCGGCACATTGAAACATGACTTCGTGAACGAAAACCTCCCCCTCACCACCAGTGAGGGGGAGCTCAAGGCTCCCCCTCATCGATGTCTGGCTACAGCAATCTGACAGGCGCGGGCTATGTCTCGGCCAGCACTATAACCGTGTCGATGGCATCTGGCGCCTTGGCTGGGCCCTTGATGAGCAGCGTGTCGCCGTAACGCTCGATGGGCAGGGTCACGCTGGGGTCTGCCAGCAGGTAGGCCCGGGCCGGGTCCACGGCGCCCGCCGGGACCGCAATCTCGCCGTTGGTGGGCCAGTCGAAGACGTGCAGGAAGAGGCGTCCTGGTTTCACTGTGCTGCGGCACCAGTCGACGCCCTGGATCGGCCCAGGGCGGGTGCCATAGACGGCTTCCCCGTTGACATCGATCCAGCGGCCCATGGCCAGCAGACGCTCCACACTGGGTTGAGGGATCACGCCCTCGGCCGTTGGGCCGACGTTGAGCAGGTAATTGCCGCCCTTGCTCACGATGTCCACCAGTTTGTGGATCAGGTCCTCGGTGGACTTCCAGTTGTGGTCGTTGACCTTATACCCCCAGGTGTCGTTAATAGTCGCGGGGGTTTCCCAGTCCATCTCAACCGCCTGGGCCGGGATTCGGTTGTCTCCAGCCGAGGCATAATCGCCTAGCCTGTTACCGACCCGTCCGCTCACCAGGCAGTCTGGCTGCAACTCATGGACCAGCTCAACCAGCGACTCGCTCTGTTCGGCGGTGATGCCCTTGGGGGTGTCGAACCAGATCAGCGCCACGGGGCCGTAGTTGGTCAGCAGCTCCCGCACCTGGGGCTTGACGTACTCCTCCAGGTAGCGGGCGAAGTCCTTCTGGGCCGGGTCATAATCCCAGTCATTTCCATCTCCGTCCGGATGGTGCCAGTCCTGCGTCTGCGAGTAGTAGAAGCCCAGGCGCATACCCTGCTTCTGGCACTCATCGGCCAGTTCTTTCAGGATGTCGCGCCCGAAGGGGGTCGCATCCACGACATTGTAATCGGTGACCTTCGAATGGAAGAGGCAGAAGCCGTCATGGTGCTTAGACGTGATCACCATGTACTTCTGTCCTGCCTGTTTGGCAAGTGATACCCACTCCGCCGCGTCGAACTTAACCGGGTTGAACTGCTTGGCGAGCTGCTCATATTCAGCGACGGGGATGCGGGCTCGATACATGATCCATTCGCCGATGCCGGGGATCTCCTGGCCCTTCCATATCCCGGCCGGTATTGCATACAGCCCCCAATGGATGAACATGCCAAACTTGGCATCCCGCCACCAATCCAACCTTGGGTCATTTCTAGCATCCGCCCGTTGGGCGCGCTCGTCCGCAATAGCAGGCCGTGACTCGATGCGGTCCAGGGCCCAACGGACCAGATATTCCACAGCCTCGGCTCGGGTTGCGCCATAAGCCTTGGCAACCTTGTCCAATCGTCTGGACAGCGACTCCGATAACTCTACGGTGCGGTCTGAAAGGTCCGTCGTGGTCATTGGCTTTCTCCTTGATCTGTGGTCAGTTGGAACATGCAGGGATCTTCCCAGACCCCCGTGGTTTAATCTCGAAGCGCAGGCGATGGTGTGATGGACAGCGCGAAGGCTGGCGTGTCTCCGCCCAGCTCCGCAACCACCTTCTGGGGGAGCGCCACCGTGATGCCTTCGGGGCTCTGCCGCCATGGTAAAGCCCCGGCGTAGCCCAGCAACTGGAGCTGGGCCCCTTCAGGAGCCATCAGATCCTTCAGCAGGAGCTCGCCGGGCTGCGGCTGTACCAGCACAATGGCATAGAGGGTGTCCCCTTTCTGTGTGAAGCGTAGTGGCAGGCCATCGCCGGTGGTACCCTCGGCGGTAACCCAGGGGCGGGTGTCGAAGATCGCCTCGCCGTTGCGTCGAAGCCATGTGCCCAATCCCTCCAGACGCTCACGCTGGAGCGCCGGGATCGTGCCGTCGGCCATTGGCCCGACGTTAAGGAGGAGGTTACCATTCTTGCTTACGATGTCCACGAATGAGTGGACGAGTTCACGGACCGAGAGGTAGGCTTCAGGTCCCTCGTTCTGATTGTAGCCGAAGGAGAAGCCAATCCCGCGGGTGGCTTCCCACTTCGGCCGGGTGATGGTGTCGAACGAGGCGTACTCCGGTGTCCTGAAGTCGAAGTGCCTGCTCTTCATCATCTCGCTGACATCGGTGGCCGCGAAGTTGAACTCCTGGGTAAAACGATCGTTCACCGCTCCTTCGGCGACAGTGTTGTAGTAGTGGGCAAAGAGTGACGCCAGATCAGCCGCCGCCGGATAGGCAATATCATTCCAGAGGATCGAGGGCTCATAGCGGGCAATCAGCTCGTACCAGTGGTTATTGGCGTAGCGTACATAATCCGGCTGTTGCGGGATGGCCCTGATCATGTCCGCGATGTCCTTGATCACCACGGGGTTGAATGTCCAGTCGAGCCCTCCGGAGTAATAGAGGCCCATGCGCATCCCGGCGCTGCGCACAGCCTCTGTGAGCTCACCCACCAGGTCCCGATGGGCGAAGTAGCCGCGCTTGAATGGGTTAGGATGCTGACTGGGCCACAGCAGAAAGCCGTCGTGATGTTTCGTCGTGAGGACTACGTAGCGGGCTCCCACATCGCGGAACAGAGCGGCCCATGCGCCAGGGTCCCATTGTTGGACGCTCTGGTTGAACAGCGGGACGAAGTCATCATAGGAGAACTTATCCCCGTATGTCTGGATGTGATGTTGATGAGAGGGACTGTCGGGGATGCGGATGGAGTTCAGATACCACTCCGCGTAGGGATTGTTGGTGAACCAGCTCTCCCATCCCTTCTCGGCGACGACCTTCGTGAGTTCCCCTGTGGTCGGGGCCCAGGCGGGGACCGAATAGAGCCCCCAGTGGATGAAGATACCCAGCTTCGCGTCCTCGAACCAGGTCGGGGCCTTGTGCTGGGTGATGGATTCCCAGATAGCTTCGAAACGCTTGTGTTGCGTCATGGACTGACTCCTTTCACGATGCCCTGCAGTGTGAGTTGATCCGCCAGATGACAGCTCACGAAGTGGCCGGGCGAGATCTCACGTAGCGTGGGGAGCTCCTGTGAGCAGATTGGTTGAGCATAGCGGCAACGGGGGTGGAAATAGCAGCCACTGGGCGGATTGGCCGGGTTTGCCACCTCGCCAGCCAGCACAATGCGCTGCTTCAAGCGGGCCACCCTGGGGTCCGGCCTGGGCACGGCGGACATCAGGGCCTCGGTGTAGGGGTGTTTAGGGCTCTCATACAACTCATCCGTCTCCGCCATCTCAACGAGCTTCCCCACGTACATCACTGCCACCCGATCCGAGATATGCTTAACGACGCTCAGGTCGTGGGCGACAAAGAGATAGGTGAGCCCCAACTGGTCGCGCAGGTCCTCGAGCAGGTTCAGGATCTGCGCCTGCACTGAGACATCGAGAGCTGACACGGGCTCGTCACATACGATGAATCGAGGGTTGAGGGCCAGCGCACGGGCAATCCCGATACGCTGGCGCTGACCACCGCTGAAAGCGTGAGGGTAGCGCCGCATATACTCGGGGCGAAGGCCAACCGACCGCAGGAGCTCAGCGACGCGATCCTCTAGCTCTGAGCCATGCATGCCTTCATTGATCATCAGGGGCTCACCCACGATCTGCAGCAGCGTCATACGCGGATTAAGCGAAGAATAGGGATCCTGGAAGATGATCTGTATCTGCTTACGCACCCGCTTCAGGCCTTCCTTGTCAAGCTCCCTGATGTTGATCATCTCACCGGTTTCACGATCGCGGAACAGGATCTTGCCCTCGGTAGGCTCAATCGCACGGGGCAGGCAACGACCGGTCGTAGTCTTGCCACAGCCACTCTCGCCGACCAGCCCTAGAGTCTCTCTGTCCCTGATGTAGAAGTCGACGCCATCGACAGCCTTGACATAGCCGATGGTTTTTCTCAAGAACCCCTTCGTGATGGGAAAGTACTTCTTCAGCCCCTTCACCTCGAGCAGCAGTCTTTCTTGTGTTTCCACCATGCTTCCTTCCCGTTTCTGTCAGATTAGTGAGAACTGCCGGGGAGCGGGCACTCAGCCGTACAAGTGGCATCGGACCCAATGCCCAGGCGCCACCTCAACCAGGGGAGGCTCAACCTCACCGCATATCTCCATCCTGCTGGAACAACGAGGGTGGAATGGACATCCGCTGGGTAAGGCATACGGATCGGGCACGATTCCTTTGATCGCCTCCAGTCGCCGACCGCGTTGGTCCTCGATGCGTGGTATGGAGCGCAGCAGTGCTCGGGTATAGGGGTGCTGTGCGTCATAGAACACCGTGTCGACATCCGCTCGCTCAACCATCTTGCCCAAGTACATGACGACAACCTGCTGCGCCATCTCCGCGATGACCCCTAGGTTGTGAGTGATGTACATGATTGCCATCCCCATCTGCTCCTGCAGTTCACGCATGAGATCCAGGATCTGGGCTTCGGTGGTTACGTCCAACGCGGTGGTCGGCTCATCTGCGATGAGGAGCTGCGGGTTGCATGAGAGCGCCATGGCGATCATCGCCCGCTGGCGCATGCCACCGCTCAGCTCAAACGCATACTGGTCCACCGTTATCGAGGGTTTGGGCATCCCGACACGCTGCAGCATCTCGATGGTAAGAGCCCGCGCCTCGGCCTTAGTCACATCCTGGTGCAGTAAGATGGCCTCTATGATCTGGTCGCCAATGGTATGAACGGGCGAGAAAGAAGTCATAGGTTCCTGAAACACGATGGCGATTTCACCCCCACGGATCTCGCGCATCTTTTTGCTGCGCGCGTCAAGCTGCGCCAGATCCACCACCTCTGCGAGGGAGAAGTCGTGGTCCCGCCGCAGGTAACGATGGTAGAGGATCTGCCCGTCAACGACGCGTCCTGGTGGCTCGACGATCCGCAGGATGGAACGGGCTGTCACGCTTTTGCCGCAGCCGCTCTCTCCCACTACGCCCAATGTCGTACCTCGCTTGATGTCAAAGTCCGCGCCGTCAACCGCCCGCACTGTGCCCTCTTCGAGGAAGAAGTAGGTCTTGAGGTTCTTGACCTCTAACAGAATATCGCTATCTGTCATTATGTCTCCCTTGTGTTGCTGCGACTCCCAGGAGGTTATGTTCAATTGCCCCCCTTGCGTAGCGCTTACGACAATTCCTCCAAGAGAACGCACCCTGCCCCCAACCGCTGAACCAGGGGACCTTCGCATTCCAGTTTGATAACGGTCACCCCAGCAATAGGATCAGGATCGTGGTAGGGCAGGTTCTTCAGGACCAGCCGTTGCTCCGTCTGCTCGAAGGTGATGGGAGTCCCATCGCTCAGGAATGAGGCCCGTTTCACCGGGGTGCGAATGCCTCCGATCACCAATTCGCGGCCAGGCCAGCGTGTACACCAGAAATAGGCATCGTTGCCCTTGAGCGTCCAACGGCCTGTTGGGAGCCACTCTATA
>Ga0136651_10001426_pt1 | contig 13170 bp, 18 predicted proteins | sample Mar14236cmmetaG_FD_94867 | JGI IMG/M metagenome (GOLD analysis project Ga0136651, IMG submission 94867) | Marine hydrothermal vent microbial communities from Guaymas Basin, Gulf of California to study Microbial Dark Matter (Phase II) - Marker... ...
AGTAGAAATAGTTCTGGATAAGGAACGGGCAGAGCATATAAAGAAAATACGCCCCACAAAAGATGAATACTTCATGCTCATTGCAAAACTTGTGAGCCTAAGGGCTACATGTCCTAGACTTAGGGTTGGAGCAGTTGCCGTGAAAGATGGGTATATTCTAGCAACGGGCTATAACGGAGCCCCTAGGAATATGGATCACTGTATAGACGTGGGTTGCTTAATAGTGGATGGTCACTGTCATAGAGCCGTTCATGCAGAGCAGAATGTTATAGCAATGGCTGCCAGAAAGGGTATAAGCCTGGAAGGGGCTACGCTTTATGTTACCCACTTTCCCTGTGATGTCTGCTTTAAATTGCTGGTAAATGCGGGGATTAAGGAGATAGTCTATGAGGAAATGTATCCAAACAAGGCCACTGAGACCCTGCTAAAAGAAACCCAAGAAAAGGGGATCGTAAAAATAAGGCAATTTAAAGTCCCCAAGGAGAGAGTTAAGATATTTTTGGAAGAGCTCTTTGGAAAGGATTAATCCTTTTCTAGTTTTTTTAGCATTTCCCTGATTTCTTGGAATTCTATTGCGATCTGACGTGTTAGCTCGGTTATCTCTCTTTCAGCTTTATCTATTGCGATGTAAAGTCTAAACAACAGCAGATAGCTGAAGCCTATGGCAACTACGAACAGTGCATCCAGCCCTCTCCCAAGCCCCAAGATTTTTCTTATTGCCAAGGAGATCTCCACTGGTTTCAGGGAGATTACCAGCATTATAAAGAGCAAGGCCTCCCAAAACACTAAATCCCGCCAGTCAAGTTCCTTTCTCCCGTACTTTCCGAGTACGTACACCATAAGTGCCAAAATAATGATAACGGCAATATACTGCACGGCATACATTTTTAATCACCTCATCCTATCTAACAACAAATTAAAGGCTATTTTTACACCCTCTAAGATATTCGTTCCTTTCTTTTTGGCATATTCTGTGTAAACGGCCTTTATGGGGACTTCAACTATTCTGCATCCGTGCTTTGAAGCCTCGATTATTATCTCGCTTGAAACAGCGTATCTATCACATGTAATTTTTATTTTGGAGGCACATTCCTTATTTAAACACCGCAAACCGCTTTGGGAATCGGTAACGTATTTCCTTGCGAATACTGCCGTTATAAAGTCAAGAACGAAATTTCCAAAGCGTTTTACAAATGGCATTTCGCTTATGTCCCCTTTCAATCTTGAGCCAACGGCAAAATCTGCCCTTCCCTCTGCAACTGGTTTTATGACCTTTAGAGCGTCCTCAATCAAATGCTGGCCATCTGCATCAAAGGTTATTACCAATTCGGCTCCTTTGAGGAGGGCATATCTTATTCCCGTTCCCAGCGCTCCTCCTAGTCCTCTGTTTACGAGATGATTTAAGACAACAACACCTTTTTCCTGCGCTATCTCTTTGGTTCCGTCTTTACTCCCGTCATTTACTACTACGACTTCCTCTTTTTTGAAATGTTGGAGTAGTTCTTCTAAAACGTTGCCGATGGTTTTTTCTTCGTTGTATGCAGGCACAACAACATATGCCTTAAGTAATCGTCTAAAGAGCTCAATAGCATCTTTAACGTTAGCCACTTCAAAGTTTGCCTCTTCTTCAATTTTAAAACTCATCCTTCCGCTTTCGTTGGAGGTTATAAGCACGCTCATGCATCCCAACTCTCTTGCAGGGAGCAGATCATACCCATGATCTCCTACAACAAATACTTTTGTCGGTGGAACGTTAAAATGGTCAAGTATCTTCTTTAAATGGCCGGGGTTTGGCTTTACATCTTCCGGGGGCACGTCATCCCTGGTAACAACGAGATCAAAAAAATCCTCAATTTTGTGCTTTTTCAGCACGTACTCTGTGGCTTTTCTGGAACTTCTGGTCATAAGGGCAATTTTTATTTCGTTTTCCCTTAACAGCTCCAGAAGATCCCTGGAACCTTCGAATAAATAGCTGTCTCTAGCCCTTTCCACTTCCAGTTCAACGAGAAATGAGTGCAGATGATCAAAGTCTATCCCCGTGGCTTGAGATATCTTAAGCAGGGTTTCGTACATGGGCGTTAGATCGCCAATAAGCTCCTTTGATATTCCCTCCCTTTCGAGTCTCTCTTTTAGTTTCTCCTTTACCTCTGCAAAATCCATCGGGGCACCTACGAGAGTTCCATCGAGATCAAAGACGACCAACTTGATGTCCATGCTTTTCCACCCTGTGATATTTCTTATGGTAGCGGAAGAGTTATTAAGTCCTTGCTTAATTTAGCTTGGGTGGTTATAATGATAACGCCTATTGTGGGTTTTATCCTTTCGCTTCTCCTAACCCCTTACATTGGTTCGCTAATGAGAAAAGCCGGCATAGTCGGGAGAGACATTCACAAACTGAACAAACCTGAGGTTCCAGAAATGGGAGGCATTGTTCTTTTGCTCGTATTGCCTCTAAGTCTCACCTCTCTTTTAAATGAAACTCTTGCAAAAGCTCTGCTGATATTTCTTCTATTCGGTGTTATAGGCATAATAGATGACATAACACAGCTTAGACAGTCTCATAAAGTTTTGTTGTCTTTGTTAATCTCTTCCCTTGTTATCTCGATTTCTGTAAATACCGATTTAGATATTCTGCTAACATCTTTGGAGCTAGGAATGCTCTACTATCTTTTTGCAATACTTTTCATAACCGGTTCTGCCAATCTGGTAAACCTGCTAGCGGGATTCAATGGATTAGAGGTGGGGACTTCAGCTATAGCCCTCTTCTTTTTGGGGCTAATAACTTCCGGCAATGCCCAAATTTTGGCATTGACTGGGGCTGCCGTGGCTTTTGGGTTTTTATGGTGGAATAAATATCCAGCCAGAATCTTTCCTGGAGACACTGGGACATTATCCCTTGGAGCTTTAATAGGGCTCGTTGGTATTTTAGGTAAAGTTGAAATCTTTGCGGCTTTCCTATTGCTACCCCATTTTGTGGATTTTCTCCTTAAGTCGAAAATACGATTTAAAGGCAGGCCATTAGGGAGGACAGAGGTTTTGGAAGATGGGACGTTAAAAGCTCCACCCTATCTAAGTTTTTTGGGCTTGTTAATGAGAATAAAAAAAGTGAAAGAGCCCCAACTAGTTGCAATGATTTGGGGAATAGAGACGATTTTGGGACTTATTGTCCTTCTTCATCAATTACTTTGACCATTCCAAAACCATAGCTGGTCTTGTTCCCAAAGCCGTTTTCATATCCGAACTTTGCTATTTCTTTTGATCCATAATAGCGGAAAACCATTAGAGAGCCCCTATAATAGCTCTTCTCCACCTTTATCCTGACCGGTTTGAATTTTATGACATCAAGGTGAAACTCGGTATCCTCTGGGAGTCTGCCATTTATCTCTGAAAACTTTGTGAGCATTACTTTTCTAAGTTTGTCCTGGAAGTCCTCATTGTTTGGGTAAAGATCCCAAATTTTTACCTTATTGTCTTCAAACTTGGCTGTTCTCACAACTATAGGGCTTAACGTCGAAAAAAGCGTTCCATCTCTTATCTTTGGCTCCCGGAGTATCTTTATGTCGGCCATAGAGAACGTAGCATCCCCTACCTTTAGGATGGGATTCGAGATAAACCCTTCTGCAATAGCCTTTATGATTTCAGTAAGAGAAGAGGAAACGTAGAGTGATATATCTTCCGAAAGCACTTTAATTCCCCTATCTGGGATAATCTCCCTCTCTCTAATCATTATCCTGGAAAAAGTGAAGTAATCCTTGTATTCCGTTTGAAGTATTTCCGCTAAGTCTGGCGCCGCAATGAAAATCTTCTCAAGCAACTGGTCGTGAATTTCACCGTTGTAATTAAATGGGACTATAGCATTCTTATTTTCAGGTTTGAGTTTGATTTCAATTCTCATCAACTGCCCCTCCGCTCTAAATAATATCTTTGCCTTTGATGTTAATAAGAATTTCGAATGCAGATTGTCTCCCTGCTTATTTTGGGAAAGTAAAACATCGTAGGGGCAAACTTTTTAAAGCCCTTTTATCACCCACTATTGGCAATCTTATAAGGGGCGGCTGGCTAGAGCTGGCCGTCACCGGGAGGTGTTGGAAATGGCAAGGTTGCATGCAAGAAAGAGAGGAAAGTCTGGATCAAAGAAACCACCGAGGACTGCTCCACCCACATGGGTGGAATATACGGCTGAAGAAGTTGAGAATCTTGTTGTTAAGCTCAGGAAGGAAGGTTATAGCACCGCTATGATAGGCACGATTTTGAGAGATCAATACGGGATTCCGAGTGTTAGACTTATCACCGGGAAGAAAATAACCAAGATACTCGAAGAGAACGGTCTTGCTCCAGAAATCCCAGAGGATTTAATGTTCCTCATTAGAAAGGCGGTCAAGCTTAGGAAACATTTAGAACAGCATCCCAAAGACCTTCATTCAATGAGAGGCCTTCAGCTTACTGAGAGCAAGATCAGAAGGCTTGTAAAGTACTACAGGAGAACAGGGAAACTACCAGCCAAGTGGAGATACGATCCAGAGCAAGCAAAGCTTCTCGTTCGCTGATTTTCACCTTTTTCCTTATTAAGGTGGTATAATGGATAAGAACGCATTTTTAGAGAAGGTTAGAGAAGGCGCAGAGCTAATAAAGATGCACATTGAGTTAGGCCATACTATCCGGATTGTTTCACACAGGGATGCGGATGGCATAACTGCCGGTGCAATTCTGGCAAAAGCCCTAGCCAGGGAAGGGGCAGATTTTCATCTTAGCATAGTGAAACAGCTTGGAGAAGACACTTTAAAAGAACTTGCAGAAGAAAAGCAAAAGATTTATGTTTTCAGTGACCTTGGGAGTGGCTCTATAAAGTTAATTGAGAATTATCTAAAGGATGTTAGCGTTGTTATAGCGGATCATCACCCTCCAGAAGATGGCGAAATCGAACAGGAAAATCATATACTTGTAAACCCCACTCAGTTTGGGGCAGACAGTGTTAGGGATCTAAGCGGTTCCGGTGTAGCTTACTTCATAGCGAGGGCAATAAACGAAAAAAACAGAGACCTTAGCCACTTAGCTTTGGTTGGTGCAGTCGGGGATATGCAGGAAATTGATGGACAATTTCATGGGATGAACCTTGACATAATAGAGGATGCAAAAAGACTGGACTTAATAGAGCTTCGTAAAGAGCTAAGGCTCTTTGGAAGAGAAACCAGAACTTTGGCTCAAATGCTTGCCTATGCTTCAAATCCCGAACTTCCCGGAATTACCGGGGACCTTAGGAATGCAATAGAATTCCTGCGCAGCAAGGGCTTTGATCCTGACATGAAGTACTGGCAGCTTAGAGAGGAAGAAAAGAGAAAGCTTCACGATGCCCTTGTTATTCACTTGATTAAGAACAATGCCTCTAAAGAAGATATTGACAGACTTATTGGGGATGTTGTGCTGATTAAGCTCTATCCCGAAGGAGACCCAAGGCACGAAGCAAGGGAATTTGCTACCCTTCTAAACGCCACAGGGAGGCTCAACATGGGCACTCTAGGAGTTGCGATATGTCTGGGAGATGAAAAATCCTTCAAAGAAGCGCTAAAGCTCGTGGATGAGTACAAGAAAGAGCAGATAGAAATGAGAAGATACCTCATCCAAAACTGGAGTAATGCAGTTGAAAAAGAGCATGCTTATATATTCTATGCGGGCAAAAACATCAAAGACACGATGGTAGGAATAGCAGCAACAATGGCAATAAATTCTCAGCTTGCAAAGCCTGAAAAGCCTGTAATTGTCCTAGCAGACAGCGAAGAAAATGGACTTGTAAAGGGTTCCGCAAGAACAACGAAAAGAGGAATTGAAAAGGGATATGACTTAGGGGAAGCCTTAAGGAAAGCTGCAGAAATCCTTGGAGGAGAAGGAGGAGGGCATGCAATAGCAGCGGGAATAAGGATTCCAAAGGATAAGATAGATGAGTTTACCGAGCTAATAGACAAACTTCTTGGAGAGCAGAACTCAAACGGTGGAAGGGATGAAAATTAGGGCTAGGGCAGAGATAATCTGGGATTATAGAGATGAAAGTACCGCTAAGGCCATTGCTGAGGCTGTTGAAGTTGACAATCTGAATCTACCAGAAAACTTTAAATTTAGAACTTACTGGGAAGATGGTAGAGTCATAACAAAAGTTAAATACCTTGGTGAGATTGAAAGCTTGATAGTGGCGCTGGATGATTTGGTGTTTTCAATCAAGATCGCTGAGGATGTCATGAAGAAATGAAATTGGAGGTGTTGAGATGGCAAGAGCTAACCCAAGGAGAAGGGCTGCCGCTGCAAGAGATAAGTGGAAGCTTAAGAACTGGTATATAGTTTACGCTCCAGAGTTTTTCGGGAGCAAGGAAATAGGTTTAACCCCCGCAGATGACCCCGAAAAGGTAAAAGGAAGGGTTATTGAAACCACTTTGAGAGACTTAACTGGAGACTTCACAAAGGGTCAGGTAAAGCTTTACTTCCAGATTTACGACGTTAAAGGGCAGAACGCTTACACCAAATTTAAGGGTCACAAGTTGGCGAGGAGCTACATAAGAAGTCTTGTCAGGAGAAGAACTACAAGAATAGATGGAATCTTCAATATAACCACAAAGGACGGTTACAAGCTCAGGGTTATGGGCATGGTTATAGCAATAAGAAGAATACAGACAAGTCAGGAAAGGGCCATTAGAGAAATAATGGAGAACATCATACGCAAGAAAGCCGAAGAGCTCAACTTTACAGACTTTGTGCTTGAGGCAGTTAACGGAAAGATGGCAGCAGAAATAGCAAGAGAAGCCAAGAAAATATATCCCCTCAAGAGGGCTGAGATAAGGAAGATAAAGGTCCTTGCAGAGCCAGAAGCTTGATCATTTCTCTTTTCTCTTAACTTTCGGTGATTTTTATGAAGTTTCTAATTAAGACCCAGCGGGGAATGGAAGCCGTTGCCGCCAATTATATTAAAGACCTCCTCGAAGATGCCCAAGTGTGGATATCTCCTCATGGTTACTCCGGTTTGGTTCTTGTTGAGACTAATGATGAAGAGGCTGAGAAAAAATTTTTTGAAATTCCTGAAATCGAGAGAGTAATCCCAGTCCTCTTTGAAGTCCTCGCTAAGCTTGAGGAGATAGTGAATGTTGCCGAGGAGATAGCGAAGTATATAAAGGACGGAGAAAGCTTTGCAGTTAAAACCACGAGAAGGGGGAAGCATGAATTCTCAAGTGTTGATGTCAATGTTGCCCTTGGAGGAAAAATAAAGGAGCTGACAAATGCTGAAGTGGACTTAGCTTTTCCTGATAAGACGGTTTTAGTTGAAATTATTGGAGATAGAGCTTATATCTCCATTGCCGGAAAAGAGGAGTGGAAAAAGTTTACTCCCGATAAGATTGATGCCAGAAAGCTTTTCAAAAAAGTTACAATTGTCCAGATGCCTTACTGGGGCGATTACAAAGCCTGCAGGAATTTTGGTGAGAAAATTGGAAGAGCTGCTCAGGCTTTTGAGGTGAAAGAGCTCATCATAGCACCCAAAGAAAAGATAGATGCTTACGAGCTGATGGAATTTATAAAAGGAGTGAAAATCGGTCAGGAGTCCAGGTATCAAATTCAACGAGAAGCATATCCTTGGAAAGTGGAAAAGGTTCCAGTTAGCGTGTGGGATCTTTATCAAGTTATAAGGGACAAAAGACGAAATAAAAGGCTTCTCATAATTACCGATCCGAAAGGGCACAGCATTTCTGAAATAAAGGAAAATCTTGCAAAAGACCTCTACTATGCTAAGGAAGTTGTGGTTTTTATAGGTTCGAGAGAAGGCATCCCAAGGGGACTTTTTAGGTATGCAGATTACGTTGTTGATCTCGCTCCCTATATGACTTTCGCAACAGAACATGGAATTCCAGCAACATTAATAGCCTTTTGGACAGTGTATGAAGAGGAGCTGAGGAAAAAGGAGGATAAAGAATAGCTCAGATCCTAAGGTCGTCATCACGACTCAGCAATCCGCCATTTCATCACAGCAGGGAAAGGAAAATTACCCCCCCAATTATTCCTCCTAAGAGGGTAGCTAAAAAGTTTGTGTGGTGGTTGTTTATAATTCCCTTATTCTCTAGTGTTGCACCAAGCAGGCTATCGATGTTGCACCCCATGAATCCACCAATGGTTACTGCAAGGAGCATTTCGACTTTTTGAGTGGTTAAAACCACCGCGAAGAGGCTTATGGTGAATGCCCCAATTAATGCTATGATTTCACCTTGCCACGAGATTGCTCCGTTTTCTCCTACATTCGCGGATTTTAGATTTGTTATCATCTTTGGAGCCTTGCCAAATATTTTTCCCAACTCACTGGCAAGGGTATCTGCATTTGCGGTTGCTATTGAAGAGAAAGTGGCAGCCCAAAAGACATCCTGCTTGGTATAATATTCAATTAGCAAAAACATTACAGCCGCAAGACCGTTTCCAAGAACATTTTGCCAGCTTCGTATTCCTTTACCTTCTTGAGCGATTCCCCTTTCGATTTTCTCTGCAAGACGGTACTTTGTGGCAAAAACTCCAAGAAGAACGAACGTGAGTAAAGCTAAAAATGGAAGAATCCCCCCAAATATAATGGTTATTACTCCAACCAGCGCTGCAGCTATGATCCCCTTGCCATCGAGGGCTTTTAGCTTGTATGCTAAAGCCCCCACTAGTGCAATCACTGCAATTGTGGCAATCTCCATTGTTCTCACCGTCTGTAACTCTGCTTGTCTCTTTTTCTCTGGTCTTTTATTAGCTTTTCTTTCACTTATTGCCGAAAAAAGAAAAGTTTTCAGACGAGCTCAAATTTGACAACTTCTGTTATGAATGTCACATCAACTTTCTCAACATTTTTGAGTCTTCCGGTTATTTCAGCTATTTTTTTCTCAACTTCTTTCATGTCTTTGGGCACCAAAATGTGAATTATAAGGTTGTGAGCTCCAATAGCCCTCTCTACCACCTTGACATTTTCATCGTTTTTGAGAATCTCTATCTGCTCCTCCAACGGAGTTCCTGGAGTCAAAGTTATCCCCAGTATTACGTATATGTATCCAAGTCTGTCAAAATCCGGGATGATTGTGTACTTCTTTATTATTCCTTCCCTTTCTAATCTCTCCAAGCGTCTTGAGACCCTTTGGCGAGTTGTATTTAGATATTCTGCCAACTGTCTATAGTTTAGTCTTGCATTTTTCGAGAGCAGTTTTATCATCTGTAAATCAAATTTGTCAATTTTTTTCCTCATGTACAATCCCCTCATACATTTTTCTGTTACCAATTTATATAAATATTTCGAAAAACCCTTAACAGAGTGATGAATGAATAGAAATTTTATCGGCTAATAAGTTGCAGAGATTCAATCTCTACCACCCCATCTATCCCTGTCCCTTGTTGAGTACTTGGAGATGCTCTCAAGAAGAGCCCCTTCTGCATCTATTCCATAATAGTTCGCAATGCACAAAAGAGCAAACAACACATCACCAATTTCTTCCTTGACTTTTTCCTTTTCTCCTTTTTCTTTAATACCCTCAAACTTCAACATCTCTCTGGACAGCTCCCCAAGCTCCTCAATAACCGCAGCCAGCATTTCAAAAGGTTCCCAGTATCCACCAAAACTTTTTATTACTCTATCTACTTCTCTTTGCAGCTTCTCCATGATGCTCACCGAATAAAATAAAGTTTTAGAGGAGCTCCTTTTCCAGCATATCAACGTATTTCTTAAGTTCCTCGAGATTTGTCCTGTAGAATCTGAGCTTTCCTTCCCTTCTCTCGTGTAGAAGGTTCATTCCTTTAAGGGTTCTAAGGTGATGGCTTATAAGGGTCTGGTCTTGGTTTAGTGCCTTTGCTATTAAACATACACACATCCACCGGTTTTTGAGCATTTTCAGTATTCCCGCTCTTATTGGGTTTGATAGAACCTTTACGAAATCTATTAAATCTCCGGAAAGCTCAGTCTCAACCTCTTCCTCTAAATCCAGTATCTCACATGAGGCTAAACATTTTTGAACAGTTCTTCTCTGCTTTTCGTTTAAGCTCTCAAGAATTTCCCTAACTTTCATGAACTGCCACCGGAGTATTTAAGAGAGCTACTGTTTATAAAAATTTTCATATGAATTCTAACGTCATTCAATTATCTCTATCTCAACTTCTCTTCCTTCGCTGTTGTAGGCTTTTACGCTCTTTTCCTCAAAGGGATACGCAATTATTATGTGAATTCCTCCAAATTTGGAGAAAAAGCTCACGTCTGCTTGGGAAGGTCTTGAAGAAGGAACCGGATGCGAGTGAACCGTTCCCTTTATGTTTTCATCGTGAGGTAACAGCCATGTGTCAAAATAAACGGACTCTCTACCGAAGTATCCCTTTGGAATTATCAAAACTTCTTCGAAAATCCCGTCTTTTTCTCTTAAAAATCCCCCAAATTCGTTGGGATAAAAATCTCTCGCCAGCTGGAGAAGATATTCCAAGAGGTCCCTCCTAATTTTTACTTTCATTTTTTCTTTTCCTCCAGCATGTCAAGTGGGGAATAGAGAGTATATCCCTGTTTTCCCCTTACTAGCTGACACGCCTTGTCTATCTCTTTTTTAATTCCGCTCCATAACTCTGGATTGCCTTCTTTAAACTCTTCGAGCAATGCTTTGAGCTTTTCTTTGTACTTCACAACTTCGGGGTTGCTTCTCAATTTTTCCGGCTCTTCATCTTTCAGCTCTTTTTCAATTATATACGTCCCTAAAAATGCGGCGGGAAATCTCGACACTGGAAATACAAGGAATAAAGCGGAATGAAGAGGTGTGGGGGTGTATTCGCTTATTGAATTCAGACCCCTCCCCAATATCCCGTATTTCTTTGGGATTAGCCTTTTTCTTGTGAATATTATGCTCTTCCTGAACAGCTTTTTCTTGGATTCCAACTCTATGTATCCCTCATGGATCAGTTCCGCGAGTGTGGCTCCTACAATAGAGTAAGCAACATCATAACCATCATATCTCTTCTGCCACTCGAAATATTTGGCACCTTTCCTAATCGAGGGGTTTTCCCTTGCGAAGTCTTCGAGGAACAAAAGTACAACAAGTGCCGGACTGAGCTCTTCCATGTTTCTCCCCATATATATTGATCGACCAATGCTATAAACCTATCCCAAGAAGGCTTTTAAAGCCTCTTCTCTATCTCTACCCATGCGGGCATATATACTCGCCTTTCCGGAGAAAAAGTGGGAGGGCTATCTGCTTCCAATACCTGAAGAACCCATGATAAAAATAGTGGAGAAGAGACTTTTAAATGTAAAAAGAATTCACGAGGTCTTTACAATCATCAGAAAAAATGACTTGAAAAGGTTTTCCCTTCACGTTTCAAATCCTATCGGCGTAAATGCTAGAAATAAACTCGAAGCTCTTCATAAAGCTTTGCCCTTTTCGGGTGATATCTTTCTTGTAGAGGGAAATATGCCTTTGGTGATGCCCTTTTTGGTAAATTACCTCTCATCGCTGTTTTATGAAAGTTATGCAGATGCTTTGATTCCTACATGGGCTGATGGGAGCCTTGAAGTTACTCATGCTTTTTACAATGCCAGAGCCTTAAGAAAGGCAGTTGAGACATGCTTAAGCGAAAACGAGAGAAAGATAAGCTGTGTCGCAAAGCACCTTGATTATGAGAAAGTCAGCATAGAGGAGCTTATTAAGAGAAACCCAAAGGTTTCGTTAAGCTTTTTAAAAGTGAAAACCGCCTTTGATATAAAATTTGCCGAGGAAAATTTAAAGAAAGGGCTCTAAGCCCTAACTGCCCTTTTAACTCTATCTGCAATTACCACTGCTATGGCTCCTTTCGTCAGGTCTATAGGAACAAACGGGGCCACTCCCACCAGGAAAGCCTTTCCAAAGTTCCCTTTCATAAAAAATCCCAATCTAAGCCAGCCAAGAACGTAGATCACAAGAATTCCCGTTACAGTTGCCAAGGTATATCCCACTGCATTATCTTTTCTCTCTGCCAGAAGGCCCACTAAAAAAGCCGCTATTGGAAAGGCTATTAAGTATCCCCCAGTGGGGCCGTAGAGATAAGCAAAGCCGCCGCTGAACCCGGCAAATACTGGAAGTCCAACAGCTCCCATGAAAACATATATTGCCTGGCTCAAAAACCCTAAGCGAGCTCCCAAGAGAAGGCCGCTCAGCAGGACGAAGAGCACCTGAAGGGTTATTGGGACAGTGCCAATGGGGATTGTTATCTGAGCGCCCACTGCAGTTAGCGCTGCAAAAAGTGCCGAATATGCCACTTCTTTTGCCCTCATTTTATCACCCATGCTGTAACCGTATGTTAACCTTTAAAATTTTTATGGTTAACGAAATCCACAAAAGATTTAATCATTAACTTTTTAGTAAAATTCATGAAGAAAGCAATAAAGAGGAGTGAAGTAAAGCGAAAGATTTTGCAGGAACTTCGAAAAGGAGGTATAGTTTCTGGAGATGATCTCGCGTCGAATCTTGGAATCTCCCGCGTGGCCGTCTGGAAGCACATAAAAGAGCTTAGAGCATTGGGGTATGAAATAGTATCCACTCCCAAGGGATACAGACTTCTCAAAAGCCCAAACAAACCATATCCATGGGAGCTTGAATTTGAAAGCTATTATTTTACAGAGGTCAGCTCCACCATGGATGTTGCGAAGGAGCTTGCAAGGAAAGGGTTAGACAAGGTATTTGTCATTGCCGAAACACAGAAAAAAGGAAGAGGTAGATTGGGTAGAGAATGGGAGTCTCAAAGAGGAGGTCTTTATTTCTCATTTGTTCTGAGGCCCAATTTATCTTTAAAAGAGGTCGATAAAATATTAGTTCCCGTATCCAAAGCCATATTCGAAACTTTGAGAGAATACTTCCTCTCCTCAGATATAACCCCAAATTATGACGTTTTTGTAAATGGAAAGAAAATAGCGGGAATCTTGGTTGAAGCAGAAGGAGAAATCGAGAGAGTGGAATACGTTATCATTGGAATTGGTGTAAACGTTAACAACTCCCCGCCTGAAGGAGCCACTTCGATGAGGAATGAACTTGGCCAAGAAGTCAATCTACTTGAGTTCACAAAGAAGCTTTTTGAGAGGATTTATCATGCCCTTTCAGACAATTTTTTAAGCTCTCCCCCCAATCCTTGAAAGATGATAGAGGTAAGGAATCTATGGCATGTCTACGAGGG
>Ga0136651_10001431_pt1 | contig 13152 bp, 12 predicted proteins | sample Mar14236cmmetaG_FD_94867 | JGI IMG/M metagenome (GOLD analysis project Ga0136651, IMG submission 94867) | Marine hydrothermal vent microbial communities from Guaymas Basin, Gulf of California to study Microbial Dark Matter (Phase II) - Marker... ...
AACCGGAGCGCAGCGGAGGTGAAGAATCTCGCCTTGGATAGGCGGTTTGGGCACTGTAACGTGAGATTCTTCGCTTCACTGCGTTTCGCTCAGAATGACACCCCCAAATATTGAAAAGATACAGTCTTGGCTTGTCACGCCAGTTTTGAGGGCGACTTTTCACGGACATGAAACGGAGGCAACATGCACATTACCGGCATCAGCATCAATGGAGACGCGACCCACCTGGGCGGCAGTCTGGCCCAACTGGAAAAAGACCTGGCCTTTTTCCAACACTGCGGTTTCGATGGCGTGGAACTGTCGTCACACGGACTGGACGTGGTGATTGGCGGGCGTTTGCAGCAACGCCAGGTGAACCGGGTTCGAGCCATCACCGAGCGCTTTGATTTCGTCTACACAGTCCACGCACCCGACCGGCTCAACCTGGCTTTCCCCCAGCAGGGACCCTCTGGCACGCCCGAACTGGCCCACGAGCAAGACGTGTTCGTCGCCTGCCTGGACTTTAGCGCCGCCATCGGCGCCGGCGTGATGGTGATTCACAGCGGCCTGATGGCCTTGCAACGGGCCGCCTTGGGGCTGGAAGCACTACCTGACGACGAGGCGCTGGAGCGGGCCCGCGAGCAGGAAGTGTCGGCGCTGTGCGTTTTAATGCCGCTGGCCGCCGAGCGGGGAGTGGTGGTGGCCATGGAGAATCGCAATCCGCATCCCTGGGAGGTGACCACGCTGGTGCGCGCTGACCTGCCTGCCGATCAACTCCTCAAGTACCACGCCGGCCTGGCCATCCCTGCCCTGGTGCGACAGGTGAAAACGGTGAACCATCCCAACCTGGGCCTCACTCTCGACCTGGCGCATCTCTTTCTGGCAGCTCATCAATGCGGCTTTGACTTTCTGGAAGCCATCCGACAGGCTGCGCCTTACGTCCGCCACCTGCACGGCAACGACAATTTTGGGCGGCCAGGCGGCCTGTTCGACCGCCTGCTCGATCGTCTACCCTACGGCGACGGCGACCTACACCTGCCTCCCGGTTGGGGCACAATCCCCCATGTCGGGGCATTGGCCCAGTTGCCGGACTATGAGGGGTTATACATTCTGGAAATCCATCCCCGTTTTCGCGAGCACTTTTCCCAAGCCCTGGAGACGATGCGAGACATCGTCCGCAAAGTGACAAATCAGCAAAAGGAGAAATGATATGTCTTCCCAAGTCAACGTTGGTCTCATCGGCGCGGGGCGGATCGGCCGGCTCCACGCCGAGCACCTGGCCTTCCGCATCCCCGAGGCTAACCTGCTGACCGTGTCCGACATCGTTCTGGAGGCAGCCCAGAAATGCGCCGCCGAATTTGGCATCCCCACGGCCACCCAGGATCATCGGGCCATCATAGAGAACCCCGACATCGAGGCCGTCGTTATCTGCTCTAGCACCGACACCCACGCCCTTATGATCGAGGAAGCAGCCGGGGCCGGTAAACACATCTTTTGCGAAAAACCCATCGCCCACGATTTGGGTGAGATTGACCGGGCGCTGGCGGCGGTGGAGAAGGCCGGCGTCAAGTTGCAGATCGGCTTCAACCGCCGTTTTGACCCCAACTTTCGGCGCGTGCGGGAACTGGTGGCGGCCGGCAAGATCGGCCAGCCGCACATTCTGCGCATCACCAGCCGCGATCCGGCGCCGCCGCCCATCGAATACATACAAGTCTCCGGCGGCATCTTTCTCGACATGACTATCCACGACTTTGACATGGCCCGCTACCTCATCGGCAGCGAGGTGGAAGAAATCTATGCCGCCGGCGGTGTGATGGTGGACCCGGCCATCGGCGAGGCCGGCGACATAGACACGGCGGTCATCACGCTGCGCTTTAAGAACGGCGTCATCGGCACAATTGACAACAGCCGTCAGGCAGCCTATGGCTACGACCAGCGGGTCGAGGTATTTGGCAGCGGTGGTGCGGTAAGTGCCGACAACAACTATCCCAACACTACCATCGTCAGCGATGGCCAGAACGTCCACCGGGACTTGCCGCTCAACTTTTTCATGGAACGGTACATCGAGTCTTACGTCGCGGAGATGAAAGCCTTTATCGAATGTGTCCAGCAGGACAAGACGCCGCCGGTGACGGGGATTGACGGGCGCATCCCGGTCGTTATGGGCTACGCGGCGCACAAGTCCTACGAGGAAAACCGTCCGGTCAAACTAGACGAAATCTCTCCGGGCTTGTAACGTCGCACAAAAGTCTACTTGACAAGGGCCATCAAGTGTGTTACAATTTGTTTGCACACGTTTGCACTCCCGTCGCAAGCGATCCGGCGCATCACCTCGAGATCGCTTTTTTCTGAGTAGGCTGTGCATACGTGTGCAAACAGGAGTCCCCTATGCGCGTCTCGATCAAGGACATCGCCAAAGCGGCCAGCGTTTCCCATTCAACCGTCTCCCGCGCTCTGAGCGATAGCCCCCTCGTAAAAGCCGAGACCAAAGCCCACATCCAACGTCTGGCCCAAGAGATGGGCTATACTCCTAACGCCATCGCTCGCAGCCTGGTGACGCAAAAGACCCGCACTGTGGGCGTTGTTGTGACCACCATCACCGACCCCTTTGTGGCCGAGGTTGTGCAGGGTGTCGAGGATGCAGCCCACGAAAACGACTACTCGGTCATCCTGGCCAGTTCCGCCTCCGAGCCAGAGCGAGAGTTGGCCGCCGTGGAGATGCTCCGCGCCAAGCGGGTGGATAGTCTTATCGTCACCTCATCGCGCGTCGGCGCGCTTTACCTGGAGCACCTGGAGCGCATCGGCGTGCCGGTGGTGTTGGTCAACAACCATAACAGGCAGAGCGGCCGCTACACATTTTCGGTGAGTGTGGACAATCAACACGGCGGCCACCTGGCGACCGAGCACCTCATCAAGCGGGGCCACCGCCGCATTGGCTACGTAGCCGGTCCGGCGAATCACAGTGATGACGCAGAGCGAATGGCCGGCTACTGCCAGGCGCTGGACGAAGCAGGGATACTCTTCGATCCAACCCTGGTCGTGTCCGGCAATGGCCGTCTCGACGGCGGCGAGCGGACGCTGCGCACACTGGCAGGTCTGGCTGAACCAGTCACGGCCGTTTTTTGCTACAACGATATGACGGCTATCGGGCTGCTCTCGGCAGCCCGGCGGGCGGGGATCTCGGTCCCGGAAAACCTGGCTGTGGTCGGCTTTGACGACATCCCTTTAGCCGCCCACGTCTATCCCCCTCTGACGAGCATAGCCCAGCCGCAGCGCGACATGGGACGGCAGGCTATGAACATGGCTTTGGCGTTGATGGTCGCTGACGATGCAACTGCACCTTTCTCAGACGTCGTGGTCAAGGGAAGATTGGTCGTGCGCGAAACGACGTAAATTTGAGCATTGGGAGGTGTTTGGTATGAAAGGATTAGTACTCGATGCAGTCTGGGAACCGAAGCCGGACTATGAGGTCTCCGCGTGGGAAAAGCAGACCGGCAAGGCGATCACCGGAAACAGCATCTGGCGGCACCCCAAACTGGAGGTGCGCGATTGGCCCGACCCCGAACCAGGCCCCCAGGAGGTTGTGCTGGAAGTGCAGGCATGCGGCATCTGCGGCTCTGACATGCACTTTTACGAGACCGACGATGAGGATTACATCCTCTACCCTGGCCTGACCAAATTCCCCACCATCCTGGGACACGAGTTCTCCGGCAAGGTGGTGGAGATTGGCAGCGGGGTTGAACTCTTCGAGATTGGCGATATGGTGACGGCGGAGGAGATGATCTGGTGTGGCCGCTGCATCCCTTGCCGCAACGGCTACCCCAACCACTGCACCAATCTGGAGGAGATCGGTTTCACCATTCCCGGCGCTTTTGCCAATTACATCGCCGTGGACGAGAAATTCTGCTGGCCCATTGATGCTATCGCCGAGCGGTTCGGCGACGAGGAAAAAGCCTACGAGATGAGTGCCCTCAGCGAACCGACCTGCGTGGCCTACAATGCCATGTTCGAGCGAGCAGGCGGCTTCCGGCCGGGCCACTATGTCAGCGTCTTTGGCGCGGGGCCGATTGGACTGGCCGCCACAGGTTTGGCAAAGGCCGCTGGTGCGGGCACAATCGTCACTTTTGAGATCTCGCCGCAGCGCCGCGAGTTGGCTAAAAAGGTCGGCGCTGACTATGTGTACGACCCCCGCCAGGTCACTCCGAGTGAGGTTTTGATGGAATTGAGCAAGGGTGCGGGGTTCGATTTCCACGTCGAGGCGGCCGGCGCTCCGCACCTGACGGTGCCGGAGATGGAAAAGGCTATGGCCATCAACGGCAAGATGGTGCAGATCGGGCGGGCGGCCCGGCGGGTACCGATGTACCTGGAGACCTTCCAGGTGCGCCGCGCCCAGGCCTTTGGCGCGCAGGGGCACTCGGGTCACGAGACCTTCCCCAACGTTATTCGGATGGTCGCCGCCGGCCGGCTCGACCTCAGCCCCATCATCACCGCGCGCTACAAACTGGACGAGGCCGTGGACGCCATCGCCCGCGCCACCAGGCGGGAGGATGGCAAGATCATGGTGAGGCCAAATTAGAAGGGTACGTTTCATCTCGGTTGGGGAGGAGGGAGCATCCCCTGTGCGACCAGGCAGGCGTGCCTGCCCCCTCTAACTTGTTTGAAACACATCCAAATCATACGTACACTTGACGATTACAGCAGCAATTCCCGTATCATCTCAATAATCCGGGGGAATGTAGGTCGGAATGGTATTCCGACCAGCCGGATTACCAATCCGGCCTACAAATGCCCCAACTTTTTGAGAAGATACCAATTCCCGTTATGGGTGAAAAAGTCAGGTCGTAGCCGCGATTTCGCAATCGCGCAGGGTGCTTTACGTGGGAAAACAGCCGCGATTTCCAAATCGCGGCTACAAAACGGGAATTGCTGCGATTACAGTAGAAATTAGAAGGAGGTGATGATATTCCCGACAAGTTCCCAGTCACGTTGCTAGTTGAGAGTCCAAAACATTCAAATCAAAAAAACAGGAGGAAAAAAGAAATGTCACGTTTCACAAAAGCTATCTCGTTGTTACTGGTGCTCGTTGGTCTGGTCTCGCTCGTAGCCTGCGGCCAGCAAGAGGCGACAGAGGCAACTGAAGCGCCTGCAACAGAAGCAGTTGAAGAACCCCAGGTCACCCAGTCAGGATTGGTCTTTGGCATGTCGGTGCACTCTAATCCTGCCGAGGACGCCTTCTGGGGTGTCGTGGAGAAAGGCGCCCAGGACGCTGCGGCGACCTATGGTATTACGCTCAAATCCGGCGGCAGTGGCGATCCGGTCGAGCAGGCGCAACTGGTGGAGAACTTTATCGCCGATGGCGTGGACGGCATTTTTGTCTCGTTGGCTAACCCGGACGCGCTCAAGGATGCAGTCACCAAGGCCGTGGACGCCGGCATCCCGGTCATCACCATCAACTCTGGCGTGGACGTCTACAAGGAACTGGGAGCGCTCACCCACATCGGCCAGACCGAGTTTGTGGCCGGTCAGGGCGCTGGCGAAAAGTTCAACGCTGCGGGCGCGACCAAGGCGCTCTGCGTCATCCACGAGGAGGGCAACATCGGCCTCGAGGAGCGGTGCGATGGTCTCGCCGACACCTTTAACGGTGACGTCGAGCGTTTCAACGTCGCCACGACCGGTGTCCGGGATGTCGCCGGCACAGTAGCGGCCATTCAGAACAAGCTCATTGCGGACGCGGACGTTGACGGAATTTTGACGCTCAACCCAATCATCGCCATCGCGGCCCGCGATGCCATCGCGGCGGAGGGCGGTAGCCAGAAACTGGGTACCTTTGACCTCAGCCCCGACGTCTTGGCGGCGATTGAAGGCGGCGAGATGCTGTTCGCCGTGGACCAGCAGCAGTACCTGCAGGGTTATCTGCCGGTCGTTCTCTTGTACCTCTACAACACTAACTTGAACACCGTCGGTGGTGGCTTGCCGGTACTCACTGGCCCCGGATTTGTGGATCAGAGCAACGCCGCGGCTGTGAAGGATCTCTCCGCTCAAGGAACCCGGTAGGCGAAATAACAGACTGGTGTGGGATGGAACCTCCATCCCGCACCAGTTATCCAGTGGAGTGGATTAGCAATCCGCTCTGCGGCAAGGAGGTTTCTAATGGCAACACAAGCCGTGAGCGACGAGCGACTGGCGAAAGTGGGCCTCGCCAGGAGACTTTTCCAGCAACCTGAAATCGGGGCCGTTATTGGCGCGGCCGTCGTGTGGCTGTTTTTTGCGTTCTTTGCGCCAGAGAACTGGGCTACGTTGAATGGCCTGGCGCGTATCATGGACCCAGCCTCTACATTGGGCATTATGGCGATTGCAGTGGCCCTGCTCATGATCGGTGGTGAATTCGATCTCTCCACCGGGGTCATGACGGGTACGACGGGACTGGTCGCTGGTCTGCTGTCCACTCGGCTGGGCTGGAACTTGTGGCCCGCTATGTTCGTGTCTCTTCTCTTTGCGCTGGCTGTAGGGTACTTTAATGGCCTGATGCGGGTCAAGACGGGCTTGCCCAGTTTTATCGTCACCCTGGCGACCTTCTTTTTCTTGAGAGGAGCTAATGTGGGTACCACCCGTCTGGTGACCGATCAAGTTTACGTCGGCGGCATTGATAAAGCAGCGGGCTTTGCCTCGGCGCGTGCCTTTTTCAACACCGGCATCACATTGTTCGGCATCGAGTGGAGGAGTGCGATTATTTGGTGGGTTGTGCTCATGATCATCGCCAGTTGGATTTTGCTGCGCACCAGATACGGGAGTTGGATTTTCGCCGTTGGTGGTGATGCTGAAGCGGCCCGCAAAGTGGGCGTGCCGTCCGCGCGGGTCAAGATCGGGCTGTTCATGGCGACAGCCGCTGCCGCCTGGCTGGTGGGCATGATGAATGTTGTGCGGCTGCGCTCGGCCGTCGCCAGCCAGGGCATTGGCCAAGAGTTCATCTACATGATCGCGGCGAGCATCGGCGGCTGCCTGATGACCGGTGGCTATGGCTCGGTGATCGGTGCCTCAATCGGCGCCTTTATCTTTGGTATGGCGCAGGTCGGGATCGTGTTCGCCGGATGGGATACCGACTGGTTCTACTCGTTCCTGGGCATCATGCTCCTGGTCGCTGTGCTGGTCAATAACTATACCCGCAAGCGAGCGACAGAGATGAGCGTTGCCGCGGCCAAGTCCCGGACGGAAGGAGAGTGAGACGATGGCAGAACCAATTCTACAAGTACAAAATGTGACCAAGATGTTTGGTAGCGTCATCGCGTTGAGCGATGTGTCGGCCCGTGTCTACCCGGGCGAGGTCACCTGCCTCCTGGGGGATAACGGCGCCGGCAAGTCCACCCTGATCAAAATCTTGTGCGGCTTTCACCAGCCCACAGAGGGTGACTATTACTTTGAAGGGCAGAAAGTATCTTTCAACTCCCCACGTGAGGCTCTGGCGCGGGGGATTGCGACGGTGTATCAGGACCTGTCCCTGATCCCATTGATGCCTATCTGGCGCAACTTTTTCCTCGGCTCTGAACCGGAGAAGCGCTTTGGCCCGTTCAAAGCCTACGATGTTGACTTTGCCAAGCGCACGGTGCGCGAGGAAATGGCCAAGATGGGCATTGACATTCGCAATCCCGACCAGCCGGTGGGAACGCTGTCCGGCGGTGAACGGCAGTCCATTGCCATCAGCCGGGCCGTCTACTTTGGGGCCAAGGTTCTGATCCTCGACGAGCCGACGGCTGCCCTGGGCGTCAAGCAGGCCGGCATCGTACTCCACTATATCGTGCGGGCCAAGAGGCGGGGGCTGGGCGTCATCTTTATCACCCACAACCCAAACCATGCCTATCCTGTGGGGGATCGCTTTATCATTCTGCGCCGAGGTCAGGTGCTGGGCGATTATCAGAAAGATGAGATCAGCCAGGAACAACTCGTGAACCTCATGGCAGGCGGCGAGGACCTGGTAAAGCTACAGCAGGAGTTAGCGCGACTCTTGGAGGAGCAGGTCGAGGCTGCGTGAATGTGGATAGGCGACGAAGCACAGCCGGTGGCGTTTGGATCGTAATCGCCATCTTGCTTTTCGCGAGTGGGGCGATGTCGAGCGGCTGTGCCTCCGACGGTTCGGCCTCTAGCCCCCGTCTTATCATTGATGATTCTGTGGCGGGTGATTTCAAAGCTCTGGCCGTAGAGACCTGGGACAGGTTTCTCACCGTGTTCCAGGCCAGAAGCGATTGTTTCGGTGACGTGCGCCTGCGGGCCACGCGCTCTCTCAATAGTCGAGCGGCATACGATCCAGACAGTGCTACAGTTACAGTGCGGGTTCCGGGAACCCCGGCTATGCTCCAAAGCGCGTTGGTCCACGAGTGGGCCCATCACATTGAATTTCAGTGCGAGGCGCACAAGGACCTCAGACTGGCGTTCCTCGCGGCCCAGGGGCTGCCTCCCGACACGGTGTGGCGTCCCGACGACGCACCGGCCAATATGCCTTCCAGCCAGTGGGCAGATATACCTTCTGAACAATACGCGGAGACAATGATCGAGGTGGTACTGGGCCGGCGGCAGATCCCAACTAATGCGCGCGTCACGAGAGAAGCGGTGCGCGTAATTGAGGAATGGGCTGCTGGTGACTAGAAATTAGGGATTGGAGATTGGAGATTTATGTTTGATAAAATGCTCGTCGCAGTGGATGGTTCGCGACACTCGAAGCGTGCTGTTGAGGCCGCGGTTGACCTGGCGAAGCGTTATCAGGCTTCCGTTACCATCTTGCATGTGATTCGCGATATGCCGCTCCCCAAAGAAATTATGGAAATGATCGCAGCAGGGGAAGTGACAGAATCGCGCATGGAGATTCTGCAGGATTCTGCCGAGATCATTCTAGACAACGCCAGAAAAAAGTTCGCCGAGGCTGGCCTTTCAGACGTGCAAAGTCATCATGTCATCGGAGACCCAGCCTTCCAGATCGCCGATTACGCTCAAAAGAACGGGATTGACCTGATCGTGATCGGACATCGTGGTCTGGGCACCCGCGGCGAGATGTTGGGGAGCATGGCGAGAAAGCTCCTCAATATGACCAAAGTTTCGTGTCTCGTTGTCAGATGATTTACGCGCACGTTTAATAATCAGTTCCAGTCATCCTCCCTTGCTCTGGCTAGTACGAGGCGAGCATTGGGCGGACAACCTGAATACACGTAAATAAAGGAGATGTGATATGTCAGATAAACAAGTACCAAAAGGGTGGCTCGCCACCGACCAGCCGGACCTCTTTTTCGAGGACAACACCGTTGGCCGCTTGAAGAAAGAGGTATGGGACTCGAGCGACGCCGAGATAGACGCTATTCTGGCCGAGTACGGCGTCCCCGCTCCCATCGAGTGGGGCAAGCCCGGCTCTTACATCCAGACCACCGTGCGCCACGTGCTGGAAGAGAACCGGCGCAAGAACGACGTCATCTTTATCCCGGTCGGCTCTACCGAGCTGCACGGCAAGCACATGTCCAGTGCTATGGACACCCTCTTCGTCAGCGCCATCTGCGAAGGGGTGCGCCGCTACACGGCCAAACGGGGCGCGCCGGTCAACCTGGCCCTGCCGCCGCTGATGTATGGCGCACACCCGTATCATCACCTGGGTATGCCCGGCACCGTCATCGTGCGGGAGGACGTGGTGCGGGAGTTGATGATTGACGTCATGCTGGGCTTGTGGAACGATGGCTTCCGCAAGCAGATCATCCTCAACAACCACGGTCAACTGTGGGTGCTGGAAGCGGCGATCCAGCAATTCGAGAAGCGCTATCAACTGCCCGGTATCTTTCGCGTCATAGACTGGCACCGCGCCGTCCGTCAGTTCTTCCGCACGCAGGAGCGCGGCGGTGTGTTCGACACCAACTTTGTCCACGCCGCCGAGGCGGAGACATCGCTGGGGTTGTATCTCGTCCCGGAGATGGTGGACATGGAGTACGCCGTGAACACCCAGGGCAAGAGTTACCTGCCCGACGGCCACTTTGACAAGTCGGTGGAGCCGTTCAGCCGGCCCAGCCGCTGGTCGGAGGGGGAGGGCCACTTTGCCATAGAACTCGTGGGCACACCGGAGGGTGTGGTCGGCAAGGCCAAGGCGGGCACGGCGGAGAAGGCAAAACGACCTCTCGCCGCCATCCTGCGCTACATGACGCTGGTCAACGATCAGATTTTGGAGGCGTTCCCCTCGGGCGCCGTGCCGCCAGTGGAAGAGACGACCTATCGCACCGAGGCGGAGATGGAGCCTTACCTGCGTGAGCCGTGGAGCGAGGGTTGGAAGCCGGTGTACGGCTTGCCCAAGATTGGGCAGGGCACGTTGCTGTAGAACACGGATTAGCAGAATTTACGGATTATTGAGGAGGAAATGCAAATGAAGGGTAAAATGAAAGGCGTAACGCTGGTCGCGGATTGGGATCCCAAACCAGAGTTCAAACTGGGTTCAAAAGACATCGATGGTCGCCAGACCTATCTGGGTAGTCAGGTATACCGCAACCCCCGGCTCGAGATCAGGGAGTATGACATTCCCACCCCCGGGCCGAACGAGGTGCTGTTGCAGGTCAAGGCCTGCGGTATCTGCGGCTCGGACGTCCACATGGCGCAGGCCGGCGACGATGGCTACATCTACTACCCCGGTCTCACCGGCTTCCCCTGCATCCTGGGGCACGAACTCTCTGGCGTCGTCGTCGAGGCCGGCAAGGACGCGCGCGACAAGCGCACCAACAAGCCCTTCAAGGGAGGGGAGCGAGTCACCACGGAGGAGATGCTGTGGTGTGGACATTGTAAACCGTGCGCCGATGGCTACCCCAATCACTGCGAGAACCTGGACGAAATCGGCTTCAACGTCAACGGCGCGTTCGCCCAGTACATCGCCCTGCCGGCCAAGACGCTGTGGAGCCTGGAGCCGTTGGCCGATGTCTACGAGGGGGACGACATCTTTTTGGCCGGCAGCCTGACGGAGCCGACCAGCGTAGCTTACAACGCCGTGATCGAGCGCGGCGGCGGCATTCGCCCCGGCGACCGGGTCGTCATCCTGGGCGGCGGGCCGATTGGGGTCGCGGCCTGCGCGATCCTCAAGCAGGCGGGAGCCTCCAAGGTGATTATTTCCGAGCCGCAGCCAGAGCGCGCCGCACTGGCGCTGGCGATGGGGGCGGACTATGCTATCAACCCACTCGAGGAGAATTTTGCCGATCGGGTGCTGGAACTGACCGATGGCATGGGGGCCGATCTCTTTATGGAGGCGACTGGGTTGCCAGAGATTGTTTACCCGGACATTGAGCGCGTCATCTGGGAGGGCCGCACGCTGAACAGCACCATCGTCGTGACGGCCCGCGCCGAGGCCAAGATGCCCGTCACCGGTGAGGTGTTGCAGGTGCGGCGGGCGAGCATCGTCGGCTCGCAGGGTCACTCTGGGCACGGCACGTTCCCGCGCGTCATTGACTGCATGGCGAGTGGGATGGATATGACCAAGATGTCCACCAAAAAGATCACTCTGGAAGAGGTGCCCGAAAACATCATCGCGTTACAGACGGACCGCAAGGAATGTAAGATCACCTGCCGGATGTAATTGTTCACTACACGGGCCTGACAGGTCTTTAAGACCTGTCAGGCCTCCAAACCAGGACAACGATATGCAGCTCTCCATTATTCTTTCAACCCACGCTGCGCAGTTTCAGGCGGTCGCTTTCAAGGGTGACTTTGAAACCAACGTCGCCAAGATCGCCGGCTGGGGCTATGACGGCGTCGAACTTGCTATCCGCGACCCCAAGCTGGTGGACGGCGATGAACTGACGCGCGTCGTCTCGGCGCACGGACTGGTTGTGCCGGCCATTGGCACCGGGCAGGCCTGGGGCGAAGAGGGATTGTCGTTCACCGACCCTGACCCGGCGGTGCGCGCTGCGGCGGTCGAGCGGACTATCTCTCACGTCCCCTTTGCCGCCCAGACTGGGGCTGCCTGCGGTGAGCCTGGTCGAACCGTCATCATCATCGGCCTGCTGCGCGGCATCGTCAAGCCGGGGGTGGATCACGCCCAGGCGATGGACTGGTTAGTGGAGGCATTGCAGCAATGCTGTGCTGCGGCGCAACCTTATGGTGTGCGATTGGCGCTGGAACCCATCTGCCGCTATGAAACTACGCTGATCAACAACGCGGCCCAGGGGCTAGATCTGTTGGAGCGGGTGGGCGCGGACAATATGGGGTTGCTGCTGGATACCTTTCACATGAACATTGAGGAATCGGTGATCGAGGAATCAATCCGCGTCTGCGGCGACCGCATCTTTCACTTCCACGTGGCCGATTCCAATCGCTGGTATCCTGGGGCGGGCCACCTGGATTTCAAGTCCATTCTGGACACACTCGCCGCCACCGGCTACGAGGGCTTTATCTCCGGCGAGTTCATGCCGCTGCCCGACGCCGACACGGCGGCCCAGCGGAGCATCGCGCATCTGCGTCAGGTGTAGAACCATGGCACACTCCCAATGGCGACTGTCCCCGGACCGATATTTCGACCCCGACCCGGCACAGCGGCGCATCGCGCGGGAACTGTACGAGGCGGTGCGGCCCTTACCCATCATCAGTCCGCACGGGCACGTGGATCCCAGTCTCTTTGCCGATGAAAACGGTACCTTTGGCACGCCGGCCGAGTTACTCATCATCCCCGATCACTATGTCTTTCGTATGCTCTACTCGCAGGGGATTGCGTTGGAATCGCTGGGCGTTCCCGCCGGCGCCGGGGAGCGGGATCATCGTAAAATTTGGCAGCTTTTCGCCGAGAATTTTTACCTCTTTCGCGGCACGCCGACTGGCGTCTGGCTGGCCTATGTGTTCAGCGAGGTCTTTGGCATTGAGGAAAAGCTGACCGGAGCGACGGCCCCAAGCATCTACGATCAATTGGAGGCCAAACTGAACTCGCCCGAGTTCCGCCCCCGCGCCCTGTTCGAGCGGTTCAACATCGAGGTGCTCTGCACCACCGACTTTGCCACCGACTCGCTGCGCTATCACCAGGCCATCTGGGATTCCGGCTGGCAGGGGGACATCCGCCCCACCTTCCGCCCCGACGACGTGGTTCACCTGTTGAGGCCGGACTGGCGGCAGAACGTTGACAAGTTGAGCGACCTGACGGGAATCGAGGTCAACTCTTACTCCGCACTGATTCGGGCATTG
>Ga0136651_10001432_pt1 | contig 13149 bp, 15 predicted proteins | sample Mar14236cmmetaG_FD_94867 | JGI IMG/M metagenome (GOLD analysis project Ga0136651, IMG submission 94867) | Marine hydrothermal vent microbial communities from Guaymas Basin, Gulf of California to study Microbial Dark Matter (Phase II) - Marker... ...
CATCCCGAACGAATGTGATGTATTGTGTCATCCCGAACGAACGTGAGGGATCTTTTATCCTCAATTGCTACTACTTCTTAGACTTTTCAAAGACTTCAATAATATTCATCTGCTATTTCTGATTCATTGAATGTCATCATCACTACTAGTTAACACTATCGGTGTTTGTATGTATCTTAACTTAATTCTAAGGAATTGACAACAGCCAAGTAGAAATTTACAAGAGTGTGCAGTAACCTCTTGACAAAAACCTTTTAGAAGATTATAATTTTTCCAGATTGTTGGTTTTGCCGAGGTGGTGGAATTGGCAGACACGCATGGTTGAGGGCCATGTGGGTGTTTAGCCCGTGCGGGTTCAAGTCCCGCCCTCGGCACCAGTAAAGTGAAAGAGGCCATCCTTAGGATGGCCTTAATTTTTTCAATCTGGAGGAATATAAATGACCAAGATTTTGAAAATTGATCCACTGAACCCTGATAAAAGATCGTTGAGGATAGCAATTGAGACCATCAAAAATGGTGGTCTGGTGGTTTTTCCAACGGAAACGGTGTACGGTTTGGGAGCAGATGCCTTCAACGTGGAAGCTGTGTCAAAGATCTTCAAAGTCAAGAATAGGCCAATGGACAATCCGTTGATAATCCATATATCCAATTTTTCTCAGTTGGAAGATCTCGTAGACGTGGATTTCAAAAAAAGGAAATTTCTGGATTTTATTTCCCATAGATTGTGGCCTGGTCCTGTAACTTTGGTAACGAAAAAAAGTGAGAGGGTTTCTTACAAGGTAACCGGTGGCTTGGACACAGTTGCAATAAGATATCCTGCACATCCTGTTGCAAATCTCTTGATCGAACTATCCAATACTCCAATTGCGGCACCGAGTGCAAACCTTTCAGGAAAGCCGAGTCCCACAGATGCCAAACATGTGATTAACGATCTGAATGGTCTTGTTGATATTATAATAGATTCTGGAAGGAGTATCTTTGGGATTGAGTCCACTATAATAGACATTTCCACGGAAGTTCCAAGGCTTCTAAGACCAGGACCGATATCCATAGAGCGCCTTAAAGTTTTGATACCAACACTCGAGCTACCTAATATCCAAAGCTTCAGAAAACCTTTATCACCAGGAATGAAGTACAGGCACTATTCTCCTGAAAGTTGCTTGGTGTTGTTCATATGTGAAGATGAGGAAAAAATGGTGGAGAGGATTCGAAGGCATTTAAGAAAAACGAATAATAAGTATATAATATTATTAACAACTGATGAAACGATCAACCTGTATCCGAAAGATTCTAACAACTTTAAGAAAATCTCTTTAGGTTCGCGGAGAAAGTTGTATGAGATTGCTCATAATCTTTTCGATTCGATAATAACTGCGGATTTAGAAAAACCGGCTGAGATAATTGTTGAGGGGTTTAAGGAAATGGGACTTGGATTTTCTATAATGAACAGATTGAGAAAGTCTGCTCACAGGATTGTGGGGGAGGAGGATGAGGTTTGAGTAAAGTTGATGAATTCAAAGAATATAGGGAAAGAATGAATAGGAGGATATTCGAAATAGGTAACTTAGTAACAAAAAGATTTTTTTCGTTGGATTCGCAGGCGTATGAAAAGGGAGCATTGGAACCTAAATACAAAGAACTCATGGGGCTCGTAGCTTCTCTGGTTTTAAGATGCAATGATTGTGTTTCATACCATTTGATAAAATGCGTTGAAAATAAAGCAAGCGATGAAGAAATAATCGAAGCAATGAACATAGCACTCATCGTTGGTGGTACAATAGTTATACCACATTACAGATATGCCGTTGAATTTCTCGATGAGCTCAGAGGGAGAGAAAGATGAGTAAAAAACTTTTCCTCATAGATGGAACTGCTCTGATTTATAGAGCTTTTTTTGCTATGGATGATTCATTATCCACTTCCACGGGTATTCCTACAAACGCCAGCTATGGTATTGCGAGAATGCTCACAAAGTTCATAAAAGAGAAGTTGAAACTCGGAGATTGTATCGTATTTGCTTTGGACAAAAAAACAGTTACGTACAGACACGAACTCTTAAAGGAATATAAAGCTAACAGGCCAAAAACACCTGATGGAATGTTACGCCAAATTCCATACATTAAGAAAATAGTTGAAGCTCTGGGAATAAGAGTTTTAGAGGTAGAAAATTTTGAAGCCGATGATTTGATAGCAACACTCGCCGCCAAGGGCAAACATGATTTCGATGAGATATATATAGTTACGAGTGATAAAGACATGATGCAACTCGTGGATAATAAAATTTTTATACTCAGGGTTGGACACAAGGGATTGACGGATTTGGAATTCGTTGATAGGGATTATGTTGTTAAGAAATACGGTGTATCCCCTGAGCAGATTCCAGACTTTTTAGCACTGGTTGGTGATATTTCTGACAATATTCCAGGTGTTAAAGGTATAGGTCCAAAGAGCGCTGCCAAATTACTTAGTAGGTACAGAACATTGGAAGAAATATATAAGCATCTCGATGATCTACCCGAGAAGCTTTCCAAACTTCTCGAGTGTGGGAAGGAAAACGCCTTTTTGAGCAAAAGGCTGACGAATTTGGTTTCAGATATTGATTTAGAAATAGATTGGAGTGACCTTGAGTATAAATCTTATAACAAAAAAGAGTTATTAGAGGTTTTCAAGGAACTTGAATTTACCAGCTTGATGAAAGAATATCAATTGTACGATGAAATCAACGAAGACGTTGATTATAAGATAATAGCAACTGAAGATGATTTCGATCACCTCTTGGAAACCTTGAAAGAAGCAGAGGTTGTTTCTCTTGATTTAGAAACCACCTCTCTTTCACCTATTGATGCTAAAATAGTTGGAATAGCATTGAGTACAAAACAAAAATCTGGTTATTATATCCCAGTGGGCCACAAAACACAAGAACAACAATTGAACGTTGAAAAAGTTTTGCCTAAACTAATGGAAACCTTAGAAGGTTCAAAAGTCATAGGGCAAAATTTGAAATTCGATTATTCCATTGTATATTCGGCTGGATATGAATTTCATGTGGATTTTGATACCATGATAGCAGCTTATTTGTTGGAGCCAGATCAAAAGAGATTTGGATTGGATGAACTGGCAATGAAATATCTGAAGTATAAACCTATCTCATACAACGAATTGTTTTCAGCTGGTACTCTCTTTGGGGGTAGTATAGAAAATCTTTCAATAGAAAAGGTTGCTAAGTATTCTATAGAAGATGCTGATGTAGCTTTCAGATTGTATAAAGTTTTAAACGAGAAAATATATTCGTTGAGCCTCGATAGAGTTCTGAGAGAGATTGAAATACCGTTGATACCAGTCTTGGCAAGAATGGAATTGAATGGTGTTTACTTCGATAGGGAATATCTTAGAAAGTTGTCTTCAAATTATGAGGAAAAAATAAATGAGCTTTTAGAGAAAATTTACAAGCTAGCAGGTGAAGCTTTCAATCTTAATTCCCCAAAACAAGTTTCTCACATACTTTTTGAAAAGCTTGGAATAAAACCACGGAAAAAGACCAAAATGGGATCCTATTCCACGAGTGCTGAATCTTTGGAAGAGATGGTAAACGAGCATGAAATAGTTCCTTTGATACTTGAGTACAGAAAGTATTTCAAACTCAAGTCAACTTACGTGGATGCCTTGCCAAGGATGATCAATTTAAAAACTAAGAGAATCCATTCTTCTTTCAATCAAACTGGAACAGCTACCGGACGTTTGAGCAGTTCAGAACCCAATCTTCAAAATATTCCCAATAGAGACGAAGAAGGAAAGGAAATTAGAAAAGCTCTTGTGCCCCAGCAAAAAGGTTGGAAAATAATGAGTGCTGATTATTCACAAATAGAATTGAGGATCTTAGCCCATTTTTCGGAAGATGATAATCTTTTGAAGGCTTTTAAAGAAGACTTGGATGTTCATTCTATAACAGCTTCGAAGATTTTTGGTGTCCCTGTTGATGAAGTTGACAGCTCCATGAGAAGAATTGGAAAAACTGTGAATTTTTCAATCATATATGGTATAACCCCCTATGGTCTTTCAAGAAGGCTGAAGATACCAACGAAAGATTGTGACAAAATAATTACCAATTATTTCCAGAACTATCCAGGAGTTAGGAAATACATAGAATCAACTTTAGAGAAAGCGAAGAGAGAAAGGTTTGTCTACACTCTCTTTGGGAGACGAAGAGAAGTTCCGCAGCTGAAGAGTAAGAATAAAAACATTCAGCAAGAAGGAGTAAGGGTGGCTGTTAATACGCCAATCCAGGGAACAGCTGCTGATATAATAAAACTTGCGATGATAAGGATCGACAGAAAAATCAGAGAGAGGAATCTAAAGTCGAAGATGATTCTTCAAGTTCATGATGAGCTTGTGTTTGAGGTCCCCGAAGATGAGGTCGAGACTATGAGGGAGATTGTCAAAGGTGAAATGGAAAATGTGATTAAGTTGAAAGTTCCTTTAAAGGTCGATATAAAGGTGGGAAACCACTGGGAATAATTTGCTGGAGGGGTGACATTAAGTGGATGCAAGGTTCATAAATGCAATACTCAATGCTGTGAACAATGTTTTCGAAACGATAATGAATGTAAAAATAATATTTGGTAAGCCGGAGGCTATGAAAAACATTTCTCCCAACTACTCTGTGGTTGGAATAATTGGGTTTACAGGTAGAATATCTGGAAATTTGGTTTATTCGTTCAAGGATCAAACCGTTTTTGAAGTTATGAAAACGATGATAGGAATGGAGATCAATGAAATCGATGAGATGGCACTCAGTGCCGTTGGTGAATTAGCAAACATGATCTCAGGTAACATAGCCACTAATCTTGAGAAGATAGGATACAAAATAGAGATTTCTCCTCCTTCAGTCGTTAAAGGAAAGGAAGTATCCGTAAAAATGGAAGGTGTTGTGATAAGAATACCAGCCAAGCTTAACAAACATGAATTTGATATTTCAGTTGCTGTTCAGGAGAAGGAAAAAGGATGAAAGAAAAGAAAAGAAATGATTTAAAATATTTTACAAGTCTTGGAATAGTGATACAATTTGGAGTGGTAGTAGTTTCAAATATATTCGTTGCCGGTGTGATTGGTTATTTCATAGATAAATGGACCTTGAAAAATAAATTGTTCTTAATTGTGTTTCTATTCTTGGGTGTGGCAAGTGGTCTTTATAATGGAGTGAAATATTTATTGAAAGAAGCGCAGAAATATGAGAAGCATGATAAAGATGCGAACGATGAATGATTTAGGGTCTTTGGTAATATCATCAGTAATTTTTTTGATTGTATGTTTAATTCTCTCATTGATAATTGATTTGAATTTTTTTCTTGGAGTTTTAATAGGATTTGCGGGGAGTGTTTTCTGGCTCTTGAGTCTCTATAGAGATATAGTACTCAGTGTCAAAGACGGAAAAATAAAAAGGATACGTCTTGGTTACTCATTAAGACTTTTAATAGCGGGAATCTTACTGTTTTTGTCATCGAGGATTTCTTTAACAGCGTTTTTTGGTACCTTTGTGGGATTGTTGAATACCAAAGTATCGATTTTGATAAGTGTTATCTTTAGAAAGGGGCGGTAACTCTGTGAAGGAGAATAAAGATGTGAAAAACAGGAAGATTACCTTCACAAGAGGCGAAAAAATCTTTCTTGGTATTTTCGTATTGATATATATAATAGTCGGTATATTCAATATGAAAACCATAGAGCCTTTGACTAATGTTGGAGAACGTTGGATAATCACTCTTCCTTGGGGAGAAGGTCTTCTCAACAGGGTAAATCCTATGACGCTCATAATGAGTTGGTCAATAGTGTTAGCTTTGATAATATTGGCATACAAAGTTGGAAAAAATTTCAAAATAATTCCTAATAGGATTCAATTATTCATGGAATCGATTCTTGAATTCATATATTCTACAGTTGAGGATTCTACATCGAAAAAGGAACTTGTGAAACCGATATTTGTGATCGCCGCTACTTTGTTTCTTTTTGTAGTTGTTTGTAATATAATAAGTGGATTTCCTGGGATTCAGGTGGTGCCAACGGATAGTGGGATAAAAATATCGTTGTTTGAAGACACTTGGTATACACCTACTTCAGATATAAACACAAACGCAACGTATGCGGTTATGGTCCTTATAATAAGCCATGTATTTGCCATAAAAGTTAAGGGCTTCGGGAGATGGTTAAAAGGTTTCTTCGAACCTAATCCCATAATGTTTCCCATGAATTTGATAGGTGAGATAGCCAAACCTATATCCCATTCTTTAAGGCTTTTTGGGAATATAGCTGGTGGCGGAATACTCGTTCTAATACTTAGTTATATGGCTAAATATATGTTCATACCTGTTGTCCTTTGGGGATTCTTCGGCTTGTTCGTAGGTATTATCCAAGCTCTCGTGTATTCGATGCTTGCAATTGCATATATAAGTGCACAAATAGAAGATTAAAGGAGGTATTAAGCATGGAAAAAGTCGATATGGCTCAAGCTGTTATTGAAGCTGCAAAGTATATAGGTGCTGGTATAGCCATGGGTTTTGGTGCGATAGGTCCTGCAATAGGAGAAGGTAATATCGGTGCGTCAGCCATGGAAGCTATGGCACGCCAGCCTGAAATGGGAGGAACCCTCATAACAAGGATGTTACTTGCAATGGCTGTTACTGAATCAACAGGCTTGTATTCGTTACTTGTAGCTTTGATACTTTTATTCATAATCTGAGCCTTCTGAATATAGGAAGGCAGGTGAAAATATGCTTGAATTTAATTTAACTTCTGTTATCCAGTTGTTGAATTTTATCATATTGTTGTTCTTCCTCAATAAATTTTTGTTCAAGCCTTTTTTGAACACTTTGGATCAAAGGAAAGCAAAAATAGAAGGGGATATAGAGAGAGCGGAGAAAATTAGAAAAGAGGCAGAAAAGTACAAACAAGAGGTAGAAGCGGAACTTAAGAAAGCGCGAAAACGTGCAGAAGAGATAGTACAAAGTGCGGAGAAACGTGCAGAAGAAATTGTCAGCTCAGAAAGAGAAAAAGCAAAACAAGAAGCTCAGAGAATCATAGAAAATGCAAAGATCGAGGTAGAAAACATCAAAAAAGCAGCCGTTGATGAGCTGAAAAACAGCGTAGTAAGATTGGCTTTCCTCATGGCTTCAAAGATTCTGGAGAAGGAGATAGATGAGAAGAAGCATAGGGAATATTTGACGAAAATGCTGAGTAGATTTGGTGGTGAATGATGAAAGGCTCTCAGATAGTGGCTCATAAATATGCAAATGCGCTTTATTTGAGTATTTCCGAACCATCAAAAATAGAAACCTACATGAACATATTGGAGGAGTTAAGTCTTTTAATGAAGAAAGAACGTTTCAGAGATTTCTTCATGGACCCCGCAATACCGGTTAAAGCAAAAATGGAGTTTTTGAGTTCTATATTCACATTAGATGAAATGTTGGAAAACTTTCTAAAGTTAATACTCGAAAAGAAGAGATTTCAAATGATAGACGTTATTTCAGCTTCTTTTAAAAGCGTGGTTTACCAAGAGAATGATATATTGCAAGTCAGATGTATAAGTGCAAAGGAACTCGAAGATGGTGATTTGAAGAAAATAAAAGAAGTGCTTAAGAAGAAATTCAGAAAGAGAGTTCATATCTTCACAGAAAAAGATGAGTCATTATTAGCAGGAGTGAAGCTGTTTTTCGATAGCCAATTGGTTGATCTCACCGTAAAAGGTGAGCTGGAAAAGATGCTCTCTCAAACGTTGGAAGGGGTGAGATCGTGAGAATATCGCCAGATGAAATAACCAGCATAATAGAACAAAGAATAAAAGGTTATGAAAAAGAAATAGAGTTAAAGGAAACAGGAAGAGTCATACAAGTTGGTGATGGAATAGCAAGGGTTTATGGTTTGAAAAATGTTATGGCAAGTGAGCTTGTGAAATTCAAAAATGGCGTTTATGGGCTTGCATTGAATTTAGAAGAGGACAATGTGGGAGTTGTAATATTGGGGAATTTTGAGGATATAAAAGAAGGGGATTTGGTAGAAAGGACCGGTAGAATCATAGAAGTTCCCACAGGTGAAGCCTTACTCGGTAGGGTTGTTAATCCTTTGGGGATGCCACTGGATGGAAAGGGACCGATAAAAACTGATAAATTCAGGCGTCTTGAAATAAAAGCGCCAAGTATAATATACAGAAAACCTGTTGACACTCCCCTTCAAACTGGAATAAAATCGATAGATTCGATGATCCCGATTGGTAGAGGACAGAGGGAATTGATAATAGGTGATCGCCAGACCGGGAAAACTGCAATAGCAGTTGACACCATTATAAATCAAAAAGGCAAGGGAGTTTACTGTATATACGTTGCTATAGGTCAAAAAACTTCCGTCGTTGCAAGAATAATCGACAAATTGGAGAAACTCGGTGCCATGGAATATACAACCGTTGTTTTTGCCTCCGCGAGTGATCCAGCGGCATTGTTGTATCTTGCACCTTACGCTGGTTGTGCAATGGGAGAAGAATTCATGTACAGTGGTAAGGATGCCCTCGTGGTTTATGACGATTTGTCAAAGCATGCCGCGGCATACAGAGAGCTTTCATTGCTTTTGAGAAGACCACCTGGACGAGAAGCTTATCCTGGAGATGTCTTTTACTTACATTCAAGATTGCTTGAAAGAGCGGCAAGACTTGATGATAAGTATGGTGGGGGTTCTTTAACGGCACTTCCGATTATTGAAACCCAAGCGAACGATATCTCAGCTTACATACCCACCAATGTTATATCAATAACGGATGGGCAAATTTATCTTGAGCCTAATCTTTTCTATGCAGGATTTAGACCGGCGGTAAATTCTGGTCTTTCAGTTTCGAGGGTTGGAAGTTCAGCACAAATAAAAGCTATGAAACAGGTTGCTGGTAGATTGAGATTGGAATTAGCACAATACAGAGAGCTTGAAGCCTTCGCACAATTTGCAACCGAACTGGATGAATTCACGAGACAACAACTCATAAGAGGCGAAAGATTAATGGAATTGCTGAAGCAGGAACAGTATCAACCCATGCCTGTTGAAGAGCAAGTGGTTGTTCTTTTCGTTGGGATAAATGGATTTTTAGATGATCTTCCAGTTGAAAGCGTGAAAAAATTCGAGAGAGAATTTTTGCAATATATGAGGAATGAAAAGAGTGAGATATTGAATGAAATATCAACCAAGAAGGAAATATCGGAAGAATTGGAAAGGAAATTGAGAGAAGCTGTGGAACAATTCAAGAAAACGTTCGTAACCTGAAAAGAGGGTGAGAAGATTTGAGCCGTGGAAAGCTCCAAACAGTTAAAAGAAGAATAAGTTCTACTATATCGACAATGCATATAACCCGTGCTATGGAAATGGTAGCAAGGGCTAAAGTTCAAAAAACTGAGAAAATATGGGCTAATTATAGAAGATTCTCTCAGAAGTATCTCAATGTATTCTATAAAATAATCAGCTGGGGTGAAATCTCAAATCCAATTTTAAAAGTTGATGAACAACCTCTAAAGAAAACGGCTATACTTTTGATAAGCTCGGATATGGGACTTTGCGGTTCATACAGTTCTGAGGTTATTAGAATGGCTGAAATAGAAGCTCACAAATTGGGAGAAAGGTTCAAGGGTTATTTTGTCGTGGGATTAAAAGCTTCGAACTATTTTAAATACCAAGGAATAAAGATGCTAAGGTTTTGGGAAAAACTCTATGATATACCAAATTATGACATTTCTCAATTAATAGTTGATGAGATTTTAGATCATTTCGATAAAGGCGAGATAGATTCTTTAAAGATAGTATACACTAAAAAGGTTAGCACACTTGCTCAAGTGCCGAAGATAGTTGATTTTATACCAATATCAGTTGAAAAAGGTGAAGTCACCTCTGAAAAGGAATATGAATTTGAACCAGAGCCTCAAGAATTATTTAAGAGATTCATTCCGGAATTTTTGTCTGCTCGATTACTTGATTATTTAATGGAAGCAAAAGTCAGTGAGTTATATGCGAGACAAAATTCAATGAAGAACGCCACTGAAAATGCGGAAGACATAATAGAAAATCTAACCCTTCAATACAACAAACTGAGGCAAGCTTCGATAACTCAGGAGATAATAGAGATTGTAAATGGTTCCGAGGCTCTCAAGGAGGGATAATTGATGAGTGAAAAAATTAAGAAGGGTAAAATAGTCAGTGTTATAGGCCCAATCGTGGACGTAAGATTTGAAGAGGCTGAATTACCTGACATATACGATGCGCTTGAAGTAATTAATCCTCAAACCAATCAGAAACTCGTCATGGAGGTAGCGCAGCTTATAGGTGATAAAACAGTCAGGACCATAGCTTTAGATTCAACGGATGGTCTCGTTAGAGGGCTCGAAGTGATTGATACCGGTAAACCGATAGCGGTTCCCGTAGGTAAAGAAGTCCTTGGGCGGATTCTGAATCTTCTTGGTGAACCGATAGATGAACAGGGTGAAATAAAAGCCTCAGAAAGATGGCCTATCCACAGAGATCCACCGAATTTGACTGAGCAGGAAACGGAGATTGAAATACTTGAAACAGGAATTAAGGTCATAGATCTAATAGCACCATTCCCAAAAGGTGGTAAAATAGGATTTTTCGGTGGTGCCGGTGTTGGAAAAACCGTTCTTGTCATGGAACTCATTAGAAACATTGCGATAGAAAGAAAGGGCTTTTCCATTTTTGCAGGTGTCGGCGAAAGAACGAGGGAAGGAAATGAACTTTGGTTGGAAATGAAAGAGTCTGGCGTTCTACCAAACACGGTCTTGGTTTTTGGTCAGATGAATGAGCCACCGGGTGCGAGGTTTAGAGTGGCGTTGAGTGCATTGACGATTGCCGAATATTTCAGGGATATCGAAGGCAAAGATGTTTTGTTGTTCATAGATAATATCTTCAGGTTCGTTCAGGCCGGTTCTGAAGTTTCAGCACTCCTTGGGAGGATGCCATCTGCTGTTGGATATCAACCAACGCTCGCAAGTGATATGGGAGAGCTTCAAGAGAGGATCACTTCTACTAAAAAGGGATCTATAACCTCGGTGCAAGCGATATTCGTTCCAGCTGATGATATAACTGATCCTGCACCTGCCGCGACATTTTCGCATCTTGAGGCTTCCATAGTTCTTTCAAGACAGATTGCAGAACTTGGTTTATATCCTGCAGTTGATCCTTTAGATTCATCATCTAAGATGCTTGATCCTGCGATAGTTGGTCAAGAACACTATGAGGTTGCGAGAGGAGTGCAGGAAGTTTTACAGCGTTACAAGGATCTGCAGGATATAATAGCCATACTTGGTATGGAAGAACTATCTGAAGAAGATAAATTGGTGGTTCATAGAGCAAGAAGGATTCAAAGATTTTTAAGCCAACCACTTTTTGTTGCCGAGAGATTCAATAACGTACCTGGCCAGTATGTTCCTGTGAAAGAAACTGTAAGAGGGTTTAAGGAAATATTGGAAGGGAAACATGACGATCTTCCAGAACAGGCGTTCTTGATGGTTGGAACGATAGATCAAGCTGTTGAAAAAGCTAAAAAAATGCGTGGAGGATGATTTCGTGGCATTCAGGTTGAGTATAATAACCCCAGACAAAGAATTAGTTGAAGAGAATTGTGAAATAGTGTCTTTTTGGACGGTTGAAGGTTCGATGGGTGTTTTAACCCACAGAGCACCTATTATAACTGCTTTGGATATAGCCGAGCTCAAAGCAAAGAAAACGGATGGGGAAGAAGTCTTTTACGCAGTTCATGGAGGATACATGGACGTTGATGGCGAAAAAGTAACTATTGTAACGGACGCTGCTGAGCATTGGAAAGAAATAGATATTGCGAGAGCAGAGAGATCTCGGCGGAAAGCGGAAGAACTTTTAAAAAAAGCTCAAAGTGATAGGGAAGAAGCAAGAGCCAAGGCAAGGATTGAGCGTGCGTTACTTAGAATAAAGCTTGCAAGAAGGTAAAGGTGAATTTTTGGATGCGCCTTGATAAGTTTTTGAAGAAAACGGGTTTGGTCAAACGAAGAACAATAGCGCAGGAAATGGTAGATACAGGAAGGGTATTCAGAGATGGAAGACCATTGAAGAACTCTTATCAAGTAAAAGAGGGCGATGAAATCGAGATAGTGTATCTAAACAGGATTTTGAAATTCAAAGTTGAGAGTTCGAATGAAAGGGAACCTGTGTATAGCGTTATTTGCGAGGTAAAATTGGAAAGGGAATTTTGAATCGTCGGAAAATAAATATCGGGTTTGATGTTTCGTGTGGTAGAGAATAAGAGAGAACCACACTCATCTATGGGATGGGTGTGGTTTTTTGTTTGGAGGTGTGAAAATGAAAATTTTTGTTGTTGGCGCTGGCATAGTTGGAAGCATGATAGCACGTGAATTATCAAAATATGATATTGAATTGCATATTATAGAAAAAAAACCTGATATCGCCTGGGGGGTAACAAAAGCAAACTCTGCTATTTTACATTCTGGATATGATGATCCAGTGGGAAGTATCAGAGCAAAATTTTGTTCAAGAGGGAATTTACTTTATACAGATATTTCGAAAGAGCTCGATGTGGAAATTAAAAGATTGGGATCGTATGTGGTGGCTTTTTCTGAGAAAGAGATCAAAACCCTTGAAAGGTTAAAAAAGCAAGGGGAGATAAATGGTGTTACAAAGCTTGAGATCATTGAACGTTCTGAACTTTTATCGAGAGAACCTAACTTGAATCCAAATGTAAAAGCCGCCCTTTGGGCACCTACTGCTGGGATTATCGAACCTTGGGAAATGGCAATAGCAGCTATTGAAAATTCCGCTATGAATGGTGCGATTCTCCATCTCAACGAAGAAGTGGTGGATATAGAAGTGAAAAACAAAAAACTCAAAAAGCTGGTGACCGACAAGGGTGAATACGAGGCAGATGTTGTAATCAATGCCGCTGGATTGTTTGCGGATGAAATAGCGAATATGACAGGTGCAGAGCCAGCTTTTAAAATATTTCCGAGAAAAGGTGAATATATTTTGCTGGATAAAAAACTCGGAACCCTTGGAAACTCCATTATATTCCCAATTCCAACCGAAAAATCAAAGGGAATTCTCGTTCTTCCAACAGTTGACGGA
>Ga0136651_10001433_pt1 | contig 13142 bp, 9 predicted proteins | sample Mar14236cmmetaG_FD_94867 | JGI IMG/M metagenome (GOLD analysis project Ga0136651, IMG submission 94867) | Marine hydrothermal vent microbial communities from Guaymas Basin, Gulf of California to study Microbial Dark Matter (Phase II) - Marker... ...
CAATATATGGGAAATTACAGAGAGATCTGGGTGTTGAGATAAAACCTGCCCCTGATGAGTGGGATAGGCTTTACAATGTGGATTTTTATATTCAGATTGGGAAAAGATATATCGGTCTACAAATAAAACCTATAACCTATGAACAAACACCCGAGATTTACAGATGGAAAGAATGGCTTGGCAGGACACATAAGAAATTTGAAGAAAATTTCGGCGGAAAAGTGTTTATTGTATTTTCAATCAAAAAGGATAATAAAAAAGAAATTTATAACCCGGAAGTGATTGAGCAAATAAAGGAGGAAATTGAAAGGCTTAAAGGAGGCAGGTAAAATTAGGCTTCGGACGACTCTCCACTTCGCTTCAGTCCCGCCAAAGCGGGATTTTACATATTCCCAAAACGTTATCCAAAATTCGGAAGTTCACTGAATCAGCTATAATGGAGTAATAATGTCGAATAATAAGAACAATATTGTAAACAAGAGAGTTGCTCTATTAGTTGCTACGTTATCTTCTTTTCTTACACCCTTTATGAGCTCCTCAGTAAATATTGCACTTCCTTCAATTGGGAATGAATTTTCGATGGACGCGGTTCTGCTGAACTGGGTTGCCACCTCATATCTTCTGGCTGCGGCAATGTTTCTTGTCCCTTTTGGAAAGATAGCAGATATAAAGGGGAGGAAGAAGATTTTTTCCTACGGAATATTGATTTATACCCTTTCGTCTTTTCTTTCCGCAATCTCGACATCCGCTGTTACGCTTATTTCTTTTAGAATCTTGCAGGGAATCGGGAGTGCAATGATATTCGGAACAGGCGTGGCAATTCTAACTTCTGTATTTCCTTCAGGAGAGAGGGGCAAAGTTCTTGGAATAAATGCTGCGGCAGTTTATTTAGGACTATCTCTTGGTCCATTCTTAGGAGGATTCCTGACACAATACTTTGGCTGGAAAAGCATCTTCCTCGCAAATGTGCCTCTTGGCTTAATAATACTCATTTTTGTTTTGTGGAAATTGAAGGGAGAGTGGGCTGAGGCAAAGGGGGATAAGTTTGATTTTGTAGGCTCGATAATTTACAGTCTTTCGCTTGCAGCAATCATGTATGGTTTTTCACTTATACCTGCGATATCAGGCCTATGGTTGGTAATAGTAGGTACTTTCGTGCTTTTGTTATTCGTTAGGTGGGAAATAAAGGTGGAAAACCCTGTTTTAGACATAAGTCTTTTCAGAAATAACACGACTTTTGCCTTTTCTAATCTGGCGGCATTGATCAATTATAGTGCAACTTTTGCCGTAGGTTTCCTTTTAAGCCTTTACCTGCAGTATATAAAAGCGCTTAGCCCTCAAAACGCTGGTCTAATTTTGACCTCCCAACCCCTTGCGATGGCCATTTTTTCACCATTTGCGGGCAGGCTTTCTGATAGAGTCGAGCCAAGAATAATCGCCTCAGCAGGTATGACATTGACAGCCGTAAGTCTTTCGCTTTTTACTTTTTTGAACGAGAAAACAACCTTGGAATTTGTCGCAGCCAGTTTAATTCTCCTTGGTTTTAGCCTTGCCCTCTTCTCCTCTCCCAACACAAATGCAGTTATGAGTTCTGTTGAAAGGAGATTTTACGGAGTATCCTCGGCAACGCTTGGAACAATGCGACTGACCGGACAGATGCTCAGCATGGGTATCGCAATGTTGATATTTGCAATATACATCGGGAAGGTCCAGATTACGCCTGAACACTATTCTCTTTTCTTAACCAGCATGAAAACAGCATTCGTTATCTTTACTGTTCTGTGTTTCGGTGGCATTCTTGCATCACTTGCAAGAGGTAAAGTTCGATAAAAATGTCTGGTAGACTTCTGAACCCTCTACTTCGTTCAGTGCTAACACACCCGGACAACAGGGGAATATGTAGCTTCCTACTATCAGGCTACGTCCAAATTTGCCTACGGCAAACTTTATATATCCCCAAGACGCTATAGTGAAACCCGCATCTTCACAAATACAAAAAAGTTCCCAGCCCTTAAATTTTCCGCTTCTCATTATAAAGAAAGAAAAGATAAATAAGAAGAGAGAGTTTTGTTTTCCTACCCTTAAGCTTACAGGCTGGCAAGCTAACCAGCCGTGATACCCAATCTAAGCGAAAGGAGTTGAAAGCTGGAAAGTTAAGGATTGAAATCCGTGATCCTTATAAACTCTATAAACCTAACAAATCAAATTCCAAGTCCAACATTACTATGTATTCTTAATCCCACTAAATCCGGAGTCACCATCAATAAGCTTGGGACTTATATGTAAATCCACCCCCCGAAAATCTTACGGAATAAGATCACCGCTCGGGCTATGCTCTCATCACTCGTTACTTTTAATTTAATCAATTCTATCGTACCACTATGTACATGAACTTTCACGCCATGTGCAAATTATTTATCTTGACTTTAGATATACTTTAAGCTATAATATTCTATCATTTGAACCTCGTGACAAAAGTTAAAGTGAGCGATTTTTTAAACCACGGGCAGTATGTTCAAAGAGTTAATAATTCCTGAAATAAAAGAATTGTTGAGAAAAAAAGATTACAAATCTATAAAAGAATTTATCACTGAATGTCACCCATCTGATATAGCAGACCTTCTGGAATCCCTGACGGATGGAGAAGCGGCAATCCTGTTTTTACTATTACCCAAAGAGCAAGCAGGGGATACATTCTCCGAGCTCGAAACAAAAAAACAGGAGGCAATACTAAAACAGCTAACTGATCAACAGATAAGGGAACTCGTCCTGGAACTCGAACCTGACGAGAGAACCGAGCTTTTTGAAGAACTACCCGGTCAAATTACCCGCAAGATACTTCAACTCCTCCCCCCTGAAGACAGACGCGAAACCCTCAAGATACTGGCATATCCCGAAGAAAGTGTCGGGCGACTTATCACACCCGAGTATATTGCCGTCAAACCTTACTGGACTGTTAAAGAAGCAATGGAATACATCAGGAAAAACGGAAAAGATGCAGAAACAATCGACATAGTATATGTAGTGGATGACAGTGGCAAACTACTCGATGATATACCTATCAGGAGATTTATCCTGGCTCACCCGGACGATAAAGTAGAATCTCTGATGGATGGGCATTATATCTCAATTTCCGCATACGAAGATCAGGAAAAAGCCGTACAGCTGGTGAAACAATACAACCTAATCGCCCTCCCTGTCACAGACTCAAAAGGCATCCTGTTAGGAATAGTCACAGTAGATGACATCATCGATGTCATGGAAGAGGAAAATACAGAGGATTTCCGAAAAATCGGTGGTGTTGGACTTTCAGAAGAAGAGGATCTCGTCGCCAATGTAAAGGAAATGTCTCTGAAAAGGCTCTATCGAAGCAGAGTACCATGGCTTCTTGTGTTACTATTTATGAATATTTTTTCTGGAGGAGTAATAAGTCTTTTTGAAGGAACAATAGCCAGGTATGTCGTGCTTGTAACTTTTCTTCCTGTAATAATTGCCACAGCTGGAAACGCCGGCTCTCAAAGCTCAACGCTAATGGTGAGAGCCCTTGCCATAGGGAATGTAAAGTTGAGTGACTGGGCAAAGCTTATTGGAAGAGAGCTTTTAATCTCTGCAGCCCTGGGACTCACAGCAGGGATCGGGATATTCTTCATTGGTATTGCCCGTGGTGGAATAAAAGTATCAATAGTAGTTCTCATGACAATGATAATAAACGTGATAATAGGTAGTATTCTTGGAATGTCACTACCATTTCTGTTCACAAAATTAAAAAAAGACCCTGCTACAGCCAGTACCCCTCTAATAACAACTATGTGCGATATAATAGGGACTTCTATCTACTTTTTAATAGCCACAAACATTCTGTTTTAGCTTCTCACCAATCTGTACCAAGAGAGAAAATCCACATTGGTTTATAAAACCTGTCCATGTCGTACCGCCACGCAACATCTATCTTTAACATAAAATAACCCATAAACATTCTCATCCCACATCCAACTCCACAAACAAGATCATCCATATAATAACCTCTATAAACATCCCTCCCAAAAAGATGCAATTTGTTCCCATCCCAGGCAGACCCCACATCAAGAAACGTAACCCCCTGTATCCCCCCAAGAACCATCGGCAAAGGCCAGCCAAGAGCCAGATATTTTATAAAAGGATATCGGAATTCTGCATTAAACAGAAAATATCTCGTCCCCTCTTTTTCATAATATCTTGCCCCTCTTAAAGGGGTAACAAATTCCGAAAAATACAAATCCTGCAAATCGCCATAGTTAGGGTCTCGCCGGAAATGAGCATTAAGCCATCCCATTTCCCCGCCCACAAAGAACCGTTGTGGGTTTTTACCGTTACTGATACCAAAAGCCAATCTCAGGCCAAAGGAATAAAGAAATGATGTCTTAAAATACCTTCTTATATCTCCCTCTATCGTATTAAAAGTAAGACTGCTTTTATAATACCGCGGACTGGCAAGATACGAAATTCTCGCCCGCCAGCCATCTATTGGGTAGAAATATCCCCATAGACAATTGTCATAAACCCATGCAACCCTCGGCAAAATGGTTTTTAGTCCGTAGCTATAGAGCCTTTTCCCTGAGTAATACTCAAAGGCCTCCTGCTTCACATTGTAGAAAGTGGTCCCAAATTCCAGCCTTTCGTATATCGATATCGGATATGAGATACTTATATCAGCACCATAATTTCTCAACCTCCAGTAGAAAAAGTAGTAATAGGAAGCATAAAAATTGGCGCTATTAAAAACGATAAAAGAGTAATCGGCACGCTTCCCCAGGTAATCGTACCTGATGTAATAGTCGCTATTTTCAAAATCTATATACATTTCTGTCCCAATTATAAACCTATGGTTACCCAGAATGTCACTCAGTGCAAAGACGGTTGTACCCTGGGCTCCCCATAGATTACTATAAGCTGCATAGCTATAAACGAGGTCAAGCGTAAATTTGGTTTTATATTTCTTTATTTTATACCCTTCTTCTGTTTCTGCAGAATCCTTCTTTGTCTCTGTCGAATCAGATGAAAGAGCAGGGGGCTGCCAGTTCTGATATCCTGGAGCAAAAATATAACGGGAAAAAGATCTGTTCTGTTGAACTATCTTCGTTTCTGTCGTCTCGGCTTCCACAAAATAGGGTTTATAGACAGGACGATACCCTTCCGGGTTTTCGAATTTCTTTATTTCCTCTCTTGCAAACTGAGTTGGCTTTATCTCATCTTTCACATCGGGTCTATCAAGAGGGTTTGAAAGAATATACACATCCCACCCGAAACCCGAATAACCAGCGAAAGCCAATTTGGTATCATCTCTGGATAATGACAGTTGGTATACACCCGTCACAACGTTGGTTATCGCTTTGGTTTCTCTTGTATCAAGGTCCATAACAAAAACATTCGAAACTCCATTGTAATTGGAGGTATAGATTATTGCGTCTCTGGTATTAGCCCATATTGGATAGTTCTCGTCCCATGGTGTGTCTGTCAATCTTTCAATGCTCCCTGAGTCAAAATCATAAACAAAGATATCTTTCTGATGGTACTCAAAAGAGTTAAAATCGAGCCTCTCTGTTCCCTCAATGGTTTTTACCGAGTCACTTGAAAATCCTCTCTGAGAAACAAAAACTATTTTCTTCCCATCGGGGGACCAGCTCGGTTCAAATTCGGGAAACTGATCGTTGGTCAATCTGAAAAGCGTCTTTGTCTTCATATTATAGACATACAAATCAGTTCTATCATCCTTCAGCCCGATAAAGGCGATTTTGTCACCATCAGGGCTCCATGAAGCTGTGTATATTTCTTCAACATCCTTGAAAGAAATTTTTCTGTGCTTCCCTGTCTTTACAGTAACAAAAAATAAAGCATCTTTATTTTTACTTTTGGCAGCAAGTACAATCTGCTTTCCATCGGGGGACCAGCTTAAACGTGGATTAAGCCATTTCAACTCCTCAAGTTCTGGAGTTCGCTGTCCTTTAACGAGCTTCTTTAATATCTTCCCATCGAGGGCAGAAATGAGAAAAATATCTGCATATCCGTCTCTATCCGACATGAAAGCAATCATATTCCCACTTGGAGATATCGCAGGACTTACATTATAATAGCTACTTGACTCCTCATGGTCGGTCAAGGCTTTCGCCACCTCAGCAATATCGCTCCTATTCTCAAAATCTGGCCAGAATCTTCTCTTTAACCACCTTTGCCACTTCCTTTCAAGTTCCTCTACGTCCATACCGAGCGAAGCCTTAATACCACGACTAACAGCTTTTTTCCCTTTCATCTGTGACCATAGCTCACCGATCTTCTCCAGACCATATCTCTCCGCAAGGAACAAATAAAAAGACTGCCCACCCTTATAGGCAAGATAACCATTCAAATCATCAAACTTGGGCAACTCCTTATTTATGGTAAGATCTCTTAAGATAAGGTCAGCTTTGTCATCCCATCCTATCGACAAAAATTCAGCAAGCCCTTCGTGCATCCAGAGAGGAATACGGAGAGCAACAGCTCCAGTTACCACACTTGTTATGTTGCCACCATATATCAAATCGTTTACAAACACATGAACAAGCTCGTGTCTTACCACGTGCTCAAAATCGGAATAAGAACCATCAAAAGACACCACTGCTCTATTTTTAAACATCTCCGTAAAACCTGCCACCCCCTCTGTTAAAATTTCGGGAGTGACATTCGTCTGTTGAAAGTCACTATGGGAATTGTAAATAAGAAGCGAGATTCTTCTCCTTATTTTCCATCTGAATACTTCCGAATAATCTCTGAATGCTCCTTCAGCTACCTCTGCAGCAAAATACGCGAGATTCTCACCCCCCTCGTAGAAATAAATATCGAAATGAGGTGTCTGCAGCACAGACCAGCTAAACTGTTCATAGGTCACCTTATTTTTCCCGTACATTTGAGAAAAAGCCAGAGAAAAAGATCCCCCGATAACGATCAATACAAATATCAACTGCCAGAGCCTATTTCTAAAACTTTTCAAGATCCCTCCTGACATAAAAGTCTATCTCCTATGATAAAAAATCATTTCAAATACATCACTTTTTTGACAATTATTTCGTCTTTAAGTTTCAAAACAATAAAGTAATTCCCACTTGGCAGGTTCGATGGGAACCAAACCAATCTATTGTACCCTATCTCAGAATTCCCTTCTTTCAAAATCCCCACTTCCCTACCAAGGATATCTACCACAGACAATTTCAAGTAGCCGGCATACGGGACAAAATATGAAACTATCAAAGCATCATTAAAAGGATTGGGATAAGGCTCCAAAAGAAGAATTTTATCTGGATAGTATCCAAGTTCAGGCACTATTTCTTTATATGTCACATTTTTCAATATCCAGTTCTCAGGATCAATCTCGACGTTGATACCTGAAAATTTTCCAGGTAATTTAAATCTATACTCTTGACTTCTCTCATCGCTCCACACTGTCAGTAAGGTATCCTCTCCGCTGGATGATGTTATTAGAATATCAACTGGCATTTTGAAAATGATTCCGCTCTGGATCTGGGATAAATAAATATCCACAACTGTTGAATCTCCTTCCGAAAAGTAACTATAAGAAACATAGTAGTGTGGCCTACCCGTAGAATAAACCCATTCATCAAAAAACCAGTCAAGAGTATCACCATAAATATATTCACAAACCTCTTTAAAATCCTCTGTTGTGGCAACACTGTACTCGTATCTATTCCTGTATTCTCTAAAAATATCAAAAAATTTGTCCTCGCCTACCACTTTCCTCAGCATGTGCAATACCCAGGCTCCTTTATTATATACAACCAAACTGAAAATATTGCTTACGCTCGTCGTATCTTCTACATAAACCCTATCACTTCCCCAGTCCTGAGGATTATCAAGCGATTCCACGTAACTACATAGTGCTCCCTTACCGAATATATGCTCTTCCCACAGAGCCTCCGAATATCGGGCGAAACCTTCATTTAACCAGATATGATGCCAATTAGCACAGGTAACCATATCCCCCCACCACTGATGTGCCAGTTCATGACATGTCAGTAACTCATCAAAACCCCCTATACTCGTGCAGGTCTGATGCTCCATTCCCCCACCCCAGTTGAATTGAGCCTGTCCGTACTTTTCCTTAATAAATGGATATTCCCCCCATATTGATGAGAAAAACTCTATCATATCCACAGTCTTCGGTAATACTTCTCTCGCAACCGAATCACACTCAGGGTATACCCAATAATCCACTGGCATACTACCTTCTTCGCCATAGTACGTATCACTCCAGTGTAAATATTTTGTTATCGCAAGAGAAATAAGATACGTGGCAATGGGATACGATTCCTTCCAGTGATAGGTCACAAGAGAATCACCACGACTTATAACTTCTACCAATTTCCCATTACTTACAGCGGTCAAGGTATCTGGTACCGTTATAAAAATATCCACAGAATCAGCTTTATCTTCTGGTACATCCTTACAGGGGAACCATCCACTTGCAAAATAGGGCTCACTTAATGTAGATATTACAGGAACTCCTTTCCTAGTTCTACTAAACGAAAATCCATCAAATCCTGCTGCAAGCGGCGTCCCATGATACCGTATTCCAACCGAAAATACCTCGCCAGAATCCACCGGTAAAGAAAGTGAAACTTTTAGTAGATTCCCAATTCGATCAATAGAAGCTACGTCGCCGTAGGTTTCATCAATATTTAAACAACTGGTAAAGTCCAGATAAATCTTCTGTAAACCTGGTATCTTTGACTTAGCCTTTATACATACATCTCCAAATAGCACTTTATCCTCAATATCAAAACTGAAACTCAGTTTGTAATAACCCACATCATAGCTATGCCTGCTAACAGAAACTGGTTTCTTAATAGACCACCTTCGAGCTAGAGCTCTTCTCTTGCTTTCAATTTCCGCTTTTAACCAATCAGGACCAGCTTGCCCACATACATAACCAACTGCTACAGCTATAAGAATAACCACATTAAAAACTCTATTCATAAATTATCCCTTCACTGCCTCGAATAAACTATGTAAATGATTTTCTTGTCCAGAATCAACAATCTTTTCACAAGTAATTTTACCAAAAACCTTGTATAGCTCCTTGAGTCGCTTATTCCCACTTAAGAGTTGCAAATGCTTTTTTATTGTTTCCTCATCTTGCCTTACTATAGGTCCAGTAATAGCTTCAATAAACCTCCTTTTCAGAGCTGTTCCACCCGCATCTTTCACCATTGGAAGAAGCAAATTTTCTAAATCAACCTTCGTCAACCCTTCTTTTTCAAGAACATCCTTTATCTCAGAAACCATCGTTACAACATAATTAGACAGAAACACTGCTGTAACGTGCAAAAAAGCTTTTTGCCTAGCCGTGACAATAATACCATCTTTGCCAATTTCTTTGGCAATACCTTGCAAAAAACTTGCAACTTCCCCTTCACAGGTAAATATGGTATCTGGGATTCTCTTTATCCCTGTCTCAATATCAGGTATGCTTACAAAAGGGTGAAACGAACCGGTGTTAGCTCCTTTTTCTGCTAGAAGTGAAAGCACATCAGATGAGAGTGCTCCTGAGATATGGAAAGCAGTTACTCCATCCAGCTTCCTCCAGCTCAGGGCAATCCTAGAAGCAATTTTTTTAATAGCATCATCAGACACTGCAATAATCACAATTCTGGGAGGAATTTCTACCTTTTCCAAAGACCCGAGAAATCTGTCAAATTCTATATACTTCCTTATGAGAGAGTACTTTTTAACATTCCTATTCCAGCAGTAAGCTGGTCTATACCCCTTTTTTACAAGATGATAAGCAAGCGATACTCCTGCTCTGCTCGCACCAATCAGTGCAAACTCCTTATTCATATACCACCGCTGATAAGTATCCAACTACCTGTGATTTCATACTAGAGGTATCACCTGAGTTTTTATAATCCAGAACTCTAAAAGTAGGATTCCCACGGATAGCTGCATATCTCATGAGGGAAAGTATGGGAACTATACCACAGGCTTCAAGTTTGTTTTCAACAAACTCATCTTCAAGGAGTTCAAGATCGTACGACTCCAGCTTCTTTATAAGCGTACTGTCTATTGACACTGCCACATCGTACGGATGGTAGTGAGACAAATCCGAACTTGCAACAACTACAAATTCATATTCCTCCGATGCACGAGCAAGCGCCTGAGCAACGTCGCGTACAACCTTAAGACTGTGTTCACCAACCACTACAGGGACAAGTTTGAAACCTTCCCCGTATATATACTGCAAGAATGGGAGCTGGACCTCAAGGGAATGCTCATCCCTGTGGCCACTCATAGACATTGAGAGCATCGTCGCTTCTTCGACCAGGAACTCGCATAACTCCCTATTCACCAAAACACTCCCTATTGGCGTCTCATACGCATCTCCATCAAACACAGAAGCCCCACTGAAATACTCTCTATGACTTGGAGCTATGACAACCACATTTTCAAAACGGTGGCTCCTTAACAGCTTGTACCCTACAGCGGCAACTACACCCGAATACACATATCCGGCATGAGGGGAAACAATACCGTAAAGCCTTTCTGTTTCAACATTGATATCTGGCGACCGGGACATATAAGTTTCTATTTCTGCTTCAAGCATGGATCTCGTCCCGGGATAAAACATCCCTGCAACAGCTGCAGGTCTTACTACCAAACTCTCCCGAGCCATATCAACCTCTCAATTGGCCAACATTAAACTAACTTTAATGTCCGATAAAATCAAGGAAAGTACTGGATCACATTGTGGAAATCACTATTCTACCCTTCCCTAACAATATTATCCCCCTTTTTTTAATGGTCCTGCCCTAGAGAAATTTCATATAAAACCATTACAAAGGTCAATACTTTCTTTGTACTGGACACCTTTAACACAATTGGAAAAACAATATCTTTATGCAATCCTGGAGGTGACTACTTAACTATAAATATGCCCGACGTAGTGTTAAAATAACTCAACTTCCAAAATTTTCCATTCCTGACAACACAAAGATTAACATCTTCTTCGCAACATACCTTGTTTATCATTAAAACTATAGCGTATCAAACCTGCTGATAATATTATCAGCCAGCTTTTTTAACTTTCCAAAAGCTTCCTCGGTAGGATAACCCTTTATAAGAACCGGCTCTAACAATTCAGCTTTAAGATTCCCAAGCAAACTCTTGGCTACATCAACTGCTTTCCCTCCCCATCCATAGGAACCAATAATCGACAGGAATCTGGTCTTAGGTCTCAAAGCATTAAGCAGATACAACGCATAAACAGCCGAAGGATGCAACCCGGTAAGTACCGTAGGAGAACCCAACACAACCGCTGCAGCATCCACAAGCTCAATGGCAAGCTTTCCAATATCCGTTACAGCAAGATTAAAAGGAATAACTTTCACCCCTTTTCCCATCAAGTAACTGACAAAGTACTCTACCATCATTCTTGTACTCCCATGCATCGATACATAGGGAACAAGAACAACCTTTTCAACTCTATCTGAAATCCAATCCTCATAGGCCTTTATAATAAACTCGGGGTTTTTATACAACGGACCATGACTTGGGGCGATAATATCAAAGTCATAAGCCCTAATCTTCTCAATATTTCTGGCTATCACGCCACGAAAAGGCATCATAATCTCTGCGTAGTACCTTTTGGCAGGTTCATAAACAGTCCCCTCATCAGCAAACAGGTCTGATGTTGCTAAATGAGAACCAAAAAAATCACAAGTAAAAAGAATCTTATCTTCCTTAAGATAGGTAACCATAGTCTCCGGCCAGTGCACCCACGGTGTAAATATAAACTTCAGCGTCTTTCCCCCAAGAGAAATCTCTTCTCCATCAGCTACAACCATAAATCTATCCCCGGGGATGCGAAGCAAATCCATCAAGAAACCTTTATTTTTCTCATTTGTTACAACCTTCGCCTCTGGGAAAGCCTCAAGAACATCTGGAATCAAACCTGAATGATCCTGCTCTGCGTGGTTTGATATAACATAATCAATTCTCTTCGCTCCAGTCTGCTCCAACTGACGGAAGAATTCCTCTCTCCTTGATGGATCAGCAGTATCAATAAGCGCTACCTTCTCAGTCCCTAGAACAAGATATGAGTTGTAAGATGTACCATCAGGAAGAGGAATTAACTCATCAAATAACCTTCTATCCCAATGTCTAACACCAATAAAAATTATATCCTCTTTTATCTTCCATGGGCTCATATTTCCCTCACTATGAAAATTCGTTTAATCTTCCTTCACAACAAAATCTTCTTTCCCTGCCCCGCAAACAGGGCATACCCAATCATCTGGTAACTCCTCAAACGAAGTCCCTGGCTCTACATCATTATCGGGATCTCCGATTTCGGGATCATATACATATCCGCATATTTTACATTCATACTTTTTCATGTTTCACCTCTCAATCTAACAATCTTTTCTCACCCTTCAGATTTTTAATCTCCGTTATATCTTGTGTTACCTCAATAACCCCCAGATAGTTCCCCTCTCTATCTCTCACAGGAAAGTACCTTATATAAATCAAACGCCCGTTCATATCTATCCAGAAATCAGCGGATTCCCTTCGATTATTTTTAAAATCATCAATAATTTTATTTACCACATGAATACTTTTCTGAGGATGGCATTGCTGAACTTTTCTTCCTATTACAGCTTTTGTCCGTGCAAAAACTCTTTCTTTAGACTGATTGAAATACCTGACTTCATCAGAAGCATCAACAAAGGTAATATCCACAGGCAAGGAGTTAAGTATAGCCTCAAGCTCTCCTATCCGAAACCTCCCCGTTTCCAGTTCAACCCATCCATCCACAATCCCTTTCTCAGCACTAACTTCTTCGGGAGCTTCCATGCTTTCAGAAACCGGAGTAAAACTACAATAACCTATCTCTTTAAAATCCCTTTTAATAACGTTCCATTCGTCCTCTGAGATAACTTTCAAAGCCGTTGGAAACAGTATATTATTCTCTTTATAAAAATGAGAGGAAAGTAACTCGAAAAGCTGAATGGACGTAATCTTAAGTTCTTCGCTAATTTTATACTCTTTCCTTTCGGCTATCATGTATAGATTCTTTTTCAATTTCCTTATTTTATCATGTTCAGTCCACATAATTGCAG
>Ga0136651_10001434_pt1 | contig 13141 bp, 12 predicted proteins | sample Mar14236cmmetaG_FD_94867 | JGI IMG/M metagenome (GOLD analysis project Ga0136651, IMG submission 94867) | Marine hydrothermal vent microbial communities from Guaymas Basin, Gulf of California to study Microbial Dark Matter (Phase II) - Marker... ...
ACCGCCCACCGAGCGAGCGTAGACTCTACCAGGCAACACAGGTATTATGCGCGCGTTCCGCCCGTAGCTCAGCTGGATAGAGCGCTGCCCTCCGGAGGCAGAGGTCACAGATTCGAATTCTGTCGGGCGGGCCATAAATACAAGCATATTAATGACTTTTGCTACTCGTAAACTTTTCAAACTTTTTTTATTACGTCCAAGTTAAGCCCAATAGGACCACTTCGATACCTAAAAGGCGCCATCCGGCAAGACCATTAAGGCGCCCTGCATTCCCACCAATCAGACTAACTCATGGCCAGGCGTGGATGGATGGATCAGCTAATCAAATGCGATTAGTGTAACTTTATTGACTACCACACCTCACAAACGGCACTGACGGGGCGTAGACTTCGACCCCTTCGATGACCGTTTCCCCATATCTCGCCAATTATGGCGCGAAAGCCCCTCTGTTTAGCCAACACCAGGCCAAAAATGTGGGAAAACGGAATTGGCCGAAGGCAAATATGTCGACTTAATGGGATATTTTTGTTGAATTCTATTTGGAGACAGCATGAAAATGGCTATTTCTATATGACTGGAATATGCGCATAAACAGAAATAATGGTCACATTACAAGATGTTGCAGTACACAACCAGCGAAGAGAAATAAAGTTAATGGTGGTAAGTATGATATTTTCCGTGTTTAAAAGCCCGGTTATTAAGCGCTCAATATTTTTCCCGGCAATCGCCTTGTTGGCTAGTTGCCGCCTGGTAATTACGACCGATGATATGGGTCATATCACTTCCGAATCCGGGCAGTACGACTGTGCAGAGCCATCATGCGCCTTTAAGATTACTGAGAAAATCACTGACACGTTTACCGCGGTGCCCGCTGAGGGATATCGCTTTATAAAGTGGAAGGGACTGTGCACTAGAGCTCCGATTGATGTCTGTGAGGCATCGGTTGCTCCTTTGGTAGAAAAATATGCCAAGTACGATGGCGATATAGGGCTGTCAGCTGTTTTTGAATCAACGTCTAGAGTGAGAACCTGGTACCGTGACAACGACGGCGACCACTATGGGGCCATAAATCAAAGTAAGAGATCCGCCGAGCAGCCAGAAGGTTTTGTCGCCTCAAAGACCGATTGCAACGACTTCGATCCTGAAATCCACCTGTGGACAAAAGAACTTCACGACGCGCAAGACAATAACTGTAATGGCCTTACGGACGAAGGGTATGTAGAAATCCCCTTCTATCTCGACAGTGACGGAGATGGGTATGGTGATCCAGAGTCCGTTACCATGAGCAAGAGAAAGCCAGCGCGCCACTCAAAAAACAATCTTGATTGTAACGACCTATCCGCAGATGACTACCCAGGAGCTCCTGAGCAATACGACAATCGCGACAATGATTGTGATGGTGAGACTGATGAAGGCGGCAATGTCTACTACAGGGATGTAGATGGCGATGGATTCGGTGTGTCTACCGATACCGTTGAGTCGTTCGAGCCAATGCCGGGCTATGTTGATAACGACGAAGATTGCGATGACTCCAACGCACAGATAAACCCGATAACAGTTGAAGAGTTCGACAGTGTGGACAACAACTGTGATGGGCAAGTGGACGAAGGCTTCACATCTCGCACGTACTATCTTGACTCAGACGGCGATGGTTATGGCGATCGCTCTAGATATGTGTTCGATATCACCCTGCCCGAGGGGTACGCCACCAACGGCACTGATAATTGTATTGATGTAGCCAATCCCGGCCAAGGAGATATTGATAGAGATGGCATTGGTGATGCCTGCGACAACTTTACAGACACAGACCGGGACGGCTGGCAAGAAAGCGCAGACAATTGCCCTGCAGTTTACAACCCCAGTCAGAGCGACACAGATGGCGATGGTATAGGCAATGCGTGTGATGCTCTAGACAATAGCGGCCCCGGTCCTGCCGACTGCACCATGATAGCAGAGGAGCAGTCGATGCTCAACGCCGTCAACTCGTTCAGAGCGCAGGCCCGTACATGCGGAGCTTCGATCTATCCCGCCGCCGCTCCCTTGGCATGGAACTGCAAGCTAGAATTGGCAGCGCTGACACACTCCATGGACATGGCCAACAATAACTTCTTTAGCCACACCGGTTCAAATGGATCGACTGTTGGCACCCGTGTTACTGATGTTGGCTACTCATGGTCTACAGTCGGTGAGAACATTGCGGCTGGCTACGCCTCAGTCAGCTCGGTGATGCAAGGGTGGATCAACAGCCCGGGGCATTGTGCAAACATGATGACCTCGAATTTTCAGGATCTTGGTTCTGCGAAAGTCAGCAATGCATCTAGCCAATATGGAGTTTACTGGACACAGGTGTTCGGAAGGTCCCGGTAGCGGTCATTTGCGGTCTGGTATAAACCCCATTCGCAAGCGATCACCGGGAAGCCAACTGCCTGCGCTGCGGATAATTTCAAATTATCAGTGGACTCTTTTCAGCTTCTGGCCATAGAAATCATCCAGGACGGTGATTATCTTGCCGCTGGACCTGTGTATATACTCGACCGCTGGCAGTCGCTTTTGACCGGGATAAAAATACTCCAGCTTGTCTCCCCGGTAAATTGGGCCAATTATTTGTATACATTCCTGAAGTTCTTCACACTCACTACACAGATCGCAGATACCCAGTCTCTTGGCCTCCTGCCATGCGGTTTCAATATCATGCCCGATTTCCCGCAAGCCATCTTCATCCACACCTTGAGAATATAGATAAGATTTCAGGGCGAGTTCGACCGCATACAAAAAAAGATAGTACACAGGCAACGGTGCATCCAGGTGCTGTGGCCCTGTATTCAGCCTTTTCGCACTTTTATAAAAGCTCTTCGCAGTAGCTAATAAGCCAATATGATTACGTTGACCCATGTGTACTTCACGTATCGGTCCATTTACCCGCCACCGGCAAATCCCGCGCTTTTCTAAAACATACCGGACTTCTGGTTTCTTCTTTGGCGGTGCCTGTATATAAATATAGTACAGTTAAGAAATATTGCCTGGGAAATTCAAAAAACAGAGGATTCCAGGCGAAATTCTGCTCCCGACACCCCGTTTGTTTGTCTTGTATCTCATGGTGGGTCACCCGTGCATTGCCAATTTTCATGAAGAGTAGCACAGGTTTATTGCCCAGGCAGACCGACTTGGAGCCCAGCTCTAAAATTGGCACACCAGCGCCAGTTCAGACCACAGGGCCGGGTCGCCACTGTTGCTTACAATGGGCCACGGTGTCAGTTCATGAGTGTGTGCCGGGAAAAATACGTCGACTACCGAAGGGTTGCACCGGCTGGCTTTTCAGCCACCAGTTGTGCAACCGCCTTCGAGCCATCTCCACGGCTCTTCTCTACCACACCCTCAAAATAGTGCAGGATTGTCCAGTCGCAAAAATAGTCTCGCAATTCACCATGGCGCAGTAGGAAATCCGGATTGTTTGGCCGGCCATATTGCGTCTGGTCAACCGTAAATGTTTCGTATATCACCAGGCCACCGGGATAAACAGCCTGTTTGATACTTTCAAAAAGGGGCCGGTGCAAGTAGTGACAGGCCACGATTGCACCGAACACGCGGCCATCCAGTGGGTTAACCCCCGGTTGCTCAAAATCTACCGGCCACAGTGTGGCCAGGGACTTATTTTTTCTATAGGGATCTTCTTCAAGTCTGCGCTCAACTTGCAGTAGCGCTTCGGCGCTTATATCGGCAAAGATAACAGGGATATTATTTTCTATTAACTGGAGCCCGTTGTGCCCGGTCCCACAGGCCAAATCAAGAATAGGCCCAAGGTTCGCTGCAAGCTCAAGTTGGCTTGAATACCCTTGTAACAATGACATGTATTCGGGGATAACCATACCCTCCAGGCACCACTGAAGCACTAATCAGGCTGTCAGTGTGACAGAAAATACAATAGGAGAAGCTCATTGCCCTGAATAAGTGCAGGTATGTGACACACCATTCTCACTAAAATATTGATAACGCCACTCTTGCCAGGCAGTTGCCTCTGGGCGGCCGGTTCTAATTCAGAGCACGTCGCTATCGCATGAAAAAAGCTGCTTCCTTTGGTTGAAACTTGCAACCACCTGGTCCACGGCGGTCTGATCATACCTGCGCAGGCCACTGACCAACATATGCTTCTTGCCACGCCCGATAATTTTACCGGAGTCCATCAGGTTAAACGCCAGCAAAATCTGGCCGCGCTTACCGACAATTTCCAATTCGTTGTGATCTATCTCCAGGGACGACGCATTGATATCCAGAGTGTCCAGATCAATGGCCATACTTTGATACATAACCATCGGACGATCAGGATTAATCATCACGTTTTGTTCGGCAAGCAGCGGCACCAGAATATGGGGGAAGGCATGCCCGGAAAACCGGACATAATCACGTGTCAAATGCGCGATCATGCGTTTGTCGGTGGAAGTATCACCCACACGATGAATACTCAGGTATTCCCTGTCGTCGGCATCCTTGATATGCAAATCTGGCGATGGTTCGGGCAGAACAAGCTCCACCCCCGCTCTAACCATCCCGGAGAAAATAAACTCCATATGCTGGCTAAGGCCATATTTGGACAAAATAATTGAGAACAGCAGGTCACCCGGAATACAAAAGCGCTTGGCGTCGACGTCATGCAGTGGATTAAAATCGTCGGCAAGAGTTTTTGCGAAATCACTGCCCTGCTTTTGGGTAAAAGAGATTTTGTCGTCGCGCTCGCTATAGTAACGTTCAATAAACATGGTCTACCCGGATGACCCCATTCCACCTGGTCGCGCATTTTAGCAGGAAATAATGAACGTCGTATTGCCAGGCGTTGCTAGTGTATTATAGAAGCCGCACGTCTAGTGTGTTATAGAAGCCGCACGTAAGGGTTTTGAGAATTCTTTTGCGGGCTGGCCAGCACCGCGCAGTTCAAACATGCGCAAGTGCGGCAGCCCAGTTGTTGGCCGCAGCCAGCAAACTGCCAACCGATAGTCCACTATCGGCTCCAGCAGGCAATAATAGGCCGGGATGGTCAAATTATCAGGATCTCCCCTACTCTCTCTCAGACCGGTCACGCCCCCTGTGCCAGCGGGAAGATCCAGCCTGAACCCGACGGATTCCAACCCCTGACCAAGCGCTTCCCCCCTGGCCTTGATGCTGGATTCCTTGAGAGTCCAGTAATCGTAAAACCTCGCGGTTTGCTCCTCTTTATTACAGGCTTGCAGGTCTGCGATCTCATATGCCTGGAAAAAGCGCCCGGCCAGTTTCAGTACGTCCCTGTCGGGATCACAGTATTCGATATCCAACCCAACCACCGTACCGGCAGTGACAGCGCAGGCCAGCCAGCCACCGCTGTGGCTGAGATTGAAATCCAGTGGCCGCGGCGAATCCAGCAAGCCTGGCTTGCCGTGTTCGCCACGTGAAAAACGCCAGTCCGCCGGTGCTACCCTGGCATAATGCGATAACAGCTGTCGCTTGAAGTGATCGGAGTCGGCAACACCGTGGTGGGGGCACAACCACAGGTGCAGGTCTTGCATCCCTATGAGAAGGGGTGTTTCAGAAACGCTGAATGCTCTTGCCGTTGGCACGGTCGCGCACCTTCCAGAACAGGTTGTCGATATATTTCACACCACTCTCTTTGCAAGATTCGGGGTACGGTCCAACACCTCAAAGGCATCGTGACGCACGTGATTCTGCCTGATTTCATCCCGCACCAGGTCTTCACTGACACACCCTGACTCAATGCATTCTTTCAACAGACCAAAGAAAAATTGTTCCTGCTGCCTGTCCGGGTGCTCCTGATAGTGTCCCAACAAGCCATATTCGCCAAAAACCTTCGCTCGAAGGCGGTTTGCAGAGGCCAGCAACGGCTTGTTCTTGAACTTGTTGGCGGGCGTGAAATCCACCGGCAAACCGGTTTTCCAGGGCTGGGTCTTGCGTTTTGTATTGTGTATTAAGCGGGTATTAGCGTCCAAATGGTCAAAATCATTCCAGTAGTTTTCGAGGTAGCCGATATTGGCGGGGTCCTCATAGGCCAGCACTATCCACTCTTTATAGTCTTTTTCCGAGCGAAACAGCTGGTCAAACTCTTTTTCCGCATCCCAGTGCTTAAGCCTGGAACAATCCATCAACATCACGCTGGTAGCAACCTGGGATTCCTTCTCGGATTTTTCTGAGCGGTGACGCCCCATGACAGCGGCTCCCGCCATATCGCGATCCAGCAACTGGTATATATCGCCCACCGCGAAGACATCCGGGTCGATAACCACCGCCCTGCCCTGCCAGTTCATTAACTTCGGCGGCATAAAGCGCAGAGGGGTAAAGGACTGCAAGTCCTCCATACGCCAGACGCGACTGGTGCCACCGCGCAGGAAAGTCTGCCCTTCCCTGGCAGCCAAATAAGGGTAATCCCGCGTACGAATAAACCTGACGTCAAACTTATCAGCGTCAGGGGAGTTGCGGCGCAGGGAATATTCCGCCACCAGGGCTCCCAGCCACTGCCGCTCATTGGTGTGGATGAACACGCACTTATCCATTATGTAACCTCGCTAATCTCGGCGCTGGTATAGCCAAATACCGGCAATAGCCGCAAATCTACCACAGCATTGAGTTCTGCCACTTGATCATCATCAAAATAGTCGCGGTAACCACCCACCTTTGCCTTGCGCACCTTGAATGTGTTGGGGTCATTGACATCTTTGGCCTGTACCCGGCTACCGCTGCGCCAGAAATAGTTCTCCTTCTCTTTTTGACGCAGGTTTTCAACCGAGGCGAATTCCGCCGTGTCCCTGAGGTATTCATCATTCACTTCAAGACCGAGAAACTCCACAATCCTGGCCATTTCCCGTTCGGGATGCGAACGCAGGTCTTCGTAACGTGCTACGAGCAGGTGTTCAATTTTCGGCAGCTCTGTGGCCCAGTTGTTCATAAACTCGATAATATGTGTGAGGCCCTGGTTTTCATCCACAACGAAGTCATATAGCGAAATATCCGCCTCGTGGGCCGGGTATTTATTCATGGCCTTTTTTTCCGGGCGCATACGGTATTTCCACTGGAAGAATTGTGACACCGCGACATCCAGAGGATTGCGCACCAGCAAAACCGTCTTCTTATTATAAAAGTCCTTCTTGGAATCCACGTTACCCGTGTAACCACGCAGGTAATTGTCGTGGGTGAAGAAAATTTTGGGGATACTTTTGTTCAAACGGGCGTAGTTGTCGAAGCCCATCAAAATGTTGTCCGGCAACTTGTACACCAATTGATAGTAACGAGAAATCATCACTCGCACCCAGGTGCGGCCGCTCTTGCCATAGGAGGCAAAAATATACTGGCAGCGGTTATACTTCCAGAATTCCTCGCGTCCACGGCGCCAACGCTGCAGGTCATGGGCTTTCTCTTCTGGCAAAAAAACCGAAATCACGCGTACCAACCATTTGATTAGCCGCTTGATAACCATGTGCATATAGATTCCCCTGATCAGGGCGGATTGTGCGGCGAAGGGTATAGGATGCCAGGGCCGTTCTCAAGATTGTGTGGTATTTTTAACGGCTTTCATACGCCATCCGCCACATAAAAATCGGTAATTTTCACAGGTTCCTGCCAGACAGGGGGCATGGTGTAGTAATGCCATCTTTATCGTCAGCTATTTCCTGTATTATGGCCGTATATCCCAGACAGGACGTCGCTTGTCTGGTTCACTATCATGGTCACAAACCTTGAATCGCTCATACTGCAGAAATTTGTTCAATCGCCGCCTTTTGCTAGTAATCGGCATTGGACTATGGAGCGCTACAGTCATGGCCACAACACCGGCACTCTCACTCCCCGATTGGAAAATCCTGGAATTTGAGCAGCGGGCTTTCTGGGCCACGGCCCGGTCTCAAATAGAAATCAACCGCGATACGGCCAATGAACAACAGTGGCAACTCACTGCCGCCAGCTCTGTTGTTAACAATTCCGAGCAGGTCAAACTGATACTTGATCCTGAAAATGGTCGAGTAATCGAGCGCTCACGCCTGAGCCGTGGCAAGCAACAACGCTACAAAACCTTTGACTACCTGGCAGATTATATAGTGCGCAAGCGACGCACTCCGGGCGACGACCCCAATCAGCCATCAACTGAGTGGGCCGTCAAAAGTCACAAGAAAATTGCCTACCCGGAACTTGCCAAGGGTATGGCAATCACCGACGTCTACGCGTTATTGTTGCTCGCAGAGCGCTTTCAGGCGGGATCCGATAAATCTGCCGAATTTGTCGTTCTTACCGATTTCAATTTTTATCACGTACTTATGACACACAGCGCCGACACGGCTATTCCTGTTGACTACCAGGTTGCCGGCGGACAGAACGTCACCGGCACGCGCGACGTGCGCACGGTGACCCTGCAGGTCAACCCACTGGTTCCCCTGGTGGAAAAACCAGATTTCAGCTTGCTGGGGCTACACGGCAGAATCACTCTGTTATTTGACAAGGAATCCTCGATACCCGTGCAATTGCGCGGTATAGCGCCAAGGTTGGGGCCCACTGCAATCAACCTCAAGACAGTTACGCTGAGGGAGTCCCTGCCATGAAGGCCCATACAGGGCCAGTGGGTTTAATCAGCAACCCGGGCAGTGGGCACAATCGCAACCATTTTGAACGCATCCGCACACGCATTGGGCAATGCCCACAAATCCACCATATCGTGACTGACAGCCCGGCTGACATAAAGCCGGCACTCACTGAACTGGCGGCCCGGGGTATCAGCGTGCTGGCCATTAATGGCGGCGATGGCACCGCATCAGCCGTTTTGGGCGAACTACTGGAGTCCGGACTGTTTGCGACATCTCCGCTGATAGCTCTGCTGCCCGGCGGCACCGCTAACATGAACGCGGGAGACATCGGCATCAGTGGCTCGTTGAGGAAGGCGACGTCACACTTTTGTGAGTGGTGTGAGAGTGGGCGCGACACCACGGACAAACTGGCACAGCGCACCTTGCTGCGGGTGGTCACAGTTGACGGCCAGCCTCCACTTTACGGCATGTTTCTAGGCGGCGGCGCTATCATCCAGGGTACCGAATATGCACACAGGGAAATCCACTCACGGGGCTTTCGCGATGATTTTAGCCTCGCGTTGAGCACCCTGCGCACTGTGTGGGGGGTACTACGCAAAGAACCGCTGTATAACCGGCATGTGGCCATCAACCTGTTTCTGGATGATGCTGATCTAGCGCAACACAACACATTGATCCTGGCCATGAGTACACTGCAGCGCCTGGCCTTTGGCATGCGCCCCTTCTGGGGACAGGAGCCGGGCGATATCCAGCTGACGCTGATAGAACAACACTGCACCCGCTTTGCACGCACATTTTTCTCAATCATACGCGGCCGTCCCAGCAACAATGCAGTTCCCTCCGCTGGCTATATCAGTCACAATGCGCAAAAGATCCGCATCGAACTTGATGGAAAGCTAAACCTTGACGGAGAAATCCTGGTGGTCAAAGGCCCGGTGGAAATCAGTGCCAGCATGTCTCTGAAATTCCTGAAACTGTGAGCACCTACCCCCATGTGAGCGGCCCAAGCGTGGAGTCAGAGCCCGCGCTGGGGCGGTTAATTGAACAATTGCGCGCGCGCCACCATGACGCCATCTGTGGCGCCTTGCTGTACGGATCGTGCCTGCGCAATGGCAATATTTACGATGGACTGGTGGATCTATACCTGATTTGCGACAGTTATCGGGCAGCCTACGGCCGCTCATGGCTGGCGGTGGCAAACTGGATACTGCCCCCCAACGTGTTTCACGTCGAGTTGAAACCGGATGATGAATCGCTGAATGACAAGACACTGCGCTGCAAGGTCACCATCATCTCCCTGCACGACTTCCAGCGCGGCTGCTCCCGGACCCGCTTTGAATCCTACATCTGGGGTCGCTTTGCGCAACCGACCAGCATAATTTACAGCCGTGATGAGCAATCGCGTTCTGCAATAGAAGATTCACTCCTGCAGGCGGCTCACACCCTCCTGCAGAATGCTGTTCCGGTCCTGCCGGAACAGGGCAGCCTGGCAGTCTTGTGGGAACAGGCCCTGGCCTTGAGTTATGCCACCGAGTTGCGCACCGAAAGCAGCGGCCGCGCCGGGGAACTGGTCCAATCCTCACAAGAGCTCTACACCACCCTTACCCGGCATCATGCTGACTCCCTCGGATTCCCCTTTGTAGTGTATGAAGGTGACACACGGCTGCAGTATAAAAGTGAGATCAATCGCTCAAAACGCCGCTTATGCGCGCTGGCCTGGTCGTTGCGGCGGGGCCAGGGCAAACTGATGTCTATTCTGAGGGTGCTCAAAGCGCTATTTACATTCAAAGGGGCATTGGACTACTTCGCGTGGAAACTGGAGCGTCATACCGGAGAAAAAATCGTCATTCCCGACAAGGTCAGGCGGGCACCGCTGCTATTTCTGTGGGGCTTCTGTTGGGATCTGTACCGGCGCGGCCTGTTCAAATAGCTGTTTGCCACAGGCGACAGAACACATGTGCCGTATGCGTTCCGGCCCCAAGGGGTTAATCGATAAGTGTATGGCCAGCAGCGTGATGCTACTGGACTGCACCAAACTGAAGCACTAGCTGCCTGACAGCTTGCGCCGCCCGCTGCAGTTCATCATCCGTCGCTCCCCTCGCCGCAGGTATTGCCGCATCTGAGGCCTGCAAAACCGCAGCCGCCGGGAGAATCGTGGCCGGCTCCAGCCAGGCGGCACGCCCCCCGCCAACCAGCGCACTCTGGATATTGCCGATATCACGCCGCATACGCCGCGGGCCAAAGCGCATGGCCAGGCGATGACTGAGCGGCTTGTACCGATAACTGTGCGCCAGTGACCACCACCTCGCATCTCCATCCCCTACATCAAATATGAACAGGGGCACACCCATGGCCGCCGCCTCCCCCAGCATGGACATGGACTCGCCGGTGACGACAAAAGCATCGGCCAGCGCTAACAAGCCACGGTAGGGGTTGTCACCGGCATCGCCCCAGCGATAGCAAAAATGTGGAGCCATCAGCTGCGCCTGCAGCGCGTCACCGGCCAGGCTGGGGGTACGCGGACTATCCGTAACCAGCAGGGCGCCACCAGCGACTGTCGCCAGGTCATTGGCCAATGCACCCAGGCGCGCGCCTTTTTCGGCAGTCATCACAAAACGGCCGCTGTCTCCACCCATCAAAACCACTATCCAGGGACGCGGCAAATCCACAATTTGCGGGCGCAGGCGCTCAGCGGCACTGGCCAGCTCAACCGCAGGCATGCGATGCAGAGGTAGTGTGTTGTGTAGGATATTGTCCTGCTGTGGCAGGAAATACTGAGGGGTGGTCACCACCAGATCCCAGGTGGAAAGCGGCGCCCAGGGACGACCGATGTGAACCAGGCGAGTCCTGCCGCCGGATTGCTGTTTGATCCAGCGCGCGACAGGCTCATTGCGACGCCCGGCGCTGATCACCAGGTCTGGCCACGGAGCGTCGAGAGGGCTGGAGTTCGCCCGCTCAATACCGGCAAGGGTGGCATGCAGGCCCAGGTGAGTGAGCAATTCCCAGGGGCGTGCCACAATGGTCTTTTCTATATAGCCAAAACCCAGCTCCCGAGCCAGGGCAAGCACCTGGGTATTATCACCGGCCTTTCTTCCCAGCAGGCACCAGACTGTGATTTTCCCCTCGCTCACTAACGCTATCACTCCAAATATTGCCAAAGCCAGCCATTTATGGAAATCCACGCTGGCGGTAAACTATCCCACAAATTACTCACGAGAAGAAACTTTTTGAAACCCACCGTTTTTATCCACACCAACCACAAGCAGATGCTGGGTGCACTGGTGAGCCGCTATTCCCTGCAGAAAAATTCCACCCACGCAGATAAGTTCGATGTAGAGTTTATCGAAGTGAAAGATTATCCGTGCGTACTACAGCGCGAGGGGCAACGTTACCTGCGCGACGGCGACATGCGTCCCTGGCTGAACGAGGACCTGCAATCCTTCACACCACTGCGCTTCGCTCCGCCAGAGCTGATGAACTACGAAGGTCGCGCGTTGGTAATAGACCCCGATGTTTTCGCCATCGGCGATATCTGGGAGTTGCTGAGTCGCGATATGGCGGGGTCGGCTATTGTGTGTCGTCCGAAGTCCGGTCGCAAAGGGCGCAAGGGCGCGTACGCCAGCAGTGTCATGCTACTGGACTGTGCGCAGCTCAAGCACTGGCGGTTCGAGAACGACTTCACAGAAATGTTCGAGCCAGTCAAACGCGATTACATGGACTGGGTGTCACTAAAACTGGAAGACCCGTCCACCATTGGCCTGCTCGAAAACAAATGGAATGATTTTGATAACCTGACTGACAGTACCAGGCTGCTGCACAACACCAAACGCAAAACCCAACCCTGGAAAACCGGCCTGAAAATCGACTATCGCATGGCCGATACGTTCCAGCTATTTCCCCCCAGGCACTGGTTGCGCCGCGGGCGTCGCGCCCTGTTTGGCGACTACAAGTTCGCCGGCACCTATGCCGCCCATCCGGACCCACAACAAGAGGCCTTCTTTTTTGGCCTGGTGCGGGGTGCACTCGAAGACGGCGCGCTCACCGAAGCCCAACTCCGGGATGAGATTTCACGGGGGCATTTGCGCGCGGATGCGCTGGAGTTAATTGGCGCCTGAGACTAGCGATAGCTGAACATTGGGTCCAGGGTATCCGCCAGTCGCTGGTCGATAGCGGCCACTTCCTCATCGGTGAAATAGTCACGATACCCGCCAACCTTGGCACGGCGCACCTTGAAACTGTTGGGGTTATCCTTGTCACGCGGCATCATACGGCCACCGGCAAGACGAAACTGCTGCTTGCTCTCCATCTTCTTCATATTCTCATACGAAGAGTACTCCACCGCCGCATCGACATCGCCATCGCTGGCATCGATCTGCAGAAAATCCAGCATGGCGCGCAGCTCGCGGTGGGGCTCACTGCGCAGGTCTTCATAGCGCAGCAGGTGGAAGTTTTCGACCTTGTCGGCTTCGGTGGCCCACAGATTCAGATAGTCTGTCACCGCCCGCATGCTGCCGCCATTGTCACCCATAATGAAATCAAACAGGCTGATATCACTACCGCGCGGCGGATAGTTGTTGATAGCCACCTTGGTG
>Ga0136651_10001435_pt1 | contig 13140 bp, 15 predicted proteins | sample Mar14236cmmetaG_FD_94867 | JGI IMG/M metagenome (GOLD analysis project Ga0136651, IMG submission 94867) | Marine hydrothermal vent microbial communities from Guaymas Basin, Gulf of California to study Microbial Dark Matter (Phase II) - Marker... ...
CCTTTGGATGGGTCCGCATCGGCCAGAGCCTTGGTCTGGTAGTCGGGTCCGCCGCTGGTGGGTATCTGATCCAACATTCGACATCGATGACATTCATGCTTGCTTCGTCGATGCGGTTTCTTGCCCTCATATTCCTGATCGGGAAAGCCCGCGGAGGATTCACGCTCAGAAAGGTTTCCAGGAGCGTGGAGCGAAGGCTCTCTTTGCGATCGATTATGAGTGATAAGCCATTTCTCCACATCTGGTTTTCGCTGCTTGCTGCGGTCGCTGCTTATGAGGTGCTGTTTGCGCTGTTGCCAGTCTATGCCAAAGAAGACCTAGGTCTTAGCGAGCATCATTATGGGCTCGTGGTCGCTTTCAATTCGCTATTGGTCATTCTGATGCAAGCATCGATTAGCAGGGTTATGCAGCGCCGTAGACCCTCCCGTGTGATGATGGCGGGCGCACTCCTGTTGGGCATCGGATTAGGGGGACTTGCCATTTCAATTGCGTTGTGTCACGTGTTGCTTTGCATGCTGTTCTTTTCCTTGGGTGAAATGCTCTTGATGCCCGCTGCGGCGTCATTCATCGCCGAGCTTGCACCAGAAGGGGGCAGAGGCACATATATGGGTCTGTACAACCTTTGCTGGTCCAGCGCGGCTGGGCTGGGAGCTCTCCTCGGAGGATTCCTCTACGAGAACATATCTCCACAAGTCACTTGGCTGGGCGGGGCTGCAATCGCATTCTTTGCAGGTCTATCGCTCGGCGCACTCTGCAGAGCATCATCGAGTCGCGGACATAAGGAGGCGCAAGAATTATGGATAAGTTGAGATTGAAGGCCGAGGATTGGTCGACGGCAGTGATTGCCGATGCATGTGTTCAGCAAGGCGTTAAGTTTGGCTGCGCGCAGCCGGGCTCCCGCGCGGTGACGCAGGGAAGGAAGCTCGCAGCAAGGGTTGTGCCTGTCAGGCACTTTGGAAGTGTGGAGATCTTCCTGCGAGTGTTGAACGAATATGAATCCGGGGGCGCGCTCGTCATTGATAACGACGGGAGGATGGAGGAGGGTTGCGTCGGGGATTTGATCGCACACGAGGTGGCGGCAGCCGGATGGGCGGGCATTGCAATCTGGGGGGCACACAGGGACACGAACGCGCTCCAATCAGTGACGATTCCCTTGTTCAGCTATGGCTCATGCCCTATCGGCCCGCGGGAGGTCCGAGCTGATCCGGGAAGGATTCAGGAAGAAATTAGGTTTGCGGGATGCCCGGTCGGGGTGGGGGATTGGATCTTCGCAGATGACGATGGCATTCTGTTTGTGCCCGAGCGAGAATTGCCGCGAGTGCTTGCATCTGCGGAAATCATAGCAAGAAAAGAGGAAGAACAGCTTGGAAGACTATTCGCCGGCATCAGCCTAAGAACGCAGCTGCGGTTCGATGAATATATGGAGAGGAAGAGGCATCAGCCTTCCTACGGGTTTCGAGAACACTTGCGGGAAATCGGTGGCGCGATCGAAGCATGACATGCGGGGATCGTTCAGGCCACATCGAGCTTGGCATTGACCCGGCGCCAAGAGCACGAACCAATGGATGCAACCATAGCACAGGCCAGGAAGGATCCGCATGATTGACGCCCATCTTGAAGAGATTCTTCAAAGGTACGCCCGGTGGCTGGAAGCCGGAAAGATTCCAAGCGCAGGAAGGATTCTGCCCATTGCAGAGGCCGTGGTTCATAAGGATTGGATCCTGCCCACTCACCAGGCGGAGGATATCCTGAGAAACGCAGATCTCATTGCATTGGCTTCCTGCACCTGTCGGCTTTATTACAAGCGGTGCAAACATCCTGTCGAAACCTGTCTCCTGTTGAATAGGACCGCGCAGGTCTTCCTGGATGCCGGAAGAGCGCGGCCCATTTCGCAGGAGGAGTGCATGGCTGTTCTCCGAACCGCCCAATCGCACGGGCTCGTGCATCAGGCAGCCTACCAACCGGAGCATGATATCTGGGCGGTTTGCAGCTGTTGCTCGTGCTGCTGCTATCGGCTGCAGATTCTCAAGCTGCATGCCCACGAAGACATGGTGGCTCACTCCGATTATTTCGCCGAAGTGGATATGGCTCGATGCAGAGATTGCGGGATTTGTGTGGAGTGTTGCGTGTTCGGTGCGTGGAAGACGATCGACGGGAAAGCTGTCTATGACGCGGGGCGATGTTATGGATGCGGCCAATGCGTCGTTCAATGTCCCGAGTCCGCCATATGGTTAAGACCGCGATAGACATCGCAAAGATCGCATCGCTCTGTCCTCAGAGGGAGATTGACCAAACGTGGTTGATGTCCGCATCGCAAGAATGACCATAGGGGATTATCGTTTCATCAAAGAGCATGTAGATGACTGGTGGGGCCGCCCGGTAAGACAGCTCCTTCTTCCCCTATTCTTTCATCAATTGGGTAGATGGTCATACGTCGCCAGCTGTGGCTCAGAGGTAATCGGCTTTATTCTAGGATTTCGGGCGCAGAGGAACCCGCTCGAGGCGTATATTCATATGGTCGGAGTACATCCCCGCTATCGTCGCATGGGCATAGCAAGCAACCTGTACTTGCTGTTCTTTTCAAGCGCCGTTCTTGCGGGTTGTGGGCTTGTCAAGGCTATCACAACACCCGCCAACCAAGCATCCATTTTCTTTCATAGATCACTGGGCTTTCGAACCGTAGGCGCGATATGGGATGCGGGCAAAAATGTGTTTGTGGAGCCGCACTATGCCGGTCAGGATGATCCTCGCGTTGTTTTCGTCAGGCCCTTGGGCGCCAACGACCTCTTCAAGTGGGACGGGCTGTTCAATGATGGAGAAGATGTTTCTGGCCGGGAGGAATGCTTATCATGACTGATAGGAAGAAATCCGGATGCAGGAGAGTGCTTGTGACAGCAGGCCCAACATGGACGAGGATTGATCGCGTCAGAGTCATAGGTTCGATCTTCTCGGGAGAAACCGGATTGCGAATAGCAAATCACATGGCGAGCAAAGGGGACCGGGTAACCGTCCTGCTAGGCCCCGGTGGGATTTCGCTGGCGCCGCTCGCTTACGCAGGAATGGAAATTTCGCATTTCGTGTATTTCTCGGATCTCGAGCGATCCATTGTTCAGCGCCTGAGCCAGACCGCATTCGATGTAATCATCCACAGTGCTGCAGTGAGTGACTATCGATCCATGGATGAGTATCCCGGCAAGATCGACTCCGAGCTTGGCAGGTGGGATCTCGCGCTCGGCCCGACACGCAAATTATCCGAACAGATCCGTCATCTGGCTCCTTCGAGTTTCCTGGTCACCTTCAAGCTAGAGTTTGATCTTTCTGAATCAGACTTGATCAGGGTTTCACAAGACAGCTTGACGAGGTACGGGTCTGATCTTGTCGTGGCCAACGACCTCGACCATATCCGGGGCGAGTTCCACCGCGCATTCTTGATTCCGAAGGATGGAGAAATCGTCAGAGCTGAAACGAAGAGCGAGCTATGCGAAAAGCTGTACCAGTGCACACTTTGAGTGAGAGGGGGGTAGAGCCGGTTCTTGGAAGGATGGAGAGATTGAGTTTGGGGGGATTCTGATGCGTTGCTTGCTCCTGGGAGGAACAGGGTTCATAGGCCCATATGTAGTCCGCCGGTTATGCGACTGGGAGCATGAAGTAACCATCTTCCACCGTGGCTCGACAATCTCTGACATGCCTCCTTCCGCGGAGACGGTTCTGGGCGATCTCCGGAATATTGACGCCCACCTCCATGAACTCCTGAAGCCGCCACCTGATGTCATGCTCTACACTCACCCCATAGGGCAGGACGATGTGGAGAATATCCTTTCACGATTCGCAGGAAAGATTGGGCGAATTGTACTGCTCAGCAGTCAGGATGTTTATCGCGCCTATGGTGTTTTGATTGGACTGGAAAAAGGCCCACTCCAGGAGCTTCCGATAAAGGAGAGGGACGATCTTCGAACGTCGCTGTATCCCTATCGGAAGGATGCTGATGGAGTCGCTTCGCCGAACAATCGCGTGGGAGCAATCTTACGTCTCCGAAAGCCGTGAGTCGTATGCACAGGAGTTAGAGCTGGAAGTTCTGCTGCTTAAGAGACTTGGAAAGCTATAGACTGCGGCACGCCTTGGGCATCCGCCTGATTCCGACAAGGCCGCGCAGCAGGTGATATTTCTCTCTTTGAGTGGCCCATAAAGGGAGGCCAGGCGATGAACTATGATGTTCACTATAAACAAGACGCCTATTACTGGGGGAAACAACCGTCTGCACTCGCGATCAAGATTTTAGAAGTGCATCCACCTGTGAGCCCAATGACCGCGATAGATATCGCCTGTGGTGAGGGGCGCAACGCGGTATTCCTCGCAAGGAATGGCTATAGAGTTGCGGCTTTTGACATCTCCGAGGAGGGTGTTCGAAAAGCAAGGCTTTTGGCTCGAGAAGTCGGAGTGGAAATCGAGGCGTTTGTGGCTGATCTCTTAACCTACAGACTCGACAAATCCTATGATGTCATCTTTTCCACAGGCAGCCTGCATTATATTCCTCCAGACCTCCGCGGAGAGATCATCCAGAATTATAAGACGCATACAAATCACAATGGGATCCATGTGATGTCTGTGTTTGTTGATAAACCATTCATTCCCGCAGCGCCGGATGCAGAGGCCACAGCCCACCTCTGGCGTTCCGGGGAATTATTCGGCCATTACCATGATTGGAAAATCGAGTTTTGCACAGAAGACATTATTAACTGCAATTCCAGCGGTATTCCCCATCAACACGCGGTCAATCGAATCATTGCCAGGCGCACCGCATAACATGAAGTAACACTCTGGGGATATTCGTCCGGTCAGTACAGGTTTCGGAATCCCCAGATCCCCGGGCGAGGGGCTCGTCTGTCGCCGCACCCATCGCAAGAGAGCTGGATCCAACGGATCTGCCGCCGGAGAATGTGCAGGTTAAGAAGGTGGAATCATCCATTGCGCCCGCAAGTGGAACTTTTCGCGATGGTTGTTCTGCGGCATGATGGGACGGTGCGAATCCTCCAGATCTGATCTCGGTTCCTTCCTCGTGTCGAGGTGATGGGCGGAGCACTCCATCGAAGCAGGACCGAGGTTCCCTGGATCGGCGAGATGAATGATGGCTGCCATCGAGACCGAGAGGTTGAAACGTTCCTTCAAGATCACCGTGGGGCTTTTCCCTCGCAGGACCAAAGAAATCCTGGCAGTAGATAATCTGACGTTATCGATTAAAGAGGGGGAGTTGTTCGGCTTGCTGGGACCCAATGGCGCGGGAAAAACGACGACGGTGAAGATGCTCACAACGCTTCTATTGCCAACCGGAGGTACAGCACGTGTTCTTGGGCATGATGTCTTTGCTTCTCCCAATGAGGTTCGAAAGAGGATTGGCTTCATGTACGGCGGCGAGCGTGGGCTGTATTGGAGGCTCTCAGGCTTCGACAATCTGCGATATTTCGCTAGCCTGTACCACATAGACAGGCGCGTCAAGAAAGAAAGGATTGAATACTTGCTTGAACTCGTGGGATTGAATGGGCGAGGTGAAGAGAAGGTGGAGGGATATTCAAAGGGGATGAAGCAGCGGCTGCATATAGCCAGAACACTCCTTCACGACCCTGACGTTCTATTCCTGGATGAGCCAACGCTGGGATTGGATCCAGTAGGGGCAAGAGATTTGCGCAACGTGATCATGAATCTTCAGGCGGAACGAAAAACAATCCTGCTTACGACGCATTACATGTTCGAAGCGGATGCGTTATGTGATCGGATTGCAGTCATCCATCAGGGTCGCGTCATTGCCCAGGACACACCGTCGGGGTTGAAGAAGAATGTGCGAGACCAATCTGTCGTCGAGGTGGAGATTATGAGTGTGCCAAGGAAATTGCTTGAAGCCCTTCAACAGCAATCCTTCGTCCAGGATGTGAGCATCCAGGATCTGGATCAACGTCAAGTTCTTAGGGTGCATACCCCCGAAGGAGCTGATGTGATTGGGAGGATCATGGATTTGATTCATCGATGCGGTGCCACGGCGGGCAGAGTAGTGGTTCGGGAACCAACGCTCGAAGACGCTTATATTCAGCTTGTAGGATCCATATCGAGGCAGCCAAACGGATCATGACTATGAAGAAACCGTAAGACGCGATTTCGATGGACGGCAGATCGGAGTTGTTGAAGTGAGGAAGTTCATCCATCTTGCTGCATTTCTTGGCGCCATCTTTGCCTACATGATCGTGCACGAAGGTACGCATGCCATCCTCGCGGCCATCTGGGGAGAATATAAGGCAATTCGATTTTCGGTGATTGGGCCTGAAGTCATTTTCCAGACAGCGGTGGAGAATCGTTCGGGGTGGGAATGGGCACTTATCTCAGGATCCAGCAACTTCCTGACGGTAGGCATAGGCTTGGTCTTGCTGCGATATCGAAACGTCTTCATCAGCCGTACTGAGCTTCTCATTCGGTCCATTGGATACTATCTGAATCTCGTCATGCTCTTGGCGGATCCGATCAACTTGTCGCTGGGTGCTCTTGTCTATGGAGGAGATGCTGCTGGGATCGCCTGCGGATTGGGAGTACCCCCAGCTGCCGTGCATATTCTGGGCTTTGGAGTTCTTGCAATCAACAGGGAGATCGCCGCTTCATGGCTTCTTCCGGCTTATAAAGTTGAGAGGGCTCCTTTCATACTGAAGCCTTGGTTCACGAAAGAAAAGCAGATGAATCCTTGAAATGCCTAGGTGAGAAGGAGAATGGAAGTGATCGAGCAAGACGATCTGAAAGCGCTTCCGTTCCCTGACTTGGCTTCTATGGGGACAACGGGAGGGAAGATATGAATAAGGCGAGGCAAAGGCATCCTCGCGAACACACATGGCGGAATGCGCCAGTTATTTTCGAAGTGGCGCGAGCCACATTCCTCCGAAATGTCTTTGATGCTTTCATTGTATTCGTGGTCCTTATTCAACCGCTGATCATTGCCTTGATCGCGATCTGGATGCTGAGGGGCGGCGAGGAAGGAGACACCATCTTTGTTGTTGTGGGCAGCGGAATGAGCGGTCTCTGGAGCAGCCTGCTTTTTATCACCGGAGGCAGTCTTTCATGGGAGCGCTCGCGCGGAACACTGGAAATGATTGTTGGATCACCTTCTCCCTTGTGGGTTATTGTCACCGGGAAGATCTTCGCTCAGGTTGCTCAATCCGCCGTGTCTATGTTTGTCGCATATGTCGCCGCGTCGATCGTGTTTAGGCAGCCCCTGACCATCGCTCTTCCAGGATGGTTTGGCGCGAGTCTCTTGGCAACCTTGCTGGGATTTGTGAGCTTCGGCCTGGTAATCGCGCCTTTTTTCTTGCTCAATCCCGCGATCCAAGTTTGGAATAACGGGTTGGAGTTTCCTGTCTATATCCTAGCAGGATTTCTCTTTCCCGTCGCACTATTGCCCAAATGGACGAACCCCCTCAGCTGGATGCTTGCCCCATACTGGGCGGCCCGGGCGCTGCATAGTGCCGCCCAGGGAAAGGATATGAGCCACATCTTATTCTCGATCATGATGCTATTTCTTGTCTCAATCTTGCATATCTACATCTCTCGCTTCCTCTTTAGAAAAGTGCTCAAGAAGGCGCGGGTTGACGCAACACTTGGATATCAATGAAGACCATACGTTCCGGTAGATCGGGTTCGCCGGCCTACCGTATATGCCTGCAGAATTTGCGGATCTTCATAGAGGGTGCCTGGCTTTCATATGTCGCCCTTTTTCGGTGGCTGAGCCCTTCCGCCTACATTGCTGCTAAGGTCGCCATGCCTCTGAGCCAGATGATCTTCTTCACGCTCCTGGGAATGTACGCTGGCCGAGCGCAGGGCCCCGAATTCTTCTTTGTGGGCAATTCCGTGCACGTTGCTGCGGTGAGCGGGATATTTGGTGTCACGATGAGCGTAAGTGGAGAACGCAATTCCGGCACCTTGTCCTACCTGATTGGCGCCCCTGCGAATCGGCTTATCGTCTTTGTGGGTCGTGCATTCTTCCATATCTTCGACGGGATCATTGGCGCCGGGATCGGAATGATCTGGGGATTGATCATCCTGCCTGTGAATTTCCCCGATGCGAAGCCGGTCGGCATCGCTCTGGCGATCCTTGCGGCCGCGATGAGCAGTTCTGCATTGGGTTTGATACTGGGCTGCCTTGGATTGCTCACCCGTAACATATGGTTCGTAAACAACACCGTGTACTTTTTGCTTCTATTCTTGTGTGGATCGAACGTTCCGATCGACAATTTCCCCCCTTGGCTACAGGTAATATCCCGTATGCTGCCGCTTACACGCTCCATCCTCTCGGCCCGAATGTCATTTGATGGTGCAGCTTTGAATTCGGTGATGCCCGAACTTATGATTGAGACTACGCTGGGTATGGGCTATATGCTTGTGGGATATGCGCTCTTCAGAGCAATCGAAGTCAGGGCGAGGAGCGCCGGATCTCTGGAGGCGATCTGAGAGATCGATTGCATCTGCCTTGGCCTGGTATCAAGGGCATGTCGTGGATGGGCTGATTCAAATCAGCCTTTTCTTTCCTTTTCATACAAGACCTGATTTCCCGGGCCGCAAGACTTTCGGATGCCGCGATATCCGCCGTGCGGTCAACCGGAAAGCCGTTGACTGGCGATGCCGATTCATGCTAAGATAACCAGTGATAGCCGCTATACCGGTTATATGATGTGTGCCCGATGAAAATCGGGCCCCAGGTAAACCGATTGAAACGAGATATGGGAATTGCATGTCGATCCGCTTCTTCGCTTGATCGGCCGAGGCATGAAGGGATTCGTGGAACGCGGCCTTGACGAGAAGAGTGGCCATCAACCGCTGACATGTGTCTCCATAACGAATCCAGAAACGAGGAGATTCGGGTTGGAACGATGAGGATACCAATCGACATCTCTGGCAGCATGCCAATATACAGACAGATCCAATCCTACTTTGAGGATCAGATCAGCGCTGGAAAATTGCCTGCCGGTGTCAAATTGCCGGCAACCCGTCTGCTTGCCTCCAGATTGGGAGTAAGCCGGATCACCGTGATGAACGCCTATGCGGAATTGGCGGCGGAAGGATTGGTAGTTGGTCGGCCGGGGAGCGGAACATACGTTGCCGATTCTCCAACCTTTGGGACACGAAATCCGGCGAAGTGCAACCGTGAAGGAACCTGGCCCCTCTGGCAGAGGTCCGTTTCTTCAAACGACCCTGCGGACGATGACATATCGTGCCTGATCGTGCCTGAGATGTCGGGGACAATTTCCTTCGCGAGCGGCTATGGGGATCCGGAACTTATTCCCATCGATGATTTGTGCAAGGCGGCCCGGGGAAGTCTGCGCAGGAATCCAGTCGAGACGTTTGCGGCGACGGATCCTAGAGGGTATCTCCCTCTCCGACGCACCATAAGCTCGATACTTGCGATGCAGGGCATTCCTGTTCACCCGGACGAGGTGTTGGTTACATCCGGCTCGCAACAGGCGATCTCGCTGATCGCACGGCTTCTCGTTGAACCCGGTGATGTGGTTATCGTTGAAGAGCCAACTTTCGTGGGTGCATTGAATTCATTTCGCAGAGCGGGGGCTCGGCTGATCGGCATTCCCCTGGATGAGAATGGCATGAAGTTGGATATGCTCGAACCGATCATGCGCAAATTGCAGCCTGCACTCATTTATACAATCCCAACGTTTCATAATCCGACTGGGGTTTGCATGAGCGAGAATCGCCGTCTCTGGCTTGTTGAATTGGCTGAGAGATATTCGGTTCCGATTCTTGAGGATGATTTCGCTGGCGACCTCAGCTATGGCGGTCGAAGCATCCCTCCCATAAAGGCGCTGGATCAAAACGGGGATGTTCTATATATCAGCACCTTCTCAAAGATTATCGCCCCCGGTTTAAGGCTGGGTTATCTGGTTGCATCAGGGCCTGTATTGGAGAGGCTGGTGAGGTTGAAGCAAATCTCGGATGTGGCCACAAGCACCTTTATCCAGCGCACATTCGAATCGTTTATTTCCGTCGGTCGCTACTACAGTCACATCCAACGCCTGTGTCGAATATATGGAGATCGTCGCAACGCGTTGGTGGAAGCGCTGGAACGGGCTGGGCGACATTGCTGGGATTGGAGAAGCCCAGAAGGAGGTTTCTTTCTCTGGCTGGAAATGTGCGACAGGATCCCACCCGAGATCCTGCGGGATGCCATGTATGCGCATGGTGTCTCTGCGGTAATGGGAGCAATCTTCTTTACGAAGCAGCCCGATACGACCATACTCAGACTGAATTTCGCGGCATTGCCCCCACTGGCAATTGGCGCGGGGGTGGAGAGATTGCAGCGGGCAGTGACGACTGCGCTCTCCGGCCTGGAGAATGGCCATAAGGAATTCAAGGTTCCATGCGAGGCAATAGTATGAGCAGACATGTCTTACGGATCTCGCACATACCCATCGCTGCTGGCGGCTATGCCATGACGATCCACCCTGAGCGGTAGATGCAGATCCAGGAGTGTCGTATTCAAATCACGGAGGCCCGGCACATGCGATGCCAATAGGTCCATGCGGTCACATTCGATTCCAGCAGTGGCCGAAATTCTCAAGAAAGGAACGCAAATTTGCGCCTTTGGGGGGTGCTCCAGACAGCCCGCAATGAGGACCATGAATGAAATACATGCAAAAACACGCATTAAAGTACTTGGAAGCGGTGGGTTACAAAGCGCGCATAGCTCCAGTCGATTGCCTAGATGACATCGCAAGATCGCTCGATCGAACGCACCAATCGGGTTTCTTCGATGAGGGATTCTTCCAGGAGAGGCTAACTCACTTCCAATTCGATGCGGGAAACGTGCTTCCGGGAGCGCGCTCGATTTTCGTCGTGTCCATGCGCCAACCACATTATCGCTTCTGTTTCACTTTGAATGGGACGGCGCTCATGTTTTTGGTTCCGCCGACATTTCTCTTCGCATCCGAGGCAAATAGAAGTCTTGAGAAATGCCTTAATGATTTTCTAAGGTCGGCAGGATATCGGGCGGCTGTTGCCGTTCTGCCGGCCAAACAGCTGGCCGCAAGAACAGGCCTCGCGCGATATGGGAGAAACAGCGTAACCTATGCAAAGGGATGGGGAAGCTACCACAGGTTGGCTTGTCTCATATCGGACATGCCCTGCGACGAGTACGAGTGGAGCGGAGCTGCTCTCTTGGATAGGTGTTATGCTTGCCGGGTATGCGAGAAGCTCTGCCCCACGAATGCAATCGGTGATCCTCGAACGCTGCTTCGTGCGGATCGCTGCCTCACATATTGGAACGAAATGCCTGCAGATACCGATTTCCCTGAATGGTTGGACCCTTCCTGGCACGGAAATCTAATTGGATGCTTGCGCTGTCAAGATGCATGCCCGGAGAATCGACTTGTGGATAAATGGATCATAGATATGGGCTCCTTTGACGAAATTGAAACTCGCACGCTGCTTGAATACACGTCTGCCCAAGAATTGCCGCCGGCGCTTGAATCGAAACTGTCTGCTGCGGGCTTGATAGACATTCTCGAAGTCTTTCCTCGAAACCTGAGGGCGCTTGTTGAATGCGCGAATCGTGAGCGGAATCGGAGTCTTTGAGGAAAGGGCGGTGGCGATCCTGAAACACAGTGATCTGCAAGGACAGGAGAGAGAGAATCCAGCCCATGATCGAATCCATTGCCCCTTTGCTTTCGACGGGCCGCCGCAATTGCCCGGCAGAGAGCAAACGTGAACGGGAGGAACATCGCGTGATTGCACCATGTGGAATCGATTGCTCGAAATGTGATCTCAGGAATGTGCCCTTTTCCGAGGAGGCAGCCGGACGCGTTATGACATGGTTTCACGAAAAGGGGTGGCTCAAGCCGGGGGAAGGCGTGGAAGAGATTCTGACGAAGAGGATGTACTGTGAGGGATGCCGGGGGAGCCGGGAGGTCCACTGGTCGCTCAGTTGCGCCATCCTTGGATGCTGCGTTGACACCAAAGGGCTTGAATATTGCTATGAATGTTCAGGATTTCCATGCAATGAATTGCTCGAGCGTTCGCACAAGAGCGAGCGCTACGCTGAAGCTCTAGGCCGATTGCGAGAGATGGCATCGTGCTCGTCAGGTTGATGCAATTTGGAAGCCTTGATGGTGACAATCCGCCTGACCCGTATAGCACGTGTCCAAGATGTTATCAATCGAGCGCGGGCGTCCCTCTGTGGGGTCAGAAAGGCACCCAAGATCGATATGGGCTGACCTTCTGCATGGAGCGTGAGGAATATCCTTGTGTTCGAACCCATGAGCTTGCGAAGGAATATTCGGGACTGGTTCATGATGGCGAAAGAAACCGGGGGATCGGCATGGAAAGGGGATTGGCCGAACAGCAGCTGCGCGCGGCGCAAGGCTGCTGTAAGGCCAATAGCCGCTGTGAACCGCATTCCGCGCCGGATTATTTTTGCCTGCAGAATGTCTTTGAGTACCATGGCAATCGAGGGGATTCACACCTTCTTCCAATTGGTGATCCCGGGGACGAGCAAGGGATTGGATATCGGAGCATATGGCTGCGAACTCGTATACTGAGAACCTTCAGATTTCCATTGAAGACCGTGCGGCCGTCGTGAAGCTGGCATGTGGAATCACAAATCCGATCGGAACCGAGCTTATCCATGAGCTGTCAATATTCCTGGATTACGTCCGCCAAGAACCACGGATCCATAGCCTTCTGCTGACAAGCGCCAATAACAAGTTCTTTTCGATCGGCTTCGATATTCCGCGGCTATACGACCTCGATGTTGAGGAGTTCCGAGCTTTCTATCGACAATTCAACAAGCTCTGTCTGGACCTCTATGGTCTTGCGAAACCAACGATTGCCTCAATCCCGGGCCATGCCGTCGCGGGCGGATGTATCCTGGCTCTCTGTTGTGATCAGAGATTCATTAAGGAAGGCCGCGCCCTTATGGGTTTGAACGAGGTTCGTTTGGGCGTGACCGTTCCACATATCGCTGAGTGCATTGTTATTCAGCTCTGTAGCGGCCGAGCCGCACGTGAAATCCTCGAATTCGGCAAGTATTATCAGCCTCCTGAGAGCCTAGAGTTGGGGCTTGTGGACGCCGTCATAGCTGACGATCAACTATTCTCCTGCTCTCTC
>Ga0136651_10001436_pt1 | contig 13139 bp, 13 predicted proteins | sample Mar14236cmmetaG_FD_94867 | JGI IMG/M metagenome (GOLD analysis project Ga0136651, IMG submission 94867) | Marine hydrothermal vent microbial communities from Guaymas Basin, Gulf of California to study Microbial Dark Matter (Phase II) - Marker... ...
ATAGGACAGTTAAATGTTTTTGTAGCAAGTTTTTCTAAAGGGCCTTAATTTTATTTGGTCGCAAGGATTACGAGAGAGCACAGCACACCTGAGATTATGCTCCTGGAGCTAGTGCTTCTTGGTCACTGGGTATTGACTATACGTCAGTTCACTTGAGGATCAGAGCGTGTCAGTTTGTTTAACTAAAATCGATTATTTCATAGCAACAAAACTCCAAAGAAAAGGTTTTGGGGTGTCCGCCCGGAGGCGGACAAAAGGGGGAAAGGAGTTCAGCCAAAGAGGGCACCGAGACCGGCGAGGGCCTCCTCCTCGCTGGCCTCCTCTTCCTCTTCCTCCTCTTCCTCAGCGGCGGCCTCAGCCGGAGCCTCGGCAGCCGGAGCAGCGGCAACGGCAACCGGGGCGGCAACCGGCATGGCGGCCTTCTCGATGACCTCGTCGATGTTGACGCCCTCAAGGGCGGCAACGAGGGCCTTTATCCTAGCCTCGTCCGGGCTGACACCAGCGGCCTCAAGGACGGCCTTGAGGTTCTCCTCGGTTATCTCCTTACCAGCGGCGTGGAGCAGCAGAGCGGCATACACGTACTCCATTTTTCGCACCTCCAATCATCTTCATTTTTTCATTCATTTCACACGGATTTGTTCAGGGATACGAGGGAAATGGAAAGTTCAGCCGAAGAGCGCGCCCAGTCCAGCGAGCGCGTCCTCCTCGGAAGCTTCCTCCTCTTCCTCCTCTTCTGCCTCAGCCTCCTCAACCTTTTCTTCCTGAGGCTGAGCGGCAACGGCTATTTGTGCCTGTTGGTTTAAAAGCTCTTTGGTCTTCTCGTCGAGCAGATCCTCAGGTAGCTCCTGGGCTATGAGCAGGACTGCACGCAGAGCCCTGCCAAAGATGTCCTCGACTGTCTCTGGGGTGACGTAGCCAGCCTCCACAGCGACGTTCTTCGCGCCGAGGAAGGCCTTCTGGATGATTGCCTCGATGGTCTGGCCCGTCGGGTAGGCGGTGTTGACGGACAGGTTGAACGCGTGCATGTAAGCCTGCTGGAGCAGGTTGATGTACTCCTCCTCGTCGATCGCGAGGACTTCCGGAGTGTAGACGATTCCGTCCTCGTAAGCCGCGAGCAGGTTGAGACCGACCTCAAGCGGCTCGATTCCGAGCGCGTTAAGGATCCTCGCGAGCTGGTCGGTGATGACCTCACCGGCCTTAAGGACGGTGTAGTCCTTCTGGATGCTGACCTTTCCCTTATCGATTCTCGCCGGGATTCCTAGGGCCTGCATCTCACCGACGAGCGGACCCGGTGCAAGTGATGTCGGACCGGCGGGTATGACAACGTCCTTGGGAACCACCGCTCCCGGCTTGGCCGGGGCAGGGGTCTTGCTCTCCTCAAGGAGCTTGTAGAGCTTGAACGGGTTCATCTCGGTGGCGAGGATTCCGGCTCCGCCCTGAATGTGGTCTATGAGCTTCTCGAGTTCCGGCTGTCCGAGCTCCTGGGCGGCCCTCTTTATGGCGAGCTCTATGAGGGTGTTCCTGCTGACCCTGAGGAGTGCCTTGCCCCTGAGCTTCTCACGCATCTTGCTGAGTGGGTAAGCCGGGACGTTGGCAACGTCAACGAGCGCTATCACTGGGTAGCTCTTGATGATGTTGGCGAGTTCTTCAACTTCCTTCTTCTTCCACTCGGCAACGTGGGGCATCTTCCTCACCTCTCCACCTTAACTGCCGGTCCCATCGTGGTCTTGACGTACACTGACTTCACTTGGTTCTCGCCGCGCTCCAGCTTGTTGAGGATGGCGTTGAGCACTGCCTCCGCGTTCTCGGCGAGCTTCTCATCGTCCATGTCCTCGGTTCCCACCGGAGCGTGAACCACTGGGTTGTTCTTGAGCTGTATCCTGACGGTTCTCTTGAGCCTCTCAACTACCGGCTCCAGGTTGGTCATTGTCGGCGGCACTACCTGAGGCATCTTGTTCCTCGGACCGAGGTACCTACCGAGGTACCTACCGATCTTCGGCATCAGGGGCGCTGCTGCAATGAAGAAGTCGTACTTCTTCGCCAGCTTCCTGGCTTCCCTTGGGCTCTTGGCAAGTTCCTCAAGCTGCTCTCCACTAATCACATCAAGCCCGAGCTTTTTAGCCGCCTCGGCAACGGCACCATCAGCGATGACCGCGATTTTGGGCTCCTTCCCACGACCGTGGGGCAGCACAACCTCAAGCTTAAACCTGTTCTCCGGCTTGCGGAGGTCGATATCCTTGAGGTTGACTGCCACTTCGACGGTCTGTGTGAAGTTGCGCGGCTTAGCCCGGGCCTTCGCCTCCTTCACCGCTTCCACGATTTTCTGCCTGTCAAAGGCCATTTACAGCCCTCCTTTCGGTTTTGATTTAAGTTGAAAAAGTCAAAGATGCCCGGCCTCCTCCCAATCTGGGGAGGTTTACGGACCCATCACCTACTCCCGTCGCCGGTTTCGGTTCAGCCCGATGGCTCGGCCTTGAGCCCGTTACCCCTACCGCAGGGCGGGTTGGGGTTATCGTTCTCACACCTGTGAGGAGATTTTTAAACTTTTCCCTCACTCCTCGGCGTTGGCGAAAATCTCGTCGTAAACGCCTTCGTCAATCTCCCTCTGAACTTCCCTGGGATCCTTGCCCTCGACTGTGACGCCCATGCTGAGGGCTGTGCCGATGACTTCCTTCGCCGCGGCCTTGAGGTCAGCCGCGAGCATCTGGTCCTTCTTGGCCCTGGCGATCTTGATGACCTGCTCCATGGTCAGGTTCCCGACTGGGCCGTGGCCGGCCTCGCTGGAGCCCTTCGGGATTCCGAGCTCCTTCTTGATGAGCTGGCTGACCGGCGGGACACCGACCTCGATCTCGAAGGTCTTCTTCTTCGGGTCGGTGACTATGATCTTGACGGGAACCTGCATTCCCTCGAAGTCCTTGGTGGCCTTGTTTATCTCGTCAACGACCTGCTTGACGTTAAGTCCGAGTGGACCGATAGCCGGACCGAGCGGCGGTCCGGGGGAAGCCTTTCCTCCCTCAACGAGCACTTCAACGACCTGTGCCATTGTTCTCACCTCTCTCTTTTGACCGTTCACTCATTCTGGCGTTTGCTTATAAGTCTAACGTATTCGCCCCTCACCGTGACCTGAATCGGGACGACCGAGCCTATGAGGTCAACGACTATCTCGTCCTTGGCTTCGTCGACCCTGGTGACCTTGGCCTTTTCGCCCTTGAACGGGCCGGAGATGAGTTCAACAATGTCACCAGGCTCGAAGCCGCTCACAGCAGGCTTCTCCTCAAGGAAGTGCTCTATCTCTTCGAACTTGACCTCGCCGGGAAGGATTCCCTTGGCGTGGCGGATGCCTTTGATGGCCTCATCTACGGCACCCTTGCTCGGCGCCTCAACGAAGATGTAACCCTTAACCTTTGAGGGCGCCAGTATGGCGTAAACCGGGATGTTGTACGTTTCAACCTTGCTGTATATCAGCTTGGCGGTGGTCTCTTCCTGTCCCACCGTGACACGCACTGTGAATATCTTGCCGTCGTCCATCCTTCTCACCCACAGTTGCTGGTTCAGGCCCCGGTGATCAGCTGGCCTATAAGGCGGATTATAAGACCGATGGTGCCTATTATAAGTATTCCAACGCCGGTTATCTTTGCTGCTATCTTAAACTCGTTCATTCCCGGCTTTTTCGTGACTATCAAAACCCTCCGCGACTCCGCGAAGAAGTTTTTAAGCTTTTCCGTGGTCGTTGCCACTCCCGTCACCTCGCTGAATTTTGAAAATGAAAGGTGTCGTCAAAGCTCCTCAAGATCGAGCTTAATAACTTTTCTCTCCTGCTCCTCACCGTAGTAGCCCTGCTCCTCCTCGGCCACCGCGTAGGGTGAGCTGACGCCGGTGACCACGATGAGGATCCTTATCATCTTCTCCAGCTCCTCGTCGAGCTGGATACCCCAGATGACCTGCGCCTCCGGGTCGAGCTTGCTCGTGACGAGCTCTATTATCTGCTGGGCCTCCTCGAGCTTGACGTCGCTTCCGCTGATGCTTATGAGGGCGCCCTTCGCACCGCTGATGTCAACGTCGAGGAGCGGGCTGTTGAGGGCCTGCTGGGCAGCCTCCAGGGCGCGCTTCTCGCTGTCGCTCTCGCCGATACCGATCATGGCGACGCCGCCGTCCTTCATGACGGCGCGGACGTCGTTGAAGTCGAGGTTGACAAGGCCGGGCTTGGTGATGAGCTCGGTTATGCCCTTGACGGCCTGGACGAGTATCTCGTCGGCGACCTTGAAGGCCATGTGGATCGGCAGGTTCGGGGCAACCTCCATGAGCTTGTCGTTCGGGATGACTATGACAGTGTCGCTGTTCTTCCTGAGCCTCTCAAGGCCGTATTCGGCGTTCTTAATGCGCCTTATGCCCTCAACCGTGAACGGGAGGGTGACGACTGAGACGGTGAGGGCACCCATCTTCTTGGCGATCTCGGCAACGACCGGGGCGGCACCGGTACCGGTACCTCCACCGAGACCGCAGGTGATGAAGACCATATCTGCCCCTTCAAGGGCCTCCCTAATCTCCCTCTCGCTTTCCTTGGCGGCCTCTTCTCCCATCTTGGGGTTGTTTCCTGCTCCAAGACCGCGGGTGAGCTCCTTACCGATGAGTATCTTCCTGTGAGCGCGAACCTTGAGAAGGTCTTGAGCATCTGTGTTGATGGCGATAACCTTAGCGCCCTCGATACCAACCTGCATCATCCTGTTAATGGTGTTACAGCCGGCACCGCCGACACCAACGACATAAATCTTGGCCTGAATCTGCTCAAGAATCTTCTTAAGCTCCTCATCAATGTCCGTTTGAGGAGCCTGGGCCTCCGGGGCCTTGTTAATGTCAGCAGAGGTTCTTTCGATAGCATTTTCAATCAGCTTCAGCATCTTTTCACCCTCCGGACAAATTTAACATCTGTTCCACTTTGTACGCAGGTAGTATATAAATTTAGCTAAGGGCGAGTGCTGATTTTTAAATCCCGCTTAACATCTTTAAAGATTTCGCCCATTCAGTCCCTTATAAACTCCAAGCCCAGTTCTTCGGCCAGGCTTCTGGCCATCTGCCTCGTTTCACCCTTGCTGCCTTTCCAGTCAACGTATATAGCGTCCACTTTTCCGGCGGTTCGTTCAATAGCCTTCAGAAGCAGCTCCTTCTTGAGAGGGTGGGCGTATTTCGCCGCTATATGGCTGAACGCCAGGTCTGTCTCCAGCGCCCTCTTGGTCTGCTTCGGTGCGTAGTGCCCGCCACCGATACCTATTGCAACCGGAAACTCCGCGGTCTTGTAGTTTTCGAGCACGTGAATTATCGCCTCCCCTATTATCTCCCCGGCTCTGTCGTTTACCCACTCTTCCTCACTGGAGCCTATTTCGATGAACAGGCTCGGCACGCTGAGCTCGCTCGGTCCGTGGTGCGTCGCCTCGTAACAGACCGTCCAGCCGAGGTCGTTGAGCTCGTTCATCTTCATGAGGGCAAGCTTCATGGCGCTCGGCTGGGCTATGGCGAGGCTCTCGTCATTTCCACCGTACATCGCGTTCCCCCAGTTGCCCGTGACGTGGGTGGTGAGGGCCGGGAGCTTCTGTTTGCTGGAGTGGCGTGAGGCAAAGATTATAATCTCCGGGATGAAGCCAAGCTGTTCTTTTATGGCCCCGTCGAGGTTGTCGTAGTAAATCATCTCATCGTTTGTGGTCAGGATAAAGGTGTCTCCGCTCCTGTAAACCATGTTGCCGTCGAAGGCAAGCTCTGTTTCTCCAAATCCAAAGTTTTCAATGAGCTTCTCCTTTATATTCATGGACGCGAGGTCAATTTTTGTCGTCATAATAACTTTCATTGTCCTGCCCCCAGTGCCCTGCGGGGGAGAAGGGATAAAAAGGTTTGCCTCTGAGAGCAGATTTGTCAAATGTAAAGGTGATATAGGGCACCCATTGTTACTCCCATCCATTTTGTAGACTTAAAACCACAAAATGTCGGCCCATATATAAAAATTTTAGAGGAGATGCCAGATTATCCGAAAAATTACTCTGTAAAGCTTTGTATCCATAAAGTATATAACCGTGCAGGTGCACAGGATTTTACTGTAATGCATTGTTTGGTTGTCTCGAGAATAAGATGGGGATGGTAGTGTATGAAGTGGAAGGCAATTGGATTGATGCTGGTGCTTGTCCTCGCGGTTGTGACCGCGGGGTGCACCCAGAGCGACACTCAGGGTGGGACGGAAATAACCGTATACACCGGAGGTACAAGCGGTGTATATTTCCCCCTCGGCTCGAAGTACGCTGAGATACTCAACAAAAACGGCGTTAAGGCCAAGGCCGTGACGAGTGGTGCGAGCGTTTCAAACGCCAAGGCAATAGGAGACGGCACGGCCCAGGCCGCTATACTCCAGAACGACGTTGCGTACTACGCTTATAAGGGTCTTTACATGTTTGAGGGAAGTAAAATCGAAAACATACGCGGTGTTGCTGCACTTTATCCTGAGACTGTCCAGTTCATTGTGAGGGCTGATAGCGACATTAGAACCCTGGAAGACCTGAAGGGCAAGAAAGTCGCCATCGGTGCGGCAGGAAGTGGCACCGCAGTTGCCGCAGAGCAGGTTCTAAAGGCAGCCGGCGTGTGGGACAGCATAGAGAAGGTCAACCAGGACTTCAGCGAGGCCTCCCAGAGCCTCAAGCTCGGCCAGGTTGACGTTGCTGTCATAGTTTCAGGTGCGCCCACCCCTGCGGTTAACCAGATAGCGGTTCAGACCCCCGTTAGGGTTGTTCCGATACCCGATGACATACTGGACAAGCTCAGGGACCAGGGTTACATATTCTACGTCAGGCAGGTTCTCCCGAAGGATACCTACAACGGCATGGAAGAGGACACTCCCACGGTGGCCGTTAAGGCAATGCTGGCAGTCAGCGCCGACGTCCCGGAGGACACCGTTTACCAGATGACCAAGATACTCTTCGACAACCTCGACGAGCTGAGGCAGGTCCACGCCAAGACCCAGTACATAAGCCTCGAAACTGCACTCGACGGTATGAGCATCCCGCTCCACCCGGGAGCCATCAAGTACTACGAGGAGAAGGGCATTACCGTCCCGGACGAGCTTAAGCCGTGAAATGGGTGAGGTCGTTGAAGGGACCTCTCCCCATCCTTTTTGCATTTTTGCTGCTATTTCCCCTGCTGATTCCCGTTCATGTCCTCGTCGTAAGCGATGGGCACTCCTCTCGCGTGTACTACCTGGGGGATGTGACGGTGGAGATAGACTACATTCACAGTGTCGGGAGGAGCGAAATCAGAGAGGTGCTGGAAGCAAACTCAAGCGGTCTCTATGCGAAAGAGATGTGGTGGAAGGACTTTGGGGCAGGACTGCCCGAGGACATCCAGTACATGGAAGATGGATTCTACGTCAAGAAGATAAACATCCCCCTGGGGAAGAGCCTGGACTTTTGGTTCATCCCGATAAATAGGGCTAAGATAAAGGTTAACGGGGAGACGGTCTTTGCCCCTAAAATCGAGACCTTAATGAAGTTTAGGGTTAAACGCTGCTTGCTCATAGAAACACTCGTTGGGAGGTGCTGAAATGCCCGAGGTTGATATGAAACCTGAAGGGTTGAAAGAACTTGAAGAAGAAAAGGCTGAGGTGATCCTTGAGAAAACGCGAACCCTTCCCCCAAAACTGGAGTTACTGGTAAAAGTGGCCGCAGTACTCATCGGTATCTATGAAATACTGTTTATTTTCAACTTCAACTACACGCTCTACGACATGTTTGCAAGGATGGGTATCAAGATAGGATTTCTGAAAACAACACTCCAGACAAAGCAGGGAGAGGCGTTCGTTCTGGCCATGATACTCCTCATAACGTACCTGCTCTACCCGCTCCGCAAAAGAGAGGAGGAGTTAAAGAAGGTTCCATTCTACGACTACATACTGGCGGCCCTTGGAGTTATCTCATCTCTCTATCTCTTCGCCGTCTACCAGCGCTACGCGCAGTTCGCAGAGGTCTACACGCTGGATGTCGTCTTTGGAGTCCTCGCAATAATCCTCGTGCTTGAGGCAACGCGCAGGGTACTTGGCTGGGTCCTGCCCTTGGTGGTGACAATATTCCTCATATACGGCATTCAGAACATAGGGTTTAACTGGGTCCGCTTCACGCAGCAGCTCTACTTCGACGAGGGAATATTTGGAATCCCGTTCTTCGTCATGACGATATACGTTTTCGCCTTCGTGTTCTTTGGGGCATTCCTGCTGAAGATAGGCATAAGCGACTATATCACGGAGTTTATGATAACACTCTTCGGAAAGCGCCCGGGAGGCCCTGCCAAGTCCGCCGTCGTCTCGAGCGGACTGATGGGAACCGTCAGCGGCTCGAGTGTCGCCAACGTTCTCACCACGGGAACCTTCACGATACCCCTCATGAAGAAGGCTGGTTATCCCCCTGAGATAGCGGGCGCCGTCGAGCCCGTTGCTTCAACTGGCGGTCAGTTAATGCCCCCAATCATGGGTGCCGCGGCATTCATTATGGCGGAGTTCCTCGGGGTGCCCTATAACAAGCTCATCATAGCCGCAGTCCTTCCGGCCCTGGTGTACTACGCCGGCGTCTACCTCTTTATAGACCTCGAGACCAAGAGGCTCGGCCTCAAGGGAATGCCCTCCGAGAACTTTGCCCCGCTGAGGTACTTCCTGAGGAAGCTGTACATACTGCTCCCAATAGCGATCATCACCGTTGCCCTTGTCTGGGGAATCCCGCCCCACATCTCGGCCATCTCATCCCTTGGCATTGCCATCTGGGTTGCGTGGATAGCCAAGGATGAGATAAAGGGACACGAGGGGCTCTACGTCGGAGCAGTCCTCCTTACAACGCTCCTTATGTTCACCGGAAAGTCAATAGCCACGCCCGTGGCGGGAATACTCCTCCTTGCAGGGCTTGCGATGGTGGCAATGGCCTTCGTAACCGACCTCGTCGAATTTAACGAGAAGCTCTACATCAGCCTGCTCTTCATATTCTTCGTGGCCCTGACGAAGTTCCTGGGCATGTCCAAGGAGCAGATACTCCTTATGAGCGGTGTCATGGGCATACTCTTCTCCCTCATCGTCGGTTACATCTCCAAGAGCGAGGACGGAAAGAAGATGTACGAGGCCACCTACCAGTCCATGATTGACGCGGGCAAGACTAGCACGAGCGTCATGCTCGCAGCTGCAAGCGCGGGCCTTATACAGGGGGTCCTCACCATGACCGGCCTCGTTACAAGCCTTGGCTATCGCCTCGTTGACCTGACGGCAGGAAACCTGTGGCTCCTCCTGTTCCTGACGATGGTCTTCAGCCTCATCCTCGGTATGGGTGTTCCGACAACCGCCAACTACATCATAACCTCTCTCGTCGCGGCCCCAGCCATATACAACGCCGTGCTCGGACTCCAACCGTACAGCTCACCAGTTCCGGGCTTTGGCACGCCAATAGCACTCTTGGCGGCACACTTCTTCGTGTTCTACTTCGGAATACTTGCGGACGTGACGCCGCCGGTGGCACTGGCCAGCTACGCAGGTTCGGCAGTGGCTGGAGGAGACTTCTGGAAGACCGCCCTGAACGCGGTGAAGTACGCGCTGGCAGGATACATAGGACCGTACATCTACTTTACCCACCCAGAGATGTTCCTCATAACCGTGCAGGAATGGACCGCAAAGACGGCGCTTACCATTGCCTATGACTTCGGTGCAACGTTGCTCGTGATGTACGTCCTGGCGATAAGCCTCACAGGCTGGTTTGGAAGCAACCTAAGAAAAGAGATCAGAGCAGTGCTCGCTGCCATCGGACTGCTTTCAGCGACGCTCCACCCCATACCCGTAGCCATTGGTTTGGCCGCGGTACTCGGGATACGGTTCCTCGGAAAGAGGGAATAGACCCTCTATTCTCTTTGCTTTTCTACCATTAAAGGGGCCAAAAATAGAAAAAGTCAGTAGAGCATGACTTCAAAGCCAAGCTCGCTGAGGAGATCCGCCAGCTCCTCGCTGTCCACATAGACCAGGAGGTGGTGGTTCCCCAGGGTGCCGTCTATGAAGTCCATCGCGTCCTCCAGGCGGAGCTTTAACTGGGTTCTGCACCTGAAATCGCTGTGTTCCTGGCCGACAACTTCGACGCCGGCAACAACGGCCTTCCTTCCGCGTATCTTCATGAGGCTGGCTTTTCCTTTCGGCAGCTGGACGTCCACGCCGACGCCCATGCCGCTCTCAAAGTGCGACCTGATGATGTACTTCCCGCTGAGCGGTGCGGTGCAGTGGGCGAGGATTATGTGGCTCTCCCCGTAGTCGGCTATGTTGCCCATGAAGGCGGGCTTGTTAAAGAAGCGCCTCGCTATCATCATACCGAGGAGCGCGTTGAACTCGCCCTCGCAGGCCGCCGGGATTCCTTCCGCGTTGAACATGGCAAGCGCCAGACAGGGCGTCGCCTTCAGCTTCATAACCAGGTCAAAGCAGCCTATCGTGAAACCGTCCAGGCGGTAGTCCTCAAGGATGCGCTTGATGGCCAGATAAATCCTTCCGGCCTTTACCAGGTCATCCCTGCTGGGCTCTCTTATCTTCATTGCCTTTCCGACGATGTCCTCCACGGCCTTCCACCCTTCCGCGTCGGTGGTAGCCTCATAGTACTCGTAGAACTTCTTGAGGCTTATCTTGGTGTATGGAAGCTCGAACTTCTCGTTGATGAGCCAAGACGAGACTTTGCCTATTATGCCGATGCGCATCTTGAGGAATTTGTCGAGGGTCTCTTTCATGTCCTCGTACCCGAGAAGCGCCGCCTTTAGCTCGTTAAAGTCCTTGACGAGGGTGGCTGGCACGAGTCTGTCCCTGAAGTATTCCCTGAGCTCAATTCCTGCCGCGAGCGAGTTGTTGAAAGGATTGCCGTAGATTATTGTGGGCCTCCTATAAACCGCGAACTCCTTTAATGCCCCCTCGGTTCCGCCCGTCAGGGGATAAAGGACTATGGCATCAACCTCGTTGAAGTTGACCTCTTCCTTGGCTTCTTTGAAGTCTCCCTTGGTGGAAACAAAGAACCCACCAACGACCTCGAACTCCTGTGCGAGCCCGGTTATGAATTCGGAGGCTTTCTTTTCAAAGGCCTTCGGGTTCGCAAGTTCGCTGACTCCAAAAACGACTCCGACTTTCATGGTTTCACCTAACCGTTTTAAACTTCAACACTTAAATAAGCTTGTGGTGGTAGCGTGGCAATGCGGTTCGTCCTCGACACGAGCATCTTCGTCAACCCCGGGATAAGGGGAAAGTTCGGCGACAGCCCAACCGAGGCAATGCGGACTTTTTTGGGCTACGCCGAGAAGCTCTTCGGTAAAGTGGAGTTCTACATGCCCCCTGGTATCTACCGGGAGGTCATGCATTTCGTCGATGCGGAAGAGCTTCTTCCCGAGATCGAGCTGTACATAATCAAAAAGCCCCCGAACGTCCACGACATCAAAATCCCAGCCTTCGTGGTTTACGAGCTGATAGACGATATCCGGCGTAGGATCGACAAGGGACTCCGCGTCGCGGAGAAGGCGGTGCGGGAGGGTGTTATCGAGACCGATAACGTGGACAAAATAATTCAGAAACTCCGCAGGAACTACCGCAAGGCCCTCCGTGAGGGCATCGTTGACAGTAAGGAGGATTTTGAACTGATCCTCCTCGCAAAGGAGCTCGATGCAGTTATAGTCTCCGCCGACGTCGGCATACTCACTTGGGCACAGAAGATGGGCATCAAATGGATAGACGCGGCCAACTTCAAGGAGGTCCTCGAGGGCCTGGTGGACAAGCTGGGTGAAGGGAAAAATTTATAAAGCCTCGACTGCATCGTATCATCGACGCCCCGGTGGCTCAGCCTGGTGGAGCGGCCGCTTGGTAAGCGGCAGGTCGCGGGTTCAAACCCCGCCCGGGGCTCCATTCTAACAAACTTCACCTGCGTGAAGTTTGATCAAGGTTTGTGATTCTTCTTCGAAGTGCTATTATGGTGAAGTTTGCACTTTTAAGGGCCTTTTTGCAGGAATTCCTTTTCAATAAAGCCGTTAGCAAGGGGGTTTCTCTTTAAAGCGCTCCTTCGGAGCGCGGGGAAGTAAACCCACCATTAAAACGTTACAAAAAACAGAGAATTTAACAAAATTCCAAAGGAACATTCAAAAACGCAAACACTCCAACAAAGGATTACAACGAAGAATCACCAACTTTGATGAAACTTTGCCAAGCAAAGTTTCAGCGTTGACGGAAAAATTGAGTGTTTTTTGAAGTTGCCGATTTCCAGGCGAGTTTCTGCGTGATTTGCTTTTTAGAGAGTGTTATAAATTTGAAACTGCTTGAAAGCGCTCGCTTGGGAAGTAAACTCGCTCAAGAATTGCCAAATCTATTAGTGCACGACTGATTTTTGCCAGTTAATAAGAAAGAGAACCTTTTGATCAAGCTTTTTCCAAAAGTTTGTTCGGCGAAGTTTGACCAAGGTTCGTAGCTCTTTTATAAACAGCCAAAGCTCAAGTGGTTTTCTCTTGGAACGGCTTCTTCGAAAGGCGGAACTCTTCAATGTGCATTACTAACTGTCGGTTTCTTTTGAATCGACGCCCGACGGGCGTCTGTTCTGGTGTTAAACCACACCCCGCATGAGCAATTTAAGAGGTTCTCAGTTCGAGGGCAAGCTGTCCAACGAGAAAATCCTTGAATTCTAGCTTTTTAAAGAAGAGCTACCAGCTTTGATGAAACTTTTGCTCGGCAAAAGTTTCTTGTGGTGGGGCCGCCGGGATTCGAACCCGGGTCACGGGCTCCCAAAGCCCGCAGGATGGACCAGGCTACCCTACGGCCCCGCCCGCGGTAGGTGCATTGGGGGGTTCCTTATTAAACTTTTCGCTGGGACTCGGAGAAGGACCCCTTAGAATGTTTATTCTCCGAAGGCCCGGTCCGCAGGATTTTTATAATCCGCCCACCTAACGCATCAAGGTGTCGTCATGGTCACGCTCATCATTGCCGAGAAGCCAAACGTCGCGAGAAAGATTGCCTACGCATTGGCCGAGGGAAAACCCGTCCGGAAGACGATAGGGAAGGTGAATTATTACGAGTTCACCCGCGACGGGAAGAGAATAATAGTCGCCCCTGCGGTTGGTCACCTCTTCTCGCTCGC
>Ga0136651_10001439_pt1 | contig 13107 bp, 18 predicted proteins | sample Mar14236cmmetaG_FD_94867 | JGI IMG/M metagenome (GOLD analysis project Ga0136651, IMG submission 94867) | Marine hydrothermal vent microbial communities from Guaymas Basin, Gulf of California to study Microbial Dark Matter (Phase II) - Marker... ...
GACCCCTTCAGGCTACCAGCAGAGACCGGTATGTGAAGAGGTTATGACGAATGCAATTGGGTAAGCAATGAATAAAATCGCAAAAGTATCACTGGTACTGGTTGTGATTTTTATCGCCATCCTGCTTGTCATATCTGTACCGCAGTTCCCGTTGTGTCTGTAAACGCATGCGGACAAAGGGTCAATTCTTTATACTTTCGTAAACATTTATGTACGCTGCTGAGTGATAAAAAGAACAATCCCAAATAATGTTTATCAATGATTGAAGAATGGACGTTTGAGAAGGGTGGAGCGTGTCATACCTGTGTGACTCATTTTGGACTGCAATTTACGTTGCACCGAAAAGTCGAGATTGGTGAATTTGACTGGTTACCAGGAGATAATAAAAAGACTCTGATATGTCTGAGCAATCGGGGCGATGAGCATGGAATGCCTGCAAGATGGCATGTAACCTGCCCTCCTGAATGGACATGCACACTTGCAGAATTCCGCCAGCTTGTATTTGCCGGTGAAGTGGAGGTTTCGATAAACGATCCTTTCGTGGACGGATATATCTTGCAGTATCATTGTGAGCGGAGGGGGGTACCATGGATTCGGATGGAGGTCAATCGTAAGCTCTATCTGAACGAAGTTTATTTTGATCCGGAGCGATTAAGAGTGGATCAGAGGATCATTCAGGAATTAAGAGCGAATATCCGATGCCCTTGTACGATTCTGGACTGTACTTTAACCTCTCCCATCTATAGATGTTTTGACACCTTTCTTGCTTGATGTTTGTATCATCTGTTCATCCCTTTGAGGCTGTCTGTCGCATCTCAAACATCGTCTAAATACGAATATAGCCGAATAAGGTGGTTTTATGGGAGAAAGAGGTTTTTAAATGATGGAATTATACCCAAATTCCGTGAGGTTGGGTATGGAAAAGTTATTTATGTTAAGAATCTAATGAGATATGAATTTAGAGGTAAGAGAATGTCTACGGAAAGAGACCTGATAAAAGAAGCATATAACATGGAAAATGCATGGGGCATATCCACTGCCATCGACATCCGCGGATGCAATCCGGATAAGATACAGGATGAAGCCACTATAAAGCGGTTCATCTATGAATTATGTGACTTCATCAAGATGAAACGGTATGGGGATTGCATAGTGGTACGTTTCGGGGAGGGGGATATGATCGGGTATTCAGCGGTTCAGTTGATCGAGACATCCCTTATATCTGCGCACTTTGTGGACGTTACCTCTGCGGGGTACATCGACATATTCAGTTGCAAATATTATCGTCCGGAAGACGCTCTTGCCTTCTGCAAGGACTTCTTTGAGGCAAAAGATGTAAAATACAATCATTTATTAAGGATATGAGCGGAGATGAAGAAAGATGCGGAGGTCACTCTTATATTCTATTCCGTTAATGGTTATATATGATGGGGGTATCCGGCATCTTCGGCTTGCATGACGTTCCTTTGAGGATTGACCAGGAAAGAATCTCTATCTCGGTTGAGGGTACGGCGGGAGGTCTCCTTTACAAAAGAGAGTGTATGGATGAGGAAGTTGAAAAATTCCTGCTGTCAAGCAACAGCAAAATCCTTATCAATCCGGTTGAGCCGGTGAATAAGCCAAAGGAGCTGACCCCGCACTTCTTAATCGAGTTTGAAAGGTCGGTTTTTATCGAACCCAGCGCAAGAAGAACGGTCTTTGTAAAATTCCCGGTGGAGATTGGTGTCTTCGTACATGGAAAGAAAAATTTTCAGATCCTCGATGTCCTCACACTGAATAAACAGAAGTTTACCTTGTATGGCGACGTTATAAGTGGGGTTATCTGTAAGTACTGGATGAGTGAGGTTTATTCCACGATACCGGATACGAATCATGTTTACGAAGGGATAATAGAGCTTAACATAACAAACACCACCATAAGATGGGTTGAAATAACAAAGGCGGCCTTTGCCGCTTACGGGATGAAGATCTATTACAGCGACGATATGGTCGCTATGAGGGCGAATATGAAAATTACGAGCAGGAAGGTCGCAGAGATAGATTTTGTCAATTCCCCTCTCGAGAAGGGGATGAAGAGATCTTTGGAACTTTACACCTCGCGATTAAGACAGATTCCTGTGATTGCAACAAGGTTTCTGATGGACGAAGGTATATGATTCTTGACACAATCGTCTACGGTGACGTCACCATCCTTAAGCTCCTCCAGATCGCAGTATACGTCCTAATTATGGTCCTGATAGCCAAAGTGGTGGTAATTAATATGAAGAGGTCGCTTAAGAACCGGATGGACCGCGACCATCTGGAGATCACGACCAAGGTCATTTACTACATGATTATCATCGTTGCTGTACTTCTGTCACTGCCTGCTCTTGGAATACGCCCCTCGAATCTGCTCGTCGCAGGCGGCGTCGTCGGCATAGTGATCGGTTTTGCAAGCCAGAGCATAGTTGGCAATCTCATATCCGGGATCTTCCTTATGTTTGAGAGACCGATCAAGATCGGGGATCAGCTGCGTGTCGATGATATTTCAGGGTTTGTAGAGGATATCCACATCGTCTCGACAATAGTCAGGACGTATAATGGATTGTACGTGAGAATTCCAAACGAGAAGGTATTTACAGGCATCATAACCAATTATGTTGCCAACATCGCAAGGAGATTTGAGTATGTCGTTGGGATACGGTACAGCGACGACGCTGATCTGGCTATCGAGATCATCGAAGACCTGATCGATGAGCATCCATTCGCCCTGAAAAAGCCATCCCCCCAGATATTTGTCGATAATCTCGGAGATAATTCGGTAAATATCATTGTGAGGATCTGGGCACCTGCTACTGAGTGGTATGATCTCAAGATGGAGATGCTCTGGGAGATAAAGAAGATGCTTGAGGAGAACGGGATAGAGATCGCATTCCCTCAGCGCGTTGTCTGGTTTGCGGATGAGCTTCGGAAGCGGGAGGTTAGTGATGCTCGAACCATAGCTCATGACTGAAGAGAAGGAATCGTTATAGATACGGCGAGAAGGTTATAGTCGAGGATTCTTTTCAATTTCATCATCCGCCGATGAACGCAGATGCCCGACATCTTTATCAGTTAAACAGTTAAATGTTTTAAAAACGAGAATAGGGAATAGCGAAGATGATCGACCAATACTTTGATGTTGTCAAAGAACAATGGGCTGATATTCTCTGGTTTGATGAAACATTTGAGGATAAAAAAACCCGTTATGTGAAATCGGTTGTGATAGTTAAACCTGGAGGGGTGGCTTAAATGGGAACAAGTAAAAGCGGATTAAAAGACAAAAAAGGGAAGAAGAAAAGCATTGAGGATACAGAGGCTTGGGGAATTGCGGATTTTGATTACGTTGGACTGATAACACAAGACACGATGCCCCTTCTAAGCGCTCCTTTAGCCGGGCAGGAGAGGAGAGATTATTTAAGAGACATTCTCAGGGGTTGTCCTGATTATTATCCCGCATTAATCGAATTGGGGTACAGATATATACACGAGGGTATGGATGAGACTGGAAAAACATACATAGACAAAGGGCTACAGTCCTTAAAGACGCATTTTTCTAAGGAAAATTTAATAGATAGCTACTATAGCATCTGCGAGTTCCTGGAAAACCATCTCCGATTTGAAATGGCAATTGAATATTATAACCAGCTTATAGCGATCGAAAGCGATAAAGCGAATGTGTATGATTCCATAAGCTGTTGTCACTCCTGTCTGGGTGACACGAAGAAAGCTTTTGAGATTCAACAGAAGGCATTAGAACTATGTGATTCGAACCATAGATTTTACTGTAATATGGGCTGGTTAGAGATGATCCGGGGTAATCCGGATGCTGCAAAACCCATGCTGGAGAAGTCACTCGAGTTAGATCAGGAAGACGAGACCACGCTTAACAACTATGAGGTATGTAAATTGATGCTTGGGGACAGGCGGCTTAAGAATTGGGATGCGTATCTTCTCAGAGAAACAGATTATGAGTATCTTGAAAAGTTGGAAGATGAAGGTAATTTTGAAGAATATGAAAAACATATCCGGGAATCTAATCGTGACATGATTGAGGCGTTTAAATCCGATCTTATACAAAATCCCGATTATACGCCTGCTGAGAAATATGATATACTCTTCTCACTTAAGTACACAATGGATCACATCCGGAAAGCGTATGATGGCGAGTATTTTTTCTACGATTCCATAGACCAGATAGATGCAGATTTCAAACAGATCATGCATACAATCATAGTAACAACAGGAGATATTGACAATGAAATATTCAATGGCATATATACAGCCCTGCTGGAGTTCTATAAGTTTCTGGAAAAACGGAAAGTGGTATCAGGATACCGATCGCTCGAGAACAAAATGCTCGAATTAAAACCCGAACTTGTGGAAAAGATGCTGCGATATAATGAGATACGTCATGATGACGAGTGTACGCAAGAGGAGAAAAACGAGATCCGTGATGAATTATTCGGGGACGATGTGTTCTGGCCATTTTTATAAACTGCCCATAAGGAGTCTCAGAAGACGAAAATGTACCGCGACGATGTCAAATTTTGATCTTCTGGCAACAGTTTATACGAAGCTTCCATAAACTATAGTCAAAAGAGGAAAAAAGATGGCGTTTCTCATTGAACCACTTTTACTCTTAGCTATACTGTTACTCCTATCCGGGCTCTTCTCCGCCTCTGAAACTGCCCTGATCGCGATAGGCAAGATAAAAGCTAGGATTTTGTTGAAACATGGTGTGGAAGGAGCAGAAGAGGTCGATAAACTGGTTCGCGACCCCGAATCCGTACTCACATCCGTACTCATCCTGAATAATGTGGTGAACATCGCTGCGTCGGCAGTAGCAACATCCATCTCAATAGAGATTTTTGGTCCCACCGACGGTGTGGCTATTGCGATCGTAGTGATGACCCTCCTGATCCTTACGTTCTCTGAGATCATACCAAAGACGATTGCGATCCACCGGGCAGAAAAGATTTCTATCCTGATCTCCAGGCCCATGCAGATCATGGCTTCTATTTTCCAACCGATTACAAAGTTTTTTTCTATAATTTCAGGTATTTCTGCGAGGATTCTGGGCATAAAGCTCCACCGGAGAAGATTAATGACCGAAGAGGAGGTGGAAACGATGCTTGACATAGGGAGAGAAGAAGGCGCGATCGAAGAGGATGAACAGGAGATGATGATAGGTGTTCTGAAACTTGACGAGATCGTGGTAGGGGATGTGATGTCACCAAAGGAGTCAACAGTTTGCATGAGCGTCGACCAAACCCTGAATTCAGCCGTGGAATTGGTAAAAAGGAGTGGATACTCGAGAATCCCCATCTTTGAAGAGACGGAGGATAATATCGTGGGCATCTTATATGCCAAGGATATGTTAGCAAAAATGGATGAAGGCGGCGTTTTGCTGAGAGACTTGATGAAACTCCCTTATTTTGTGACCGAGACAAAAAGAGTGGACGATCTTCTTGAGGAATTCCAGAGGGGTAAATTCCACATCGCCATTGTGGTAGACAAAGCTGGAAGAACACGGGGCGTGATTAGCCTGGAAGATATCCTGGAGGTGATAGTGGGAAGTATATATGATGAACATGATGTAATAATAAAGAGAAAACCTGAGCGAGCGGTCGATGATTCAAGGACTCTTTAAAGGGGATGGAGGTTTTGAATTCTGCATGCTCGATAAGTTGTGGTTTTTAGGATTTTAACCACACGATTACACGGAGTTATACGAGAGTTCTGTGTTAATCTTGCGTAATCTCGTGGTTTTATATGTGGATATCCACACGATACTCGAGTAAGTATCTCAAAATTTGACTTAACACAAAATAGTGCTGACTAAGCGATCTGCTTCACGAATATAGCGATCTCCGTACCTACGCCGTCTAAGAACATACCCGTGCCGATGGTTGCAAGAATTAGCCCCATCAAGCGCGTTATCACGTTGAGACCGCCCTGTCCGAGGAAATCTATGATCTCTTCGGACGACCTGAAACAGAGGTATGTTGCGGCGCATATCACTCCAAACATCGAGATGGAGATAAGGGCATAGTCCAGTCCCCCATAAGAAGCGAAGCTCATCGCCGTTGCGATGGTGCCGGGACCCGCCAATAGCGGAACCGCTAGCGGCGAGACTGCAACACTTAATTTGGATTCAAGACTGGTCCGGATGTCCTCGTCGCTTGGTGTATGAGTTTTGGAACCTGACCCCTGCATCATGTGATAGCCGATTATAAAGAGGAGGATGCCGCCTGTGATCCGAAGCGCCGGCATCGTGAGCCCGAATAGTGAGAATATGTAACTCCCAGCGATACTTACAGTGGCAATGATCGCGAATGTAAGCAAGCTGCGCCGCCTGGCAACAGATCTCTTCGTGGCGCCGTCGTCTTCGGTGGTCAGGCTGACAAAGATCGGTGTATTGGCGATCGGATTCATGATGGCAAAGTATCCTGCCAGTGCCGTGCCAGCGAATCCGAGCAGTGTCGGTGTATCCATGGTGTTGTACTCCTGTTGTATATGCCTATCGTACCTAAGTGCATTCCAGATGTCTTGCCTACGCCACTTTGCCTCTCCGAATCGAGATCATGACCGCCCTGACATTATCATGGAATAGACGAGCCAGATACCAAGAATGCCCGCGATCGTGAACGCGGTGCTGCCGATCAGCGGAATATCGTATATGTGCGGTCCCACGCGCGAGTGTGTGATCAGCGCGCCTGCAACGATGAATGCAGCAACGATCAGGCTTGCTGATATGCGCTTGCTCATTAGATTGAATTCTGATACGATATGGTGGGGCACATCCTTGTCAAACTCGATGTGCAGCGTGCCTTTCTCCACGCGCATCAGTGCCCTGTCGATCCTGTCGGGAAGCGCTCGTACGAACCTGCCAAGCCCGGGCATCATCCGCACCCACTCCTGCAACATCTCTTTTGGCGCCATGCGCTTCTGTGTCAGCTTCTTTATGTATGGTTTAGCCAGTTCCTGCAGGTTGTAATCCGGATCAAGTTGTGCGCATATCCCTTCCTCGGTCATCAGCGCTTTCGATAGCATCATCAGACTCGGCGGGACCGTCCCGTGGTATTTCAGCGCCAGTTGGAGCATCTCACGCATCATCTCTCCGGTGTTCATATTCCGAAGCGATCTTCCGTAGTATTTGTGGATCAGGTTCGATATCTCAAACCTGAACTGCATGACATCGATCTTGTCGTAGTTGATGATGCCCATACTCTCAATCACCTTGATCACGGCACCTGCGTCATTATCAGCGATCGCGATAAAGAAATCCACCAGGTCCATTCTGGTTTCCCGGTCGAGATAGCCGATCATCCCGAAATCTATGAACGCCACAACATTGCCTTCCATGGCAAACACATTTCCCGGGTGCGGGTCTGCATGAAACATCCCGCAGAAGAAGACCTGCTTCAAAAACGAGTTCGCAAAGTTGCGGGAAAGAGTCGTGCGCTCCAGTCCGGCTGCACCGATCGCTTCGATGTCAGTGATCTTGATGCCGTCGATAAACTCCATTGTCATCACCCGCTGGCTGGTATGGTCCCACCAGATTGCAGGCACATGTATGGTGTCGCAACTGAATGTCGTCCTGAACTCCTCAGTACTCTGCGCTTCGAGTGTGTAGTCGAGTTCCGCACGCAAGTTCCGTTCAAACTCAGTTACGAAACCGACCGGATCGAAGGATTTTGCCTCTTTGATATGATGTTTTGCAAAACGCGCAAGATCGCGGAGGATCTGGAGATCCGAATCGATGACCTCTTTTATGCCTGGCCGCTGTACCTTCACAGCAACCTTCTTGCCGCCGGACAATGTGGCGATATGCGCCTGCCCGAGCGATGCTGATGCAACAGGCTCACGAGAGAACGTTTCAAACATCTCGTCGATAGGTCTTCCGAACTCTTCTGCGACGATGTTGCACACGTCATCATAACCGAATGGCGGCACGTCGTCTTGCAGCTTTTCAAGCTCTTCTATGTACTCTTTCGGAAGGAGATCCTCTTTTGTGCTGAGAATCTGCCCCAACTTGATATAAGTAGGTCCCAGTTCCTCAAACATCATCCGTAACCGTTCAGGGTCGGATAGTTCAGGGTGTACTGCTTGCGTCTTCGTGACGCGATCCTTAACTGACCGTAACGGGTGGAGATTGAACCGCTCAACCAGATGCTCGAAACCATACTTGGTCGCAACCCCCACGAGTGTCCGGTATCGTTGTAACTGTTTTTTGCCGAGTATCGATACCACCTATGCCATATTCGTTGTGATGGTACATATATCCAGCGACGGGTGTCCGGAATTTATCCAGGCTTTTATACCACGCCTACCACCAGCTTAACGATCAGAAACGCGAATGTCATCATGGTTATGGTGTGTTTGAGCCCTGCCATTACGCTGACCCCACTTCGCCACCTTGCAGTTCCATATTCTTATCGGTATTATTTGACAGTTATAGTCCCATTTATATGGTGGAAATACTCACATCCGTAATGGTATGTTCCACTTGAGTTAAATGTGTAAGTGAACTCGGAACCAAACCGGATATTGACCGGCTGCCACAGACCTTCAGCGCTCGTCAGGATGTATATCCCCTCTGAATATGTGTCTTCATTGAGCCAGATGACGCTGTCGTTTCGTGCAATTGTGCAGTTGATCGGATCGAATTCGAAGTTCTTCGTGCTGTAGGGGTTGATTACGATTGTGTGTAGCTCTGGTAGCCCTGTGGTTACAGGAGTCTCCAACAGAGCTGGTTCTGTGGGAGGTGTCGGTATGTCGGGGGCTGTGTAAGTGGGTACAACGGTTGGCGCAACAGTGGGTTCTGTCTCAGCAACCTGTTTGGTTGGTGTTTCATCTGCAACAACGCCCCCATCATCGCCGGTTGGTATCAATCCCGGATCAAGCACTACCGCCAGCAGAGCAATGATAAGCAGTGCCAGCGCAGCCACAGCAAGCAACCCTCTGGAACCGCCGCCGCACCACTCATTAAACTCATCCCAACTGTCCAAAAATTTAACATACCTTTCTGATATAAATCCCATTATGATGTGCCTCCTATCTCGTTTCCACCAAATTCGTGGTTGATTATCGTATCATATATACGCCACTCATCTTACTAAAATGAACCCAAGCCATATTAATCTTGCCGGGTGATGTATGTCGTATGTGTCAGATGAGTTCGATGAAATCCGTTGTCATAGACCGCCAGATGATATATGACGGCTCGCAGATCGATCCGCTGTGGGCTTATGAACAGCTGGACGTGCGCGGCGATTCGGTCATCGTATTTCGTGGCGCGATGGATGTGGTGCATATCAAAGACATCGAGGATGAGAAGGACGGAAAAGCGATAAGGGGGGATTCTTTGATCCATTTCATCGTCGAACGGTTCGACTCGCCTGCAAACATGCGGCATGCATACTACCTCCAGCGGATCCTGATCGTCTGTGTTCAGGATGCCCTGAGAAATCTCGGCGTCACCGCAGAGAGGAATGGGGATGATCTCTTTGTGGACGGCGGGAAACTGACCGTGAGTATCGCAACAGCAGGAATCACGTCAGAGAAGATTCACTGCGGCATCAACCTGACCGGCAGGGGAACGCCCGCGGAAGCAAATGCAGTTGGGCTATCCGAACTCGGGATCGATCCCGACTCGTGGATGGAGATTGGAAAGGGGATTGCAAGTCGGTTCGTCTCTGAGGTCCGGGATATTGAGTCGGATATCTGCAAAACGAGACCTCTGACATGATCGGGGACGATCGCCGGATAATCACGGGGCAATCATGGGATAATAATCATCATCGCTGCCCCGATTGCGATTGCCTGGATGATCAAGTTAAACGCCCGGTTATCAGACCTTATCTTCCCGCCGATTACCGGGAATCTCACCCGCTTTCTACTAAATGGCATCCAGAGCGGCACACCATTTGGGGTCAGCGAATCGAGTACCAGATGCAGGAGTATAGCGAGTGAAGCGAGTGAAGCGTAAAACGGTGTGGATGGGGATTTTCCAAGCGCAAGCACGAGCGCGCCCGAAAAGAGTGCAAATACGAGTGTATGTGTGATCCCACGGTGCTCAAGTGTTGGGACATGGACATCGAAGTCGCTTATGATCGACCACGTCACTGCCCAGCAGAGGACGCAGAGCGTGCTATGCGATGTGTAGTGTAGTGCAAGCGATGCGAGCAATATCCCGGATGCGGCATGGGTCAGTTGTTTCATGGCAGGTATCACTTCTTTAAGAATCCTTCGCAGGCGGCTTTAATTAACCCATCCTGCACACAGTCTCGAGGTCATGCGTACGAATGCGTCTGCGGCACTCGCTGCGAACATCTTCCATTCCGGCAAGTACGCGGTCGCTGATGTGACTGAGTATCTGAGGGGTGGTGGGGCATGTCCGGCTGTAGTAGTAGTAGTAGTAGTAGTGATGCAAGCGCGGTGATCGGTTATGCCTGATACGTACTGCAAGTGCTCGTAACGCCTAACACCCCAACCACTCCCCACGAGATGGGACCGCGGCGATTTGAACGCCGGTCGCCAGATCCCCGACCTGGCAGGATGGACCAAGCTACCCTACGGTCCCGCTACGCGAGTTCTCGTAATCGCTGGATGTCGTTCATTGTCTCTTCGTTGGATGCCATCTTATCCTTTTCGAGTAGTTCCACGATCTGGTGGAGCGGAACGCCGAGCTTATACACCTTGACAGGTCTGCCCTTGCCGGTCTTCTTCTTCTCTTCCCGCTCTGAGATCCACTTGTTCGCGCGCAGCACGCGCATGGCAGCGCTGACCTCTGGCTGTCTGATGCTAGCCGCTGCTTCAAGATCTCTGGATGTCATCTCGTTTGTGCTGGAGAGGCATGCGATGGTTCTAGATATGATTTTTGGTAGTCCGAGACCTTGCAGCAGTTCTGCAATTTCGTGTTCATGTTCGCCCATTACCTGTATCGACAGTTCTTTCATAATATTCACCTTAATATAAGTCGGCTCTTTTCACTTATAAAGTTTGTGCATATAATATAAAGAAAGCGATTCGTTATGATACGAGTTCTCGTGCGTGTGCCAGTGACGATCCGATTTGTGAAGGGATGTCCGCATCGGTAACATCGAGATGCCCCGGATATAGCACTTCCGGATCGAGAGTTGTGAGCAGTTTTATCGAATGGATAAGGTCAGAGAGATCGCCCCCGAGATCGCATCTCCCAATCCCGCCGGAGGGGAATACAGTATCACCGGAGAAGAGACTTCTGGTCTCTGATTCGTATAAACAGATACCGCCCGGCGTGTGCCCCGGCGTATGGAGCACCTCCAGCATGAAATTATCCGATTCAAAGATCTCTCCGCCATAGAGCAGCATATCGGGACTTATCTCTGGCGCGCGCTTGCCAAAGAGTACTGACGCGGTTGCATAATCGTCATCGAGCAGCCGCGCATCCGCTTCGTGGATTGCGATTTTAGCACCAGTCATCCGCGCGATCTCTGATGCCGCGCAGGTATGATCGAAGTGGCAGTGCGTGAGTATGATCAGTTCGAGATCGTATCCTGTGACCTCCCTGGGGTCGATCCCTGCATCTACGAGGATGGTTCCGTCGAGCAGGTACGCGTTTGCGTATAGTGCGAACCTCTGCACATCGAGTTTGTTGTTGTTTGGTTTCATATATTCCGGGTTTAGTTGAATTGTGGGTTGGGTTAGAGGGGGAGTGATTTAATGGATTCGGTTGGGGTTGGGGATTGTGTTGCGGATTATGGCGCGTATCCGGATGTGTGCCTTCGCCATAACTCTGATGAGCTCATGATATTGTATGGTATTGCCATGATTGATTTTGGAGGGCGATGCGAGGTGGGATGGCATGTCGTGAGATGTTCACCTTCACAGTACTCCGGGGGATGTTTTGTAGGGGGGATAGGTTCTAACGCTTTGCGCGTGGGTAATTTATAGCTCCCAGATGTTACCATGGCTCTCTTTCTGAATTTGAATCACGTCGTAAACATCTGTTTTAAACTGTGGATAAACAATACCTTCACCACCTACTTAGTAAAATTAGCATAAATTTTATTACATCTAAATAAATTTTTTTTATTCCTAAATGACTTTTATCGCGATACATCGCGAGCAATAAATATATATAGCCCGGAATATCAGTCCATGATTGCATGAGAGCATACCATATAATTTTCAAATATGAAAAATGATGTATAGCTGAAGGAATTTTGAAGACCAAGAGCCTGACATGTCCTGATGGCGGACACCATATTTGATCTTTCTGCAATTATGAGCTGTTTAACTATCTGTCTGGACATGACAACGTTAGCCAGTTTGGGAGTTATCGTGCCTGCCATGTTAGCCAGCAATTCTAATTATGAACTGGAATTTTGTTTGGCGCATACTATCCTCCTATTATGCGAATAGCTATCCTCCTATTATGCGAATAGTTAACACGGCATAAAGTAAAAAAGTGGCTTGTTTTTTAAGAAAAACTATTGCAATCATATCTTTTTTGCTGTTTCGAGTCGTTGCGAGTAGCGAGAATTTCCAAAATGAGAATTGCTGATGGCAAGTACTATTTTGTTATCGATGAGGATTTGAATGCCAACAAAACCAAAATCAGAAACGTGTACCGCCGGGCGTACCAGATCCCTTCCAGATACCAGCAGAAACCGATATGTGAAGAGATCACGATGAAAGGTGGCGGAAATGGTGAAACAGATTCGTAAAAACACATGTGCCATCAGCAACACCTAAAGTCAAAGGTTTCAGGACGGTATCGTAGGTGGGGTATGTGTGGCTTTTGCCCCACGACCCGCAAGTCAACAAAAAAAAATCTCTGATTATACCCAAACCTCAAATATTCTGGCAAATGCTCCCGAAACACACCCTCGGCAGTCACACCCGCTTGACCCCACACATCTCGCGTAGCGTCGCGCCAAGCTCGGACTCCACGATATGGCTGACCCCAAGCGTCTTCGGGTGCAGATCGATCTCGACCACGACTGCATCATGCCCCATCTCCTTAAGCGGGAGCACCTGCCGCGGACCGTTGGTGATCGATATCACTTCCATCCCTGAGAGCGGCTCCATCGGAATCGC
>Ga0136651_10001442_pt1 | contig 13093 bp, 10 predicted proteins | sample Mar14236cmmetaG_FD_94867 | JGI IMG/M metagenome (GOLD analysis project Ga0136651, IMG submission 94867) | Marine hydrothermal vent microbial communities from Guaymas Basin, Gulf of California to study Microbial Dark Matter (Phase II) - Marker... ...
GGGCTGGGTCTTGCCATTGTCAAACATGTCGCCCAAGTCCATGGCGGTCACGTATCCGTTCAGAGCACTCCGGGAAAGGGCAGCGTTTTTGCGTTACATTTACCCAAACCATCTGCATGAGATTCAAGCTGATGATTTGCGAGTTTTCCCCGTATCCCGGTTAAAAGGATAGGAAGGGACTACTTTAGTACTCAACTAATCAACAATAAAGACATAATTGCTATGGGGTACCCGTTAACCAAGGACCAATATATGTTCCTTTTCATCATCTTATTGTCTTTCCTCGATTGCATGTAAAACCTATTTCCCATTCATCCATCTCAGAAGATCCATCAAGAGTTCAGTATTTGGATTATGATCTCTAATAAATTTGAAACGGAACAAGATTACGCCCAACAAAAATAGAAGTCCGAAAACTACAAGGACTAACTCCTTCAATCTATTATTCTCTCATGACTTCGTAATCCGTTTTAAACGTCTGAGAATCCGCTATATTGCCTTTTCAGGATGTGGATTACAAGTAAAAATATCTGTTATTTTTAGTCCCTATATTGTGGCCCTTACAGGGACCATAAGGTCTATCGCCCGGAAAGCCTTCAACGGTCTCAATCTGTTTCGGGACTATACTGACCTCACAATCGGGGAAAGTCGCATAAAGCAGACCTAATAAACCGTGATCCGGCCCTGATTCATTTGCTAAAATCACTATTTTCTTCACCGGTGTTTACCTCTCAAATGATTCCTGAATTCGTTACAAGACATGAGTTGAGATCACTAGTGTTGTTTTCTAATGATCTTGACTTTTTAAGTCTGAAGTTTAACCTATTGTTGGCCTTTTCTTCCTATGATTAGCTTTGCCACGTTCAGCAATAGCTCTTTGATTTCAAAGGGTTTGGAAATATAATAATAGGAAACTGCTCGAAACCGACAGGGAGGAAACGCGTGAGGAAAGGCACCCCCCTGCCGGTATTGTTCAATTAGTTTATCTCACTTCAAGTCAGTTGTACTAGAGTGTCAACAAAAATCCCCAGAAGTATCCAGATGCATCCATACCCATGGTGACGATATTGGTACCGGCCGGGACAGCCATAACAAACCCCGCATAAAATCCGTGAGGCCATGACATGCCGCTGGCCGAGGCAATGTTTTCATAGATCGAGTGTGTCTGACTGCGTTTCCAGGGCTGCATATCCGATAATGAACGAATTTGCGTGTTCTCGCCTATAGTATAAATGCTTCCGTCGGGCAGCATTAAACCGCAATAGATATCCATGGGGCTGGCAAATGTGTGCAGACCTACGCGTATGTCCAGCTCACCACGATCCATGCACCCGAAACTGATTGGCCTGGACAACCCGGGATTTGCCGAAGTATAAGGATAGTTCTGCGGATAATACCAGTATTCATGGAAGCCTGTGGGAACAGGTATCCTGGGGAGATTGCCTCCGAAGCTGGTCCAACCCTTGGTCCAGTCATACTCAGAGTCGAATGCCCCTATGAAATCCGCATTTTCCACGAAAAATCCATCCGCAGGAACGACAGCGGCCCCGGCAAACACGGGGGAAAACATGTCCGGCCTGAGATCGGGACTCTGGAAAGAGGTGCTTGTCAGCACTGGATCAACGATTCGATTATAGGACATTATGGACGTAATAAAGTCCTCCGTCGTAACGGTGGGCGTATACCCTTCTTCATCACTTTCGTCCGCATTGAAGTTCTGTCTGTCCAGGTTGTCATAGAATATGCAGCTATCAATAACCAGATTCCCTGTATTGATCCCGGCAAAAGTGGCCTCATTATCCAGGTCCACGGCCGCCTTTTGAAAACCGGTTACTATAGAGTTCTTTAAAGTAATTGCGCTCCCCCGCCGGAGCAATATACCTTCGCCGCCGCCATCCGGAATATTTGCATTGCCTACCAGGGTCATGTTGTAGATAGTCGGATGGGATACTGGCTGGGCGCTGTTATCTGCCTTCAGGTTATCCCCCTCGATACCGCGGTCACCGTCATCGTCTGCCTTATGGGCCACAATGAACTGTGCCTTGCCGGTATAGCCGTTGGTCCAGTCAAAGTGGTCGTCGGCACAGCCGCTGTTCAGGATATTTCTTGCATTGACCGTACCACCGAAAAACTCGATACCGTCGTCGCTGTTCATGTGGCACTGTACATACTCTATGATGGTTCCGTCACCTACCCCCTGGAGAGTCAAGGCGTTCCACTCGTTTTCTCCGTCCATTCTGTACCCGCCATACTCAATCCTGACGTAGCGAAGGATGCCGCTGCTGTCATGAGGATCGCAACCGCCGTATTCGCCCATACCTGCCTCACCCACCGCGTTCGGTGGATTACCGGGACAGCTGAATGACCCTGCATTATTGATAGGGGCATAGCCATTGATAGATACTCCACCCCAGTCCATTCTGGCCGGGGAAATCGAGTTACTGGTAAACACGATGGGCTCCTCAGGGGTCCCTATGGCCATGATCTTGGCCCCCCGCTCAATGACCAGGGCAGTTGTGGGATTACCGTAAACCTTAACTCCAGGGCTGATGGTGAGGACCGCCGGGGCCTTAACACTTACGACCCCTGTAAGCAGAACGTCTTCTCCCCAGGTAGTGTTCGTAGTAATGTCACCCTGGACATCCAATGCCAGTGCGGTTCCGGCCCACATAATACCAAGGGCCAAAATAAATCCCTGGATCGTCTTTAAGGGCCAATGATAAATCGTTTTTCTTAACATTCAAAAAGACCTCCTGTGTAATTTCCCTTATTTTGACTGACATTTGTGACAGTTTGATTACAGTTCTATTACAGTTTCCTTAAATTCTTCTAAAAATGCTTTGAAAGGCCAAAAGAGACCGAGACCCCTTCCTTGTATCTGCGGTAAGTCTTGCCTCCCTGAGTGAACTCGATCTCCTCATCCAGCAGGTTCTTGGCGGCCAATCTGAGTTTCCATGTACCTAGACGCTTTTCAGCAACGAAGTCCAGCCATTCGGTTGCCTCTTCATAAATATCGGGCAGGCCGTAAGCAGCCCCGACATCCAGTCGCTTCCCGACATAATTGTAAAGAAGTCTGAGGGTTATACCAAAATCCGGATCTGTGTAATCAAGTACCACATTGGCCAGGTTGTCTGACTGACCGTGCATGGAACGCTCAGCATTAGTCATTATGGAGGTCATGTCAGGTCCCAGTTTTACTTCCGAATCAGTATAGGTATAATTTATGTTGAGCATCAGGTTATCGAGAAAGGAATGCAGGAAACCCAGACGCTTTCGCACCTCAAGTTCAAGACCTGTAACTTCGCCATCGCCTGCATTGATATAGTAACGGCGCATGCCTGCGGAAGTAGGCTGTTGAACGATCTCTATGGGCTGGCTGATGTCTTTGTAAAAGCAGCTTGCCGCCACGAGCTCGTCGGCACCGATGAACCATTCCCAGCGGATATCGTAGTTGTCAAGTTCGGCAGTCACGAGATCTGGATTGCCTACTACGGACTCGGTCTCTGTCACATCGATATACTCAAAAGAGGCGAGTTCACGAAACTGCGGCCGGTTAACCGTCTCCGAGTAGCTGAGACGTAGATTCATACTGTCGGTAAGAGAATAAACAAAACTCGCCGCAGGGAAGGTATCGTCATCGTTGAGGGTAGCCCTGTCTTCGGTTCCACTCTGAAATGTATAGGGACTAAGCGTGGCCACCTCCAGGTCGTCGGCCTCTACACGTAAGCCTGCTATAACTCTCAGGCGGTCGAGCAAAGTGAAATCCAGCATCCCGTATGCCGCCTCATTCCGCTCTGTAGCGTCATATTTGTCAGTAGGCCTGGTAACTTCCCTGAGGAGGAAACCGCCCTGTTCTCTGAAATGTTCCGGTGCGAAGAGCGTTTCCGCATCGGCAAAAATATCAAAATCCAGTTGCCCCGGTCCCCTAGTTATACAAAAGCGGCGGTAGTTGAACTCCCGCTCCCGCCAGTAATAGGAAATTCCTGTCTTGAGGGCGATTGGAAATCGGAAAAGATCAGACCCGTCAAGCTTCCAGTCAATACCGAAGTCATAACGGTCTTCGTCCAGATCTGCAAAATACCGGGTTCCACTCTGGGTGGAGTCCAGCCATGCAAGGGTGGTTTCAGACTCACTGTCCCACCAGTATTGCACCTCCCTCTGGTCAGGCTCTTCCAGTTGGGCCTTGCTGTAACCTATTTGCCATTGCACATCGCTATTTAAACCATCGAAATAGTGATCTCCGCGCAACTCACCCTGATATAAATCATTCTCCGACCATTTAAGACGTCGATCGTAGATATCATCGCCCCAGGTCTCATGGTATCCCGCATATTCGCGAACAGAGTCTGTGGCCTTTCGGTTATAAAAATTTTTGAAAGCAACCTTGTGGTAAGGGCTGAACTCAAATCCGAAGTTGAGCAATCCGCCCCAATTAACCTTCTCCTCGTAAGTGTCGAAATCAAAGTCTGCGTATACATTCTGCCGGCCCTGGTAGCCAAGGCTGTACCAGGTCCGCTGCTCGCTGGTCTTGGTCTGATACTCGTGCTTGTAATTGAAGGTTCCGAGATAGCCGAATTTGCCCAGCTTATCGCCAATCATAAATCCCAGACCGATCGGTGGATCCGCAGTCTCGGTCCTGGCGTTCCAGATATCCTTGAACGAACGGCCAAATTCAGTAATCTCCTCCGGGGTATAACCTCCAGTACCCAGAACCCCAGTGGGTTCAATAAAATCAGAAGGGATTACATCCGGTATATCCCTGCACCCGTTATCAAAACCCATCCAGTCTTTGCCGCCCCCCCTGTAGGTCTTGAAATCGCGACCGGTGGTCTGGTCATTATATCCCGTGGAGAGCGAGGCCTTTAACTGAAAGCCATCGGGATGATCCCTGGTCTCAATCTGGACCAGACCACCGGAAAATTCACCCGGCATGTCAGGGGTATAGGACTTGACTACATTGATAGACTTGATTGTTTCGCTGGGGAAGAGATCCATTGGGACAATCTTCTTTTCGGGTTCCGGCGACGGAAGGCGAAGACCATTGAGGGTAGCCTTGGCGTACCGATCTCCCAGGCCCCTGACATAAACATACTTATCCTTTACCAAAGAGACTCCGGTTACCTTGGTGAGGATCTCGGCGGCGTCGGAGGCCGGGAGCTTGGCAATGGCCTCGGCACTTATCCTGTCTGTAACCCCGGCGGCCTTTTTTCTGAGAAGAATCTGAGTGGCCTCAGAAGCCCGTTCAGCCGACTCAACTACCTCGACCACGGCCATCTCGCCTTCCTGGGGAGTGAGAGCAACTTCAATGGTCCGAATCTCGCCAGGTTTTATGGCAATATTTTTCAACTCCCTGGAATTGAACATGGGATAAAAGACGCGCACATCATATTTGCCTTCAGGCAGTTTCAGGCTGAAGCGGCCGTCCAGATCCGTAAAGCACTTCTTCCCCAAGGGTTGGACCTCAATCCCGGCATCGATCAGACCCTCTCCGGAATCCCTGTCTACAATCAGGCCTGACAAAACGCCATCGTCCGCGAGCACATCACCTGCCAGGCCCAAACTGCTATAGAGCATAAAAAACAGCATTACTGCACATGTAATCAAACGAAATCCTGTTGTGATCAAAGGTTTCTCCCTTTAAAAAATCTCTCAGCCCTGTCGTTTCAAAAGTCCAATCGAAATTTCACCATGGCGGTCATCCAGGTATTCACCGGTTCTTCTTCCACGATCCCTGGCTGAAACTTCCATTTCTTTACCGCATCCATGGCCGCCTTTTCAAAATATCCAGCAGGCTTGGCCTTTAACACCGAAACATTTTCCACTGTGCCCGCTGTCGTCACCTTGAATTTGACTACCACCACCCCCTCAATATTCTTTTGCTTGGCCGCAGCGGGATAGACCGGACGGATGCGGTTGATGACCTGGGGCAGTTTATCTACCTGTCCGATGTCAAATTCTGTCTGTGGCGGAGCAGGAGGGGTAAATGCCATTGTGCCGAACTCCATACTTCCACTGGCCGCATCGAACTCGGGTATTTCAAATTCCATCTGCGGTGGCCGGGCTGGGGTCTCGTGCAAAGAACCGGTGGCTATAGCCTCGGGGGGTGGAATTCGGGGCATTTCCTTGGGCTTGGGCAGCTCTTGTTTTTCCTGCATGGGTTTCGCCCGCTCCCGTATACTGCTGGTCTGGATCTTAAAGGTCTCAATATGCTGGCCGGCCTTTTTATCCAGAGAGACCTCGGACAAAAAGGGAATGAACAAAAAAATCAGCACATTGATTCCTACCGCCGCTCCTGCTGCAATGGCAATGTCAAGCCATCGGACATGTCCAGGTCCATGAGAACTGTTTATTGTTTGAACCATTTTGGGAATCCCGGTCTCTCGATTCCGTTTCTGCCTGCTATACTTCGGATTTGGCGGCCATACTGAGATTCTTGACTCCTGCCAGTCGACAGGCATCCAGGACTTGGATCACCACGCCGCTCTGGCTCTTCTTGTCCGCAGCGATCACAACCGATCCGGTGGGGTTCTCCATGAGGAACCGTTCCATATAGGACTGAACGGAACGTACATCGATAGGTCTCCCTTCGATGTACACAATATTGTCTGAGGTAACTCCGATGACCAGATTGGTGCTGGTCTTCTGCTGTGCCGTTTTTGCCACCGGCCTCTCGATATCTACCCCGGACTCCTTCACAAAGCTCGTAGTCACGACAAAGAAAATAAGCAGTATAAAGATCATATCGATAAGCGGGGACATGTTAAGAGCAACCTCTCCCCGTTTCCTCGACCATTGCATACGAATGCCTTGCATTCTACCTTCCTAATTGGTATCAGACCCTGGATCTTCTCTGCCGGCGGTTACCAGTGCCCGCATAAAGAGATCCATTCTATTCTTGACGCCTTCGACCTTACGCCGAAGCAAATTACCGATGATCAGTCCAGGGACTGCCACCACCAGTCCGGTCTGAGTAGTGACGAGGGCCTCTGAAATGCCCGACGCCATAGCCCTGGCGTTTCCAGTCCCAAATCCGGAAATGACATCGAAAGTCGTTATCATTCCGCCAACCGTTCCCAGAAGGCCCAGCAGCGGAGCTATCCCAGCCAGGACCAGTATGGCCTTTACGGATCCGTCCACCCTGGTTACGATTCCCCTGGTAAGTTGTTTCATAAGCTCAAAATCATCGCCGCCACCCCTGCTTCTCAGGCTCAAAAAGTTCCTCATAACGGCACGCTGCCACTCAGCCCCGATAAGCTCGTTTCGGGCCAGAGAAGAAAGGCACTCTGCCATTCCCTGCTCTTCGCGCCTACTGGTGACCAACTCCTTTGATTTTCTGATAATCAGGGTCCAGAGGACCAAAGACACTAAAAGCAAGGGGTACATCACCCCACCGCCACTCCCGAAAAAATTAACGGCCTGTTTAATGGTGTCTGAGAGCAGGATCAAGTCGAAGTCTCTTTCGGAAGGATCTTTCCGAATTTCAAAATGGTCAACGTAAATGCCGTAGCCTTTTCCTCCATATCGCCTACAATCAATTCCACTCGGCGCTCAAAGAAGTGATGGATAAACATCACTGGTATGGCTACCGCGAGCCCAAGCTCCGTGGTAATCAGTGCCTCTGAAATTCCACCGGCCATTAGCTTTGGATCACCAGTCCCAAAAATAGTTATCACATGGAATGTATTTATCATTCCGGAAACTGTCCCCAAGAGCCCGAGAAGCGGTGCTACCGCAGCCAGCATGCCGAGTGTGGGTATAAACCTCTCGAACCTGGGCAGGAGGCGAAGAATGGCCTCCTGAAGCGAACTCTCAAAGACCTCCTGAGTGGCGCCTATTTGATCCAGTCCACTGCTCAAGACCTGACACGTGGGGTGATTCTTTTTCTCCAGGCAATAGCGCTTGCATTCATCGATCCGATCATTCTCCACCAGGGACGTAACATCTTCTATGATTTGATCGGAGTCAGTCCGAATACGGAGGAAAAAATAGAGACGTTCGAGCGAAAAAACTATTGCTATCAGTCCAATACCGAAGATAGGCCAGACCAGAAGCCCCCCTGAGTCTATCCACTCTCGAAAACCCTTCTTCTGTGTCAATTCCATAAACACTGCTCCGCCGGAGATATCCACAGGTACATGATCAGCATCTCCCTTGATAAATTCCTTGAGCGACCTGCGAAGCCCGAATCCAAGATCTGCGGGTACAGCAGCCAGACCCCCGCTGTTCATGGTTTTTAGGTATCCTGCCGCGTCTCCGCTTTGGTATAAGGCCCCGATGCCTCCGATGTGCACTATATCGCCCTCTGTAGAATGTCCCTTTACATCCACGAATTCCCCTCGATGTTTATGTATAGAGGCAGACTGGTCGGCATACCTCTGAAACAGTGACACCTCAGATCGAATCTCGTCCATGCCTGGAAAGTGTTTTTTCTCGATAATACTATTCAGAACTGATCTCGGTTCCTCAAAACTTGAACCAAGAGGACTACCCTTTAAGAGCTCTTGAGCCTCTTTAGCTGCGCCGACCACTGTACCCTGCACTGTTTTTATCTCTTCCTGTTCGGACTTGAGGCCCTCTGTCAACTGGCTTTCCCGTTCAAGCAGCTCTTGGTAGTGAGATTGAAGACTGGATAGCTCCTTTTGCTCGGTTGATACCATTGCTTTAAGTTCAGCCACGGCCTTTTGCAGGGTAGTTTTGTCCTGCTTTACCAGTTCCTGTACTAATTCTGCCCGGGAAAGAGATTTGGCACTGCTTGCCTCGAGTTCCTGTACCACCGCCTTCCAGGCATTGTCGCTTTGTTCGACAGCACCAGATGGAGATGCCATTATGACGGCACACATTATCGCTATACCAGTCCAGTATGGGAAATTACAAAAGTCTTGCATTGATTGAACGCACCTCTTTAAAAAAAATTACCGGGTCGGACCTATGGGAAGATCCACCAGCTCAGCCGCCCGTTTCTGCTGAATAATCTCGGTGGTCCGAAGAATATCCGGCAGATAGTCGTCCGAGACGGGTTGCCAGCTCTGTGACACCTCATCCCATTTACCGGCCTGCTTGCGATCGTTTGTGGTATAAAATATCCCCACTCTTCCTACGCGTGTCATGGTTACCAGAGTTGGCTCGCCATTGAGAACGAGTTTTGTTTCTTCGATCCCTACTGAATTTCCATATCCTGCCTCTACCCGGAGTGCCTCCAGCACCCGTCTCAATCGTTCGCCCAAATTCAAGCTGGGGTCCAGCAATGACTTTTCCAGAAACGCAATCCGCCTTGATCTCTCCTCATCAAGAAACGGGGCATCAGATACAATCCGATCCTTCAAGTCCGAGACGACCTGGCTGAGATAAGGCTCCAGTTCCATGCGCATCCTGGCAAGCTTTTCCTTCTGGGTCTTGAGATCATTGACCTCTTCCGCCTTCTGATATACATAAGCCTTATACTTGTGGTTTTGGAAGCGGTTCCAGTCGAGACGGGTCTTCAGATCCAGCAAATCATTTATGATAGCTTCTTTCTCAACAGACCATTTCTCCACTTCTTTCTGGGCGGCCACTTCTTCCTGAATGGCCTTCGTTAAAGTCTTTTCTATGCCTCCTACATCTTCGGCAAACACCGGAGCATAAAACATCAGGCCGAACCATATTAAGACAATAAAAATTTCGCTTTTCCTCATTAAAAACATCCTTTTATTAGACTCAGGAAATCAGGAATGTGATTCTGGAACGGTATCCGTAGCCGAGGCAATCACATTGGTTTTGGCTGCCATAAGGCCGGTAATGATTTCCAGAGCGCCTTCGGCCTGATTCCGGTACCGTTTTGAGGCCCTGGCCACCTTAAATGAAGACTGGGCCAGATCCCAATCCTGAAGGTGCCATGCTGCATAACCTTTCATGAGATAAAGAGATGGATCATCAAACCCATACTGGTTGACTGCCTGCTCCACAAGGGCGACCATCTCATGAAACTCGCAGGATTTATACAGAAGAGAGATCATCTCTTTTACCAGGACTTCACTGGGAACTTCATGCAGGACGATCCTGTAAAGACGGAGCGCATCATTCTGCATGTATCCTCTGGCATAGAGCCGCGCAATTTGAAGGAGCTGCTTTGTATCCTGATCCGTGCCATAGGCCTTGGTTAAGATCTCAGCTGCCTTAAGCGGAACTCCCAGATATGAATAGAGAGAAGCCAGACCTTCAAGCTCCGATTTTGACGGATCCTTCAGGTGATAGGCTATTTCCAGACTTACCACCGAGTCCTGATAATTGCCCTGGTTTATGCTTACATGGGCCATAAGCTTCCAGAACTTTGCATCATTTGGTTCCTGCTGTACCAATTTTTTGAGTACTTTGATTGCATTATCCCAGTTCTTCAGCTTTACATCCGTAAAGACCAGAAGTTCTACCCACTCTTTTCTGGGACTTTCTGCCTGGGCCATAAGGGTATCCAGGACACCCTTTGCCTCCCGATAGAGTTCGCCTTGATAATAGCAGGCCCCAGCCCTGTACAGCAGATCAGGATCTTTCTCTTCCCTGCACTTAAAGGCCTTGATAAAGGACTCGGCGGCCTCTTTATATGCCTCCTGCATATACAAGGCAGTGGCATAATTTACCAAAAGATCAGGGTCCTGCGGTCTAATGTCCAGCGCTTTCTTATAGGCATCTCCGGCCCTCTCTGCATTATTCAACTGGAAACAGCCGTTGCCCAGAAGCATGTATAACTGATAAGGCACATCCGTGTGATCTTTACTGATAAACTGTTCCAGCAAATCAACACATTGCTGAGCGTTTCCTCGATCGAGACTCGCTTTGGCTTTATATATAACCTTTGTTTCCCGATAAGAGAGCGGCCGTTCACCAGCAGAGAGCAAAGATCCGGACAGTAACATCAGTGATCCTAGCGCAACCCCTGTAAGCAGTTTTCTAAAACGGTACATTGTGATGATCAGCCTCATGACAAACCCCTCCTTTTGTCGACTGAGATCAGCAGACGCAAAAAACCAGACCCCGGACAGGCTAAAACTCTCCATGCCCCGATTAGCCGAAGAAGCTAACAGAGAAATGTGACGGTATTATGACAATTCTATGAAAATTCTGTGACGAAAGAATTCAGATCTTTCTAAAAAGAAAATACAATGCCAAGGGGCACATCAAATTAAAAATAAGAAATCTAAACAGAAAAATAACAATATATTAACAGTTTCTTAAAATTAGCTGAATATATAGGCATTATGAGTTATTTGGTTTAATACATGGTATTGCGTACGGGAAAGTGCCTAAAAAGCCTTGAAAAAAAAGCGCGTTCTCATAATAGAAGATGAACGAGATATCGCGGATTTGATCTCCTATAATCTCGAACGGGCGAGGTTCGACAGCCTTATTTTGTCATCCGGGCGCAAGATAATTCCCCAGGCCAGAGAATATAAACCTAATCTGATTTTGCTTGATCTGATGCTACCGGATTTGGATGGTCTGGAAGTCTGTAAACAGCTCAAAAAAGATAAGGATCTCTCCAATGTCCCTATAATAATGGTAACGGCAATGGGAGATGAAACCGACAGAATATTGGGGCTGGAACTGGGAGCGGATGATTATATAGTAAAACCCTTTAGCACCAGAGAACTGGTCTTGAGGGTTAAGGCGGTGTTATTAAGGGTGTATCCAGATGAAACCGCATTGACCGATACAATATTACAAATTGGGCCGGTTGAGTTGGATTCTCTTAAACACAGGGTTCACGTAGAGCGGACACGAGTAAAACTCACAATGACTGAATTTCGCCTTCTTCATGAGCTGATGTCTCATGCCGGTATGGTAAGAACGCGTGAGATCCTTCTGGAAAATGTGTAGGGCTATTCATTCAGTGGTTACTAAGAACTATTGATACCCATATTAGACGCCTGAGAAAAAACTCGGCACCGCCTCCTCTTACATTGAAACCGTGAGAGGCCTGGGATATTTATTTAAAGAAGGCATCTGACTTCTTTTCTTTCCATTATCTCAAATGGGTAATATTGGCATATACGAGCTTATCAGAAATTGACAAAATCGAGAAAATTTCAATGTTGAAGTCAGTCGGAACGCGGATGCTATAAACGTAAATAGCTATAATTAGCAAAATCCCGAGTTGATTTCGGCGGCAATTGCATGCAACATGTCTTTATGAAAACCTTGAAACTATTGTCGGTCTTTATCCTGATCGGATTGATTTCCTCAACCCTCTGTGTCAATGTAAGTGAGACACCTACCCCTTGAGAAATTAGTGTATAAGGGCGGGTCAGAGATCCTGGGCATTTCTCAACCAGAGGACGTCGAGAAGAGCTGATGAGCGCTGTTACCGAGTTGAGTAATTATGTTGGGAAAAAGTCGGCCTGTGAGGCTTTGAGCATTCCGCGCGCCACGTATTACCGGCATAGTGAGAAGCAAGGAGATGCCGGTGAGAACAAGAGGCTGGTCCATCCTCTTGCCCTGGCAGAATATGAGCATAAGCAGGTCCTTGATGAACTCCATTCCGAACGGTTCCGGGACGGTTCTCCATCGGAAGTCTATGCGACCCTGCCGGATGAGGGCACCTATCTGTGCTCCATCCGTACCATGTACCGCATCTTGGACAAACACAACGAGGTCAAGGAACGCAGGAAGCAGGTCAATCGGCCCCATTATGAGAAACCGGAACTTTTGGCTACTGCACCAAATCAGGTCTGGTCATGGGATATCACCAAACTGAAAGGGCCTGTGAAATGGACCTATTTCTATCTGTACGTCATTCTCGATATCTTCAGCCGTTACGTAGTCGGCTGGATGGTTGCCCACCGGGAACAGGCAGCATTGGCCAAACGTCTGATTGAGGAGACATGCTGCAAACAGGATATTTCCCGGAACGAACTGACCATCCATGCTGACCGTTTTCAATAAATTTCCAAACCGCTTCAAGGGGCACATGCCAAAATCCATGCCCCTGCCTGCAGCGGCATGGATCAACAAACCAAATGATATTGTACACCTGCCTGTGTGCAGGCCTGATAAGGCCGAACCCGGGCAGGCAAGTCCCCCCGGCGGGGGGATTTAGGGGGTATACCTTTATGTTCCAGAAAAA
>Ga0136651_10001444_pt1 | contig 13084 bp, 17 predicted proteins | sample Mar14236cmmetaG_FD_94867 | JGI IMG/M metagenome (GOLD analysis project Ga0136651, IMG submission 94867) | Marine hydrothermal vent microbial communities from Guaymas Basin, Gulf of California to study Microbial Dark Matter (Phase II) - Marker... ...
CTATATTACCATTCTTATCTTTATAAGGAAGTTTTCTAAGCGATCTAGGAACTGTTTTTCCTTCTTCATCTTTTTTGCCACCTTCTCCAATATACAAAAAAGAAGAATCCGGAAGATCGTTTATATATGATGTATCCCACTTTTCTAAACTTTCCATTTTATCCTCCATTAATATTTTTTTATTTTAAATTTTCTAACATGCGATCAATTAAAAAACTGAAAAAATCTCCTCTAGTATTCTTCATAAGTAATCTATCTTTATCAAATCGTTTTTTTAAAACACTATTAGCCGCTTTGAATGCTCTGGTTTCAGCTTCATTTTTGTTTTTCGTTTCTTTTAAAACCTTATTAAAAACAGTATTAAAAACATACAACCACTGTCTTCTAACTTTTTCACTATATTTCTTAAGATATGATGGCAATTGTGAAATGTTTGAATATGGCATATATTTCACCTAATCGACAAATATACTATTTTGTGGTTCTGCACCAGCCATAACAAGACTTAACTCTTTAAAAACTAAATCTTTACCAGACACTCCATTTTCTCTATCAATAACAGTTGTTGAATAAATTGAAGCACTTACTTGTGTAATTACACCATCTAAAACATTGCGAGCAAAAGTTTCATTATTAATATGACCATACCACCTCAGTGCTTTTATTTTTGGATCATATTCTATTCTATCAACTTTTCCTATTATTTTTCCAACCTCGTTAGCACGATGATCCAACATTAATGGAAAAGATTGATTTATAGGATTTTTTGTTGATTTCTCTAACTCATCTGAAGAATAATATTTATGTTTGGGTTTCCCTTCAGATAAAAATATACCATGAACTTTTAATGGTAATGTTATTTCTTTAGATAACATATCCGGATATTCTATGTTTGATAATAAAGATTCATCACTAGGCATAAGTTCCTTTGATGAATAATAATCAAATAATATATTTAAACGTGATAATTTTTCTAATTCAGTATATTTGTATCTTACTAATTTCAAATACGAATCAATCTTCGCAATTGTTTTTTCTACTTGATTCATTTTAGTCAACTTCATCTAATCTATCAAAATTTCTATGATTAATCTTTTTTTTAACTTTGTTGTGCATTTTAACTATATCGTCTTTACTCAAAACTTTATTTGAATTATTTGAATAAAATCTATGTAACATTGCATGAACATAAATTAATTGTTTATTTGATAATTTCTCTATATCCATATCTGGATAAATTAATAGTACACCAAGGGGCAAATTGCCCCCAGATGTACTACATACAGGTGAGACAAGTGTTTTATCTTTTTCCAAAAATTTAGACAACTTGTCTATAAAAAGTGAAACATTATCTTCTGACATTTCTATCAACAACAAACTTATTTAGTGGTAATTGGATTAACTATTGAATCTTTTGATGTTTTTTGATTTTTCTTAACTCCCTTCTGAGAACCTTCTGGAGATCCTTCTTCTGAAGGAAAATAAGTTTTCATATCAGACTTTTTAATTTTCTTATCAAGAGATGTATCAGATAACCCAATATCTTTTATATTAAGTAGTTTCCTAGCTTCTGAAATTGAAATTATACCTTTATCAACAAGATTAATAACAAGTTCTGCAGTCATTGCAGTATCTTCTGTTATATCATTTAAAACAAATACAGGAGGTTTAAAGTTACTATATAAACCGAATTTAATAAAGATCTCATTTATGAAATCTTCAATTATTATTTGATTGATTCTTATCATTTCATTAAACTCTCTACTCAAAGTAATTGTTTCTGCTCGATTACCATTAGAACTTTCTCCAAGTAAAATAGATTTTGGTACACCGGTAGCAGATACAACAGCATTTAAAAAGTATGTAGAATATTCGCTGAAATTCTGTTGTCCCGGAGATAACATAGATAAAGACATTCCTTCTGGAATAAAAACCTGATCCTTACCACTTATCTTACCTAAAATCGAACCCCATTGTCTAATTATGTTTGGAGATTTAGAATTGCAAGTTCCAACCAATAATGGATTAGCAGTTTTGATTGCAGCAAGAGCCGCTGAATATTCCATGTTCATCAATCTAATTATCGTATCATAAGCAGGTTGAAGTAAACTAACACCTTCAAATTCATCTCCTATCGAATCAAACTTAAACATTAAAATTCTCTTTGACATTATAATTTCCTTTTCTTTAACATTGCCATTTTCATCTACATAATAATGCAAATATCCTATTGGTTTGCCATTCGAATCTACTTTTATAAGACCAGTTTTTGAATCTTTTATGAAACTTATTGAAATAGGATTAATATGTTTCAACTTCATGAATTTTGTTCCAGCATCATTTGGCAATATTTCTACAAAAGTTCTTCCTGCAACATCAGCATTAATTGATAATTGTTTAATAAAAGATATGCCACCACTATTTCTTATAAGTTCTGAACATAACTCATAACCTTTTTTATCTCCACCTTCAATTTTATATCCGCGAGATACAACTTTATTTCCTCTAATATTTACTCCTCTATAAATAAACTGATTAGTTAAATAAAGAATATATAATTGTTCAGGAGACTTTCGTATTTTACTTATACCATAACCCGGTTTTGCACCAATAACATTTAAAGAAGTATAGCTAGGACCAGATATAGGTTTAGAGTTTTCAATATTGGCATAAAGTTCTTCGACATCAACATCTATATCTTGTTTCCATTGTTTTAATTCATTTAGAATTTCTTTTTCAGAATTTTCATCTATTTCTTTTTGCTTAATAACAGAAACAGAATCTGTTATTTCTTTTCCCAGATTAGAATCATCTTCAGCCATTTTAATTTCTACACCTGTATACATTTTTTTTTCGTTATATTTTATATTATAATACTTCTCATTTAAATAGTTTTCGGTTTTGATATACTTTTTTTGAACTTTATTTGCTTTTTTTCTTGTTAATTATTATTTTATATATTTTTTTAATTAAATAAATAAGTTATAATAAGTTAAAGTATACACTTAAGACAGTGTATACATGTTCATACTTGTTTATTTATTTACTTATTTACTTATTTATTTACTTATTTACTTACATAAGTATTATAGTGTAACATGAGTATTATAGTGTATACATTGTTATAATATAAGTACTACAGTGTAACATGAGTACTACAGTGTATACACATGTATTACAATGTACAAAATAATAATAATAATGTAAGATAAGAATTTTATCTTACAACAAAAACGAAAGATTTAAATATGAAAAGTTATATATACTATATTATGATGTTTTGTTATGGTGAGAAATATGAAAGGGTATTTTTTAAAATATAGGGCGTTTGATAATGGAACAAGAACATTATTAAATCATACTTTATTTGGAAGATTGATGAAGACAAAAAATAAAAGACGTGGAATAAAAATTGCTTATTATAGAAAAGGAATGTTAGATAAAATTCCTTATAAGAAAATTAAAAATGGTCTTATTTTTCTTAAATCATTACAAGGAATTTATCTTGAAGAATTACGTGTTCTTGGTGATGTTTCTATTTATGATGGTGAGTTAGATGTATCTGACATTGATTTCATAACTGGAAGAGAATACTGGTATAAAAATGCAGTTAAGAACGATTATATTTTTAAGAAACCTAAAAGATAAAAGGTAAAAAAATGAATCCAATAAATGATAATGAACGTGGTCCAGTAATGAAAGTTGTTGCTATGGGAATTGAAAAAGAAGTATTAGATGCTTTAAAACAACCTAATTTTTCTGCTGAAAGTTTAGCAAGAAAACTTTCAAGTCAAGGTAAAAAAATATCTGCACAATCAATAAGAAAATATGTAAAGAAAGTTAAAAAGGCACAACAGGCAATTATTCAACATGATGCAGAAACAGTAAAAGCAGTACGACAACTTACAATGGATTATACCCGAACAATAAAAAATATTTTAAAAGAAGTTGAAGAAGTAAAAAATGAAGCTAAAACAGAAAAAGATATGGTAACTTACAATCAAATGATTGATAAGTTGTATAAAGGAATTGAACTTATGGCTAAATTGGCAGGAGATTTAAAACCTAATAAAACAACTGATATTACAATTATCTATAAAGAAATAGCTGATAACATTGAGAACGAAATGCGAATGATAAATAAATCATTGCATCAAGCTGAAAAATATATTGATATAGATTATGAAGTTGAACAAGAAAGTGGATCATATTCTTCTTAATAAACACAGGTGGGAAAATGAAAATTGTTACTATTATGGGTGTTGGAGAAATTGGAAAATCTTTATATACATTATATAAAGAAAAAATTAAAAAAGATAAAATAAAAACTAATAACAATAAACAATATAAAAATCAACTGCATTCTAAACTTTTTTTGTATGATAAAAAAAAGATAGATGTTGATTTAATTAGAGAAGCAATCATTGTTGATGATTTATCTCATATTACAAGTGATGTGTTACATGTTGCAATACCATTTAATAAAGATTTTATTGATGAAGTATTAAATGCAATTGACAAAATTAAACCTTCTCTTGTGATTATTAATAGTACAGTTCCAGTTGGAACAACTAGAAAAATAAAAGAGAAAATACCGTTTGATATATCTGTTGTTCATAGTCCAGTAATTGGTATTCACCCTTATCTGGTTAAAAGTTTAAAAACATTTAAAAAAATTATAGGGGCAAATACTAATAGCGAATATAAAAAAGCAAAAGAAGAATTTAATAGTATTGAAATTGAAACAGTTAAATTTAATTCAACAGAAGAAAGTGAACTCGCCAAATTGTTGTCAACCACATATTATGGATTGATTATATCGTTTATGGAGAAAGTTTATGATTTATGTGAAAAATATAATCTTTCATTTGAAAATGTATATGAAAAATTTAATTCTATATATAACACAGGATATAAGTTACTTGGTAAAAATGAAGTTGTTAGACCAATATTAAAGTATATGGGAAAAGGAATAGGAGGACATTGTATAACATCTAATGCTTATATTTTATATAAGACAATGGACATTGATGAATTTGTATTGCCTGTAATGAGTGCTGGATATGCCATACCCGATTATTTAAAAGATAAGAAAAAATATGAAATTAAAGATTGGTTGGTGGCAGAATATATTGGTAAAAATAAAGGAACAAAACAAATAGCTGATGATCTTGGTGTTTATCCTGATTTTATAAAAGATATGTTAGAAAAATTTGATATATGGAAAATTTAAAATGGTTTTACACAAAGGAATTCAAGTATTGATTAAAAGATATTCTTTCATAAAAAATGTTGAAATGAAAGGAATTTTTATTTATTTGTATTATGAAAAAAACAATAAACTTAAATATAAACGATTACCATATAGAGCAACAAAACATATGTTAATTAAGACAATTAATGAAATTAAAAAAGATATTGATTATAAATCTTATGAAAAAGCAATCAAAACATATGTCAATAATGAATTAAAAAAGAAACCAATAATAGGTGTTAATAATGAATAAGAAAAAAATAGTTCACGTAAAAATAATAGATGGCGATGCTGTTCAGGTAAAACGATTGTTAACTTTTTTTAAAACTTCTGAACTTAATAAAGAGTATGAATTTATTGTTACTAATGAAAACATTGAATTTTCTGATATAAAAGGTTTAATAAAATTACTTTATGATTTATATAAGAAAACTGAAAAATTCAGAGGAGAACGTAAAATTAGGTGAAATTTATGTCGAATAAAAAACGAATAGGATTTGTAAGTTATTTCGGTTTCGGTCGTGGTCAAGCCAATGTAACATTGTGTTATATTAATATGATTAAAGATAAATACGATGTATATGTTCTTAAACAGTTTGATAATAAGATAGAAAAAGAATTTAAAGTAATACCATTATCACATATAACCACATATCCGAAATATGAAATACCGGAAGATATTTTTGAAGATTGGATTATAAAAAATAAACTTGACGCCGTAGTATTCAATGAATACAATCAATGGACTACTAATAAGAATCCATTAATATCAGTAGCGAAAAAACATAATGTTAAAGTATACGGATATTTGGTTTGGGAAAAGTATAGTAAAAACGAGGACTATGAAGATTATGATAGAATATGGTGTCCAACTAAAAGTTTTTGTAGATTTATGAGAACTCATAGATTTAGAAAATTTTCTTATATACCATTTGCATTAGATCTTAAACAATACAATATTAAAACAGAAAAAAATAGTGACAAGTTTAGATTTTTCCATCCTGCAGGTTTTGGTGGTGTTCATAACAGAAAAAATACTGAAGCAGTTATTCGGGCATTTATAAAACTTAATGATGAAAATACAGAACTTGTAATAACATCACAGAAAGATATTGAAATAAAAAATAAACCTGATAACATTATCTTAATAAATAAAAACTTATCAAGAGAAGATCTTCTGAAAGAATTTGGAAAAGCCGACTGTGTTGTAATGCCGAGCAAATGGGACACTATTGGAATATCTGTGTTGGAATCATTGGCGATGGGTAAACCTGTTGTAGTTACTAATGTACCACCATTAAACGAGTTTATTAAAGATGGATTGAACGGATTTACTTGTAAAGTGTCATTTGAGAATTATCCTGACATATCAGTAATGGCAGCAATAGCAGATATAAATTCTCTCAAAAATAAAATGTCGATCTTATCTTCTAATAGAGAAATTTGTTCTCTGTTATCAAAAAATTCAAAACTGTTAGCAGAACGTGAATATAGTATAGAAAAAAATAAACATTATTTATTAGATTTTCTTGATAAAGAATTAAATAAAAATGAAATTATATCCGATAAACAATAAAGAATGGACTAAAGATGAACTTCATTTATTATCGAAGAAGTCTTTTTTTACTGATGATATAAATAAATGTGATTATGTTGTATCTTTATCTTTAGATACAATAGAAGAAGCTTATGACAAATCAAGAAAATTCAATAAAAAATTATTATCTTTTATTGACTACATTAATCCTTGGGAAGTATTTTATGAGGACGAAACTGAAAATGGTTTTTTTTCTAAATTGTCGTATAGAAAAAAAATATTTATATTTATAAAACGACTCAAACAGTTAGAAATATTTGATAAAGCAGAAATAAAATTTGTGTCAACACCTTATGTGAAAACTATTGTTGAAAATGTTTTAAACAAAACAATTGATTGCAGATTTATTAAACGTGGTTATAATCTTGAAAAATCTATGGTGATTAATAATATGTTTACTCAAGATAGAAAATATATAACAATATACACAAATATGTCTGAAACAGATAAAATGTATCATGCAATTCGTGCATTACAATATGTACCTAATATAGACAGATTCACAATTATAATTTTATCCGATAAGAAAGACGAAGTATTAAAAACTATTACTTATAATTCATTATTGAATATAAAGTTTATTGGAAAAATAAATAAATATGAAGTGTTTAAAAAAAGCAAGTTCATTATATGTTTAAATAATAAGGAACTCATTCTTGAGTCTTTATTTTATAATACTAATGTTATAGCTTACAAGACTGAGTTTTTATCACAATACTTTGGTAATAGTGTAATGTTTGTTGAAAACAATTCTATAATAGATTTATCAAACAAAATAACAACGTTGTTATATGAAAATGAAAAAAAGGATCATAAATCATCATATTTGCCTACAATGGAAAATTTTATAACAGAATTGGTTTCAGTAAAAAAATAATAAAAAAGGTAGTGTTGAAGAATGAAAGTTAAATATATGGGTTGGCATGGGTATAATAATTATGGAGATGATGAGACAAGACGAATAATTGCAAGTCTCGGGTTTGAGTTTGATGATAATTCTAGTATATTAATGTTTGGTGCAGGAACTTTGTTTCCAATGTCTAAAATGTGGCTTCCTTTTAATTCTACATACTATGACAAAGTTGTATCATTATGTTCTGGTGTTGAGAATCCATCGTTTCCAATAGAAAATTTTAATGAACGAATGAAAGAAACAAAAAAAATCTTGAATGATTCAAGTTTGATTGGGTTACGATGTGAAGAAGATAAAAAGGTTTTAGGATTTGGTGAAGTGATCGGTGATCCATTCTATTTGATAGATACTGATCATCATAACATTAAAAAAGAATATGTGGCAATTAATATAGGACAATCATTTGGTAATGTGTGGGGCGGACTAGATGCTGAATTTAATTCATTTAAAATATTGTGTGATTATATTAAAAACGAATTAGTTGGTAAACAACACGAAAAAGTTGTTCTATTTTCAGTGTGGAGAGATGATGAACCATTCTTAAGAACAGCTTCACGATATACTGGTTGTTATTCTTTTATATGTGAACCAACTATAAAAAACATATTCAGTATAATATCCAGATCAAAATATTTAATATCATATAAACTTCACGCGTTAATAACAGCATTGTCACTTAATATTCCAGTAGTACCAATTGAATATAGACCGAAAATAATTGACGTGGCAAGAGATTTCGGTGTTGATAAATATTGTATTAGAATAGACAAACTTACTCCGGAATTGTTAACTGAAAAAATTAATATGTTGAAAGATTGGGATTATGATTTTGTTAAAAATAAAAAAGAATATTACAAAAATAAAATTAAAGCATTTGTTAATAAAATAAAAATAGAATGTGAGACAAGATGAAATTCTTAATATTAGGAAACATGAGTGATAATGAAACTGGGTTATATATTTTTAATGCAATAAGAAATATTGGAGATAATTCTGCTGTGATAGATGTTAGAGCAATATACGAAGCAAAAGGATTTTATGACGGTCAAAAAGTAATTCAACACGAACTTAAAAAATTTTTCAACATAAAACCTGATGTTATCATCGCATTAAAAGGATTAGAACTTTCAAACAAAACAATTGATTTTATAAGAACCAATTTTCCTGATACAGTTCTAGTGAATTGGTTTTTCGATTTATTGATTGATGATAAATTAGTATATGAATCGCCAGTTGCTCCGCAGATAATTAATTCATACGATTATTTCCTGTGTTCATTAGAAGGAATAGCACGGGTATTAAGAAGAAAAGGATTTAAAAATGTATATCATGTAGCTGAAGCATGTTCTCCAGAACATCATTCATTCGTTTATGCTAATCAGTATCAAAATAAAAAGTACAGCGAAGATATTGCTTTTTGCGGGTCAATCGGGTATTCTTGGATACATAAAGATAGAATACGAATATTAAATAAAATAATTGAAGAAGGATATCGGATTAAAATTTGGGGAAAATTAGTATCTAAGCCAGGACAGATACCACAAGGTATAATTGACGCAATGACTAAAGCTGAAGCTATAAACGAACAACACGCCATGGTATCGCATTTGAGTAAAATAAATCTCGGTATTGATGCATCTCCAAACATTTACGGTAGCTGGTCTGCCCGATTATACAGAGTACTATGTGCAGGTGGGTTGTATTTATCAGTTAATACCTATGGGTTATCAGACTATTTCAAAGTCAATCCTGAAGGCGAACAATTAACTGGTAAAGAAGAACTTGTTGTGTTCTATAATCTTAATGATTTGATAGAGAAAATTGATTTCTTGCTTGAACACGACAACATAAGAAAACAAATAGCAGAAAATGGTAAGAAGAAAGTGTTGAACAATCATACGTTTGAACACAGAATAAAAGAGATAAAGAAAATTATATCTAAAACAAAACGAGGTTGAAAAAATGGATCCAGAAAAAGAAGTTGCGATTTTGACGCACTTGAAAAAACATGCCGCGGTTATTAATACGTTGAATGATAACCAGAAAATATTGGCAAAAGAGTTGTCTAAGATTGAAGACAAAGTATCTAACATAGAAAACAAAATCGAATATGTTAAAGAAATAGATGATACATTGAAAACATTAAAAGATAAAGCCAAAGAGTTGACAGAAAAAGCGACAAAACTTAAAAGTGAAAACGATAAAATGATTGAGTCTACAAAAGAAAAAACTGAACCAGAAAAAAAATCAACTGAACCAGAAAAGAAGTCAACTGATGAAAAAGAATCTAAACAAGAAAAAAACTGATACAGAAACTAAATGCGAACTATAAAACAAATTTTAATCGAGTATTCTACTTGGTTAAAAGAAAAAACAGGAATTGAAGACATAGCTTACAACAATCTTGTTGATAGATTCGGCGAAGATGAAGCTCGTATGTTTTTAATGAAAAAATTATTGACAAAATGTTATGACAATAAAGACGGATTGTTCTATTTCACTAAGTTTATTATTGGACCGTTAAGTGAATTGGGGTTGCCAAAACCGTTCAAGTTCAATAAATTTTTCAGGGAGCTGTCTCAAGTAATACGTAACAACAAAAAAATATGTATTGAAGCAGCCAGGGGACATGGTAAATGCGTGCCAGCGGGAACAATGGTTACTATGATAGATGGTTCACATAAACCTATTGAAGAAATAAAACTTGGGGACAAGGTTCTAAGCTATAACTGTGATAAGAACAGAATTGAACCAGACATTGTCGTGATGAAACAATATGGCGGTATAAAAATTACTTATGAATTTGAAACCAAATCCGGGTTCAGTGTTAAAAGTTCAAGCGAACACAAGTTTCTCACAACCAAAGGTTGGAAACCTATGAGAGAATTAAATCTCGGAGATAAAGTATATGTTGATACCGGTTCAAATAAAAATGGGAAAAAAACTAAATCATTGAAAAAAGAACCAATTGTATCAATTGAAGTCGTTGGTAATGAACCAATGTTCGATATTCAAGTTCTAAGTAATAACAACTTTTTCGCCGATAAAATAGTGGTCCATAATTCAATGTTCTTTTCCCAACTTTATATAATATTTATGCTGTCGTTGTTCAAGTTTAAACGTGCATTGCTTATATCATCGAACCAACCACAGGCAACCAGAATATTGGGCGATATTAAAACAATAATTGAAACCAATGAATTTCTTAACATGAAACGTAGTAAAGAACGATGGTCAAGCGAGTCAATAGGATTTAATAAAGGATATATTGTCGCTACCGGAATAGGAAGCGAAATTTTGGGCGAACACGTGGATTACATAGTACTAGACGATATCCTGAGAAGCGATAATAAAATGTCTGATGTCCAGATTAAAGATTATATATTCCTCAATTTGTTGCCAATGTTGTTGAATAGAAAAGGTACAATGGTTATCGTCGGAACACCAAAGTCGCCAACTGATATATTCGCTACCATACAGAAACTTAATGCTGAAGATATAGACGAAGGAGAAAAACCAGTATGGTTCTTTAAAAAGTATCCAGCAATACTCGATTATGATAAGAAGATTTTGTTGTGTCCCGATAGGTTCACGTGGGACCAAATAATGAAACAAAAACGCGAAATGGGTACACTAGAGTTTTCAAGAGAATATATGCTGGAATTTTTCAGCCGGGACAAGAGTTTGTTTCAATCGGATATAGTAGCTATCGCAACAGAAAAAGGTAAAGATATGATATATTCCAATACAAAATCTAAACTTGATAATAATTCAATGTATTTCATTTCGGTAGATGTTGCAAGAAGCGGAGCGGCCGGAGCTGATTATACAGTTATAATTGTGTGGTTGTTTAATACTAAAACTAATATGAGATATTTAATACATATGATCAGAAAAAAAGGATTGAAAATATCTAAACAATGTGAAATTATATCAGAACTGAGTAATCGATTCGATAACTGCCAAGTTATAGTGGAAAGAAATAATGCCGGTCAAGATATGATAGATATGCTGATCGATGATTATAATGTTAATGTTATAGAATTTACTACTACCGCGTCAAGCAAAGAAGAAATTATCCGATTCCTTGTCCAAACATTCGAAAAAGAAAAAATCGTGATACCACAAGGAGACGAGGCCACCAGAAAAATGTTCGCTCCACTACTGAAAGAATTGAAAACTTTTTGCGTGACATATACGCCCGCAGGAAACGAACGTTACCGGGGAGTCGGAGGCAAGGACGATTGCGTGATGTCACTAGCTATCGGAAATAAGGGAACACAATTGATCGGTAAACCGTTCGCATTGGATACGTTCGATAACGACGGCGGAACATTGAATAAACACGAAACATCACTGTTTAATAAAATTGTGTCAGGACTGATCAAGTAAATTATATATACATACATACATACACTCACATACACACAAATATGTATATATTTATGAAAAATATAACTCTCTATGATAAGAAAATCCACGCCAGAAATGGTTTGAAAAGTAATATGAAAAAAAAAGGTGAAACAAGAAAAATGAAAATCTACGACGAAAATTATAAGGGACTAGAACAAATGATTGAGAAAAGCTTCGATGATACAGAAAAAATGATGAACATAGTTGTAAACTATGAAATACCAAAAAAAACAGGAGAATTCTATCAAAAAGTCTATGAACAAATGCTAGACTTGTTCGATAAGGATAAAGCATGGGAGGCCACTAAAATGTTCGTGAAAAAATTCTATGCGAGGATCGATGAAAATGACTGGTACTACTAAAAATTTGAAAATACCTAAACGAAAACTTGATGTGTACCTGAACTTCGTGAGTGATTATGTGTCAATCTGCGGACTCGACGACTGGGAAGTTAATATTAAAAAATACTACGAAATACAACAAGATACACTGGCCAGAACTAACCTGGATTATATAAATAAAATCGCAACAATTGTTATATCTTATGACCTTAAAAATGAAAACGAACAGTATGTTAAAAGTATATTACTACACGAACTTATACATACAAGACTAGGAGCAATGACACAATTCGTAAATGAACTGAAAGAAATCCAAGAAGAAATATTCGTTAACGATATTACAAGAGGTATAAAACGATTTACTAAACTTAAATAAAAACATAACTAAAATCATTCGAAAATTTGACCGGATTTTTTTGAGAAGCTATCGCCCCATTTTCAATTTTGATTTTGGACTATTCTTTTATTAATTAATAATTATTAATTATTAATAAGAATTATAACGTTCTTATTTGCCCCGTATTTGAACACAGAGAAGACTTTTTAGGTTTCGGGTATATTTATAC
>Ga0136651_10001445_pt1 | contig 13080 bp, 9 predicted proteins | sample Mar14236cmmetaG_FD_94867 | JGI IMG/M metagenome (GOLD analysis project Ga0136651, IMG submission 94867) | Marine hydrothermal vent microbial communities from Guaymas Basin, Gulf of California to study Microbial Dark Matter (Phase II) - Marker... ...
AGCTAGTCACGGACACCATCATGGGGATGCGAGAGGTCAGAGACAAGCTCGGTCTCTAGCCTACACTTTCAAGCCAGCCAACCAGCCTTCAGAAACTGCATCAACTATTGCGCGGGGCTTGAGGCAGTCACCAGCCAGAAGGACTTCAGGCACAGCCCCCCGCAGCGCCTCGGCAAGGGCTGTATTCGGTGTCGAGCCGGCGGCGAGTACGATTGTGTCCGCTTTAATCGTGCGTATCGCTCCATCGGGCATTTCCACCACCAGGTACCCCGCTCTCGCCTCCCTGTATTTCACGCCCGGCATCATAACAACGCCCTTTCTCGCAAGTCTCTCCATGAAGAACGCCCTGAGTGACGGACTCTCGGACATCGCCATTTCCGGTCCCCGACGTAACAACGTAACCGCCTTGCCCCGTTCAGCGAGATACTCTGCGGTCTCACATCCAACGACTTCACCACCGATTACCGCCACATGCCGCCCCGTCCTGACAGCGCCCAGAAGGACATCGCTCGCGTGCACCGTTGTCGCCCCGTCAAGTCCTGGGATATCCGGAACGACCTTCCCCGGACCGGTGGCCACAATGACGACATCCGGGTTCTCGGCACGGACGGAGTCGACAGTGGCCTCTCTGCCGGTCTCGACCGTGACATGGGCCTCTTCAAGTCGATGAACCAGATACCGGGTAAATGCAGCTATGCGGTCCTTGTGCGGCGGCACAGCAGCGGCAAGCAGTTGACCGCCCAGTTGACCACTCCTTTCCCACAGCGACACGCTGTGGCCTCTGTCCGCGGCGGAAAGGGCGGCGCACATGCCTGCCGGTCCCCCTCCGATGACGAGCACGCGCCTGGGCCTCTCTGGCAAGGGTGGCAGTGGCTCGTGGTCCGACCCCACGCAAGGATTGACCTGGCACCTGATTCCTGCCATATCCGCCCTGCGCAACGCATCGCGGCAGTACATGCAGACTATGCATGGCCGGATGTCCTCCTCGCGCTCGGCTGCGAGCTTGTTCGGAATCTCCGGGTCCGCGAGCAATGCTTTCCCCATAGCTATGAGGTCAGCACTACCTCTTTCCAGAAGCGCCTCGGCTGCCTGCGGAGTTATTCTGCCTACAGCAATCACGGGGACGCTCACCTCGGCCTTGATCGCCGCGGCGAGAGGAGCGATTACAGCCGACTGGAAGGTTGCGGTCGTCCTGTTGGTCGGGGTGGCCGGGCCGTACGCCGACACATGGATGGCCACAGATCCAGCAGCTTCTGCACGCTTAGACACTTCAATCGCTTCCTCAATAGTTGTGCCATCCCGCACTCCGTATTCACGCCCGTTGATACGTACCCAAACCGGAAAATCAGGTGCCGCCGCCGCACGTGCCGCCTCAATGACTTCAACCATGAAGCGAGACCTGTTCGCGATGTCTCCACCGTAGCGATCCGTGCGTTTGTTTGAGGCAGCTGAGATGAACTGGTCCACAAGGTAGCTGTGCGCCCCATGTATCTCGACCGCATCGAAGCCCGCCTCCTTCGCGCGTGCGGCCGCCAGGCCGAACGAGCGCACGATGGATTCGATATCCTTGAGAGTCAATTCCCGCGGTTTTTCGTTCGCTGCATCTGCTATCGCTGAGGGCGCCACCGGCTGCATACCTGTGAAGGCCGACTTGGCAAGACGTCCGCCGTGATGCAGCTGTATCGCAGCCACACAGCCATGCCGCTTGATTACCATGGCGAGTTCTCTGAGGCCGGCTATGTATGTATCATCGCAGATGCTGAGCTGATCAGCGAAAGCTTGGCCGACCGGTTCGATATACGTGGCCTCCACCACGATCAGACCAACACCCCCTCGCGCCCGCACTTCGTAGTGAGCCTTGAGTCGCTCCGTCACATAGCCACGCGCATCCGCGTACCGCGTTGTAATGGGAGCAAACACGAGCCGGTTCTTGAGTGCGAGGTTTTGCAGCCGAAACGGTTCCAGTACGAGTCTTGTCATGTCAGTCCTCCCTCCTTTGCCTCGGCAGCTTCACCTGCGAGAGTATCGCTCCGATGAAACCTGGTTGGCCCCTGAGGAATTCCACGGCAGACATCGGTCGCTTGCCTTCAAGCTGTACACTCAGCAACCCAAGAACTCCCTCACCTGTCACCACACCCACAGGAGTGGGGCTCCCTCTCGGCACAGCAACAACCGTACCGGGTTCCGCGTGCACACGCAAATCGAGCGGCACTGCGGTGTGCACTTTGAGCCGCCGACTCCGCCAAGAAGTGAAACAGCCCGGCCAGGGATTATAAGCCCGTACCCGCCGCCAGATGTCGACCGCCCGACATGACCAGTCGATCACACCATCCCCGGCCGAAATACGTTCAGTATAGGTAGCTGTCGCCTCGTCTTGCGGAACAGGGTCTATAGTGCCCGCAACCCAGCTTTCTATGGTTGGCAGCAGCAACTGTGCACCGACACGCGCGAGAACCCCGGTCAGACTCCCCGTAGTAGCACAGTCGTCGATCGGCACCCTCTTCTGGCTCAAGACTGGACCCGTGTCGAGACCTTCGTCCATGAGCATGATAGACACGCCCGTCTCCGAATCGCCCGCAAGGATGGCACCTGCCACCGGCGATGATCCCCTGTGCCGCGGCAACAGAGACGGATGCACATTGAGACAACCGAACTGAGGAATGGAGAGAACGCTTGCAGGAAGGACGTATGCGAACGCGGCAACGACAACGATGTCCGGCTGCAACGCGCTGAGTTGCCGCGCACTCTCTTCGGACCGCATAGTACGCGGCTCATATACGGGAATGCCCAGGCAGACCGCTGTCTGCTTGACCGGAGACGACACGACATGCCTACCCCTGCCCGCAGGCTTGTCCGGCCTGGTGAACACACCAACCACCTCATGACAATCGTCCAAAGCAGTTAGTACGGGTACACCAAAGTCAGAGGTACCCATGAATACAATACGTACGCTCACGCGGCGGACATTTTCGAGGATTTGTCCCGTTTATGTCAAAGCTTCCCTAGAGAAGCCCTATGTCCTCTGTTAGATTACTTCCATGCTCTTGACCGCCCCGAGGTCAGCAGAAAACACCAGCTTCCCACACTTCTAGCATTCGAAAACTGTCCCGGTTGGGGTATCGCCCTCGCACATCATATTTGGTGCTGTTGGAGGTCTTGTTGGAGTTGTCGGCGTTCGAGATCTGGCAGAAAGCACTGGGTGAACTCCAGGCGCAGGTGACCAGAGCAAATTTCAATACTTGGCTGCGCAACAGCCATGGCGTCTCCGTCGAGGATGGCGTGTTCGTCGTTGGAACGTCCAATGCGTTCGTCGCTGAATGGCTGACGAAGCGGCTTCACTCTCTCGTCAGAAAGACCGTCACGCATGTGGCCGGTCAGGAACTCGATGTGCGTTTCCAAGTGCACGACCTTCCAGGACCACAGAATAACATACAGGCCCGGGCCTGCTACGCCGACGGAGGAGCCTCGGTCGCGACCGCTGTCGACGCAATCGCCTCCCGGTTCTCATTCGACACGTTCATTGTCGGCAGCTGCAACCGTCTCGCTTTTGCTGCTGCGCTCGAGCTCGCGCAGAACCCCTGTAGCACATTCAACCCACTCTATATCTACGGTGGGACAGGCCAAGGCAAGACACACCTGCTTAAAGCAATCGCCCAGACAACCAGACTCGCAGGGAGAGAGGTGCTGTACACGACAGGGGAACGGTTCACGGATGAGTTCATTCTGGCTGTCAAGCGTAAACGTATTGAGGAGTTCAACGCCCGATTCAAGACACCTACCGTGATGTTGTTCGACGATATCCAGTTCCTCGCCGGCAAGCGACAGACCCAGCAGTGCTTCTACCATATCTTCGATGAACTTCTCCAGCGCGGCTGCCAGATAGCCCTTACAGGTGATCACCATCCACGGGAGATGCAGGCCATAGGGGAGAAGTTGCAGAGTCGCCTCGAGAGTGGCATGGTCGCTTGCATACAACCCCCTGATTTTGCAGCCCGGCTATCTTTCCTGAGAGCCAAAGCCGACGAAACGGACACCGATATACCCGAAGATGCCCTCCACCTCCTCGCAGAAGAAGTCCGGGGAAACATGCGAAAGCTTGAGGGGGCGATTGTCTATCTTTCTGCACAGGCCCGGCTTACGGGAGACCAGATTAATTCACACACTGTCAACAGGCTGCTCCACAGCGTATCCACACCTGGTGACGGGCAGCCGGTAATCCACGCCGTGTCCGACGCATTCGATGTACCTATTGAGGACCTCCTTTCCAGAAAGAGGGACAAGAAGACGGCTCTTGCACGACACGTCGCCATGTATCTAATGAGAAAGGAGTCAGGACTGTCACTCTCCGAGATCGGCCGTGAGCTGGGCGGACGCAACCATGCCACAGTGCTGCATGGAATTCACAAAGTCACAGAGGAGCTGGAAGCAAACCATCGATTGCAGAAGCAGCTGCAGCGTATCACCCGGAAGCTCACCCAATCAGATGACCTGTGAATAACCTGACTAGATTCTTTCTCTCCAGCCTCTCTAGTCTGTCAACAACTCTGTCGTCGATTGTTCCAACATGTTGAGACTCCACACACGCTGGTTGATATCCTGAATGAATCATCACGTCGCGCTATTATGATTCTGATGAATGATATAATCGTTACTCTTTAAATATCTCAGTAAATAATACTAACAAAGAAAATACTAATAATGAGGATAGGTATCTTAGGTGGGACATTCGATCCAGTTCACGCTGGACATATATTCATTGCTGAGGAGGCACGCATCAGGCTTTCACTTGATAAAGTGTTATTCATACCTGCGGGGAATCCTTGGCTGAAAATTGATCATGAGGTTACAAGTGCGAATCATAGGGTCGAGATGGTACGGCTCGCTATTGCCAAGCATGATGGCTTCCAGTTATGTACTGTAGAAGTTGAACGTGGGGGACCGACATATACTGTCGATACACTCGATGAGCTACGCAGGAAGCTGGGGGAACACGATTACTATCTGATACTTGGTCGAGATAGCTTCACGGACCTTCCACTGTGGAAGGACGCCGAGCGTCTTGTGAAGATGTGCCGCTTGGTTGTGGTTCCGAGGGTCGGCACTAACCTGCCGGAATTGAGCGAGGTAGCATCGAGTATCAAGGGGTTGGCAAAGGAGAATGTGGTGACGCTTGACAGCCCGATCATAGGAATCAGTTCATCAGGCATAAGGGAGCGGGTTTCGAAGGGACTGCCGATAGACTACCTCGTTCCAGGAGAAGTGGAAAGATACATCATTGCGCATGGCCTCTACAGGTCTGCCAATACTACCTAGACGTCTAGATTCTCGACGTACTCTGCGTGTTTCTGTATGAAGTTCTTGCGTGGCTCGACTTCGCTTCCCATCAGCAGACTGAAGATTCTGTCGGCTGCAGCGCTGTCTTCCACCTCAACCCTGATGAGCGTGCGCGTCTCAGGGTTCATTGTAGTCTCCCACAACTGCTCGGCGCTCATCTCTCCAAGGCCTTTGTAGCGTTGTACCTCAGCTTTGCTACCTAACTCCGCAATCGCCTTGTCCTTCTGTTCTTCCGTGTATACCCACACCTCGCGTTTGCCGGAGCGTACACGATACAAGGGGGGCTGCGCGATGTACAGGTGCCCGCCCTCAATGAGTTCAGGCATATGCCGGTAGAAGAACGTGAGAAGCAACGTCCGTATGTGGGCGCCATCCACATCTGCGTCGGTCATGATTATGATGCGGTGGTAGCGTAGCTTCGAGAGGTCCAGTCCGTCGGCGTTGGCGCGGAGCGCCGTTGCGAGGGCGCGTATCTCCTCGTGGGCGAGGATTCGATCCTTGGTGGCCTTCTCGACGTTAAGGATCTTGCCTCTGAGCGGTAGGATAGCCTGGAAACGGCGATCCCTCCCCTGCTTGGCCGAACCTCCGGCGGAATCACCCTCAACCAGATACAATTCGCACTCCTCGGGGTTCTTCTCGGAGCAGTCGGCCAGCTTACCAGGCAGTGTTGAGGTCTCGAAACTGGACTTCTTGAAGACGAGTTCGCGCGCCTTCCTGGCGGCTTCTCGCGCTCGCGCGGATACAAGACACTTGTCCAGAATTGCCCGTGCGTCATCGGGATGTTGTTCCAGGTACAGGCTAAGCTGGTCAGAGACGATCGACTCCACCTGGCTGCGCACCTCGGGATTGCCGAGCTTTGCCTTGGTCTGGCCTTCGAACTGGGGATTCGAGAGTTTGATGCTGACCACGGCAACGAGCCCCTGCCGCACGTCGTCTCCGGTAAGACTGGGGTCACTGTCTTTCGAAAGCTTGTTCTTGCGGAGGTAGTCAGTCAGCACGCGCGTCAGCGCGGCTCGGAAGCCGGTCAGGTGGGTGCCTCCGTCGCGCGTATTGACACAGTTGGCGAACGAGTAGGTCGTTTCAGCCATGGAATCGTTGTACTGGATTGCGACCTCCACCGAAGACGATTCTGCTGTCCCGGAGAGGTAGATAGGTTCCGGGTGGATGACGTTCTTGTCACGGCTCATACGCCGGACGTAGCTCGCGATACCCCCTTCGAAGTAGTATGTTCGCTCTTCGTTAGTGCGCTGGTCTTCGAGGTGGATTGTTATTCCCTTGTTGAGGAAGGCCATCTCCCGAAGCCGCTGCGAGGTTATGGTGAAATCGTAGTTGGTGTCCTCAAATATCTCAGGGTCGGCCTCGAAGGTTGTGCTGGTACCGGTCTCCGTTGTCTCGCCGAGCACGGTTATCTCAGAGACAGGTACGCCACGCTCGTATGTCTGGCAGTAAATCTTTCCGCCCCGGCGGACCTCGACCCTTGTCTTTCGCGAGAGTGCATTGACGACGGATGCCCCTACGCCGTGAAGTCCGCTGGATACATCATACAGGTGGTTGCCGAACTTGCCGCCTGCGTGGAGTCGCGTCATCACGGCTTCAAGCGCCGTGATGTCGGTCGATGGGATGAGGTCGACGGGGATACCCCGGCCGTTGTCCTTGACGGTAATGCTATTATCAGGATGGATTGTCACGTTGATGGGTTCGCAGTAGCCGGCCAAGGCCTCATCGATGCTGTTGTAGACGATCTCATACAACAGGTGCTGCAGTCCCTCGAACCCGGTCCCGCCGATGTACATGCCCGGCCGCAGGCGTACAGCCTCAATCTCATCAAGTATCTGGATGTCTCTTGATGTGTACTCACGACGGGGCTTAAGGTTGTCGACAGCCATGTGCAGATGTACCTAAGTAGTTCAGCTAGAGAATCAGGCTGGTTGACTGATGACCGCCGTCACTCCTCAAGGGGTCCTCGTCGGTGCGACGGACTGCGCGTCTCCACACAACGTAAATTATAGCACAGACGCGAACGACTAGCTATGGAGACGAGCGCTAGCGGTGTGTTGTCAGGCCGACAGATGACGTACCAGGTCGTCCTGCACAATGGTCGCCTGCGTGTTGGCCTTCATATCACGCACGATGGCTGTGCCTGCCTCAATCTCGTCGTCTCCCAGGATGATGGTGTAGCTGACGCCAAGCGAGTGCGCCTGCCGCAACTGGGCCTTGAGGCTCTTCTCACTGGCAGGGATGATAACCCCGATGTCTTGGTCTCTCAGCCGTCGGGCCAGTGCAACAGCTGCCATGCGCGTACTCGTCCCCCGGTGGGCCAGATATATGTCCGGTGTGGCTCGTGGGGGAACGGCAATGCCCTGTTCCTTGAGATTGAGGATGACTCGCTCGATACCCATGGCAAAGCCCACTCCCGGGGTTGGTTTGCCGCCTATAGCCTCCATGAGCCCATCGTAGCGCCCTCCGCCCACGATTGCGCTTTGTCCGCCCTCGCGCGCGGGGTGGATCTCGAATACAGTCCGTGTGTAGTAGTCCAACCCGCGCACCAGGCGATGGTTCAACGTGTAAGGGATGCCTAGGATCTGCAGTTGGTCCATCACTTCTTGGAAATGAGTCCTGCAGTCGGGGCAGAGATAGTCGGAGATGTGTGGCGCCTCCTCAATGATTACCTGGCAGGAGTCCTCCTTGCAGTCCAGCAACCTCAGTGGATTATGCGCCAGCCGGACGGTGCAGTCGGGGCAGATACGAGATGCGATGCCCCGGTAGTACTGTTTGAGCACCTCGACGTATTGTGGCTGACACTGTCGGCAGCCGATGCTGTTGAGGACCACGAACAGATTCTCAAGACCGAGCGAGGAAAGATAACGGATGGCCAGTTCGATGACCTCGACGTCGAGGCTTGGGGAGGGATCACCGAGCGCCTCGCACCCGAACTGGTGATGCTGCCGGTACCGGCCTGCCTGGGGTCGCTCGTACCGAAAAGTAGGTCCCCAGTAATAGAGCCTGACGGGCTGGGGAAGACTCGACATGCCATGTTGTATGTACGCGCGGCATACCGGCGCGGTGTTCTCAGCGCGCAGCGCCAGACGCTGCCCACTGCGGTCCTCGAAGACGTACATCTCTTTCTCAACGAGGTCAGTGCCAGCCGCGTCTGTACGTGCGAACAGTCCGTAGTCCTCGAAGATGGGCGTGTCTATCCGCTCATAGCCGTACAGACTACACACGTGGGCCGCACGCTCCTGGACATGATGCCAATACGCCTGCTCCTCTGGCAGTATATCCGACGTTCCCCGGGGTGCCCTGTACACTCTTGCCTCTGTTCCTCCGCTGCCCAGCCTACGCCACTGTCTTCATCCCGCGCGACAGCGCCTCGAAATTGAGCTCGAGCCTGTCTGGCGGGAGGCTCTCCCGCAGTTCGGCCTTGATATCTTCTTCTGTCAGCGAGAGTTGTCCGGTACCGAGGAGTGCACCAACCATGACTATGTTCATGGCGATGGGTGCTCCAAGATCAAGGGCAATGCTCGTCGCATCAAGGAACCAGGTCTGCGCGCAAACGTCTGCAAGGGCTTCCTTTGCCTCGTCGACGTCGGGGTATTTCTCTCTGTTCGCCGCAACTCCTGCGGGTGTGACCGGATAGACGTTGCTTATACACACAGTCTGCGGATTTGCATACTTGTGCGCAAGGCGCAGTGTTTCAAGTGGCTCGAGGCCGACAATCAAGTGTGCTTTGCCCTCGGGGATCAGCGGTCCGTATTCACGTTTTTGCGACACGCGGACGGCACTGAACACAGCACCCCCCCGCTGGGCTGCCCCGAACGTTTCGCCAATGGTCGCGTAGTACCCTTTCTTGATGTACGCACTGCCGAGCATGCCGGACAGCAGGATGTTCCCCTGGCCGCCGACTCCGCAGATAATCATGTTCAAGGGATCAGCAGAGATAGCCATTATGCCCGTTCCTCCTTCATGATGGCCTTGCTCGGACAAAGGTCTGCACATAGGCCACATTCAGCACAGAGTGCTTCCTCTATTCGGGCCTTGCCCGTCTCTTTGTCGTACCGGATGCCGGGACATCGCAGAACGCGGTAGCAGAACCCGCACTTATCGCCTCTGCACTTCTCCGTGTCTACCCAGACCTTGTAAGGATGTCTGCGTTCCTCTCTCATGCGGAGTAATTCGCACTTGTGCCTGAGGATGAGGACTTTCACACCGCCCTTGTCCTTCAGCAGCTCCTGGAGGCACGCGGACGTGGCCTTCGTGTCAAATGGGTCCTTGACCTCGACACGGCAACCAAGAGTCCTGCACAGCGCTTCCATGTCTATGGTGTTGGTAACCTCACGGGTAGCCGTCTGGCCACTGGAAGCGTGAGGCTGGAACCCCGTCATGGCGGTGATGGAGTTGTCCAGGATGATGAGGGTCATGTCCGACTTGTTGTAGACAGCATTGATAAGGGCTGGAATAGAGGCGTGGAAGAACGTCGAGTCTCCGCAGATGCCGATGACGGGTTGATCGAGGCCGAACTGCTCCAGTTGGCCAAACCCGCATGCCTCGCCAGCGCCGCCGCCCATGCAATGGAGCACACTGGTGATCTGTGTGCCCTCGGGGAATGCATCAAGTGTATAGCAACCGATGTCGCTGCTCACGATAGCGTGGCGGCCGTCCCGCTTTATCGCGTTGCCGATGGCATAGAAACTGGCCCTGTGCGGACATCCCGGGCACCAGATGAGGCCGCGGCTGACAACCATCTTGCCGATCGTCGCGTCGAGCTTCTCTTGGTACTTCGGATCGCGCGCGCGGTAATCGGTGCCGAAGAGCCTGCTCAGCGGGGCGATAACCCTGTCCGGATTATTCTCTCCAACGTAGCTCATGTGGCCCGAGCCCTTGCCGAGGATCTCAGGACAATTGGTGAGACGTGCGTCAGCGACGGCTTCCTTCGTGTGAGTCTCGACGAAAGGGTCGACCTCTTCGACGACGAGCACTCTCTTCGCCTTCGCTACGTGAGAAAGTACCAGACTGGATGGGAACGGCCACAGGGTACCGAGCTTAAGCAGACCCACCTGCGAACCGAGCCCGAGTTCCTCGATGGCATCCCTGGACGACGGGACTCCGCTGCCACTCGCGATGATCAGTAACTCGGGGTTCTCCGGCCCCTCGTACGAATTGAAGCGCGACTCCTCGAAGCGATCCTTGATCTTTGCCATTTTCTCGACAAGGGCCGCATGCTTGGGCGGGGCGATATATGGAGTGAAGCACTTGGACGAGTCGTAGCGGGCCGTCTTCTTGACTTTCTTGTACTCACCTACCTGTACCCGACCTCGCGCATGGGCAAGGCGCGTGTAGTCGCGAAGCCAGCAGAAGATTCTGAACTCCTCAGAGAGGTCGAAGAGATACTTTGTCATCTCGTACGCTTCTTGGAAATTTGACGGCTCCAGGAGCGGCGCATTGGCCATCTGCGCAACCCAGCGGGTGTCCTCCTCGTCGCCGCTTGCGTGCGACTGCGGGTCATCAGCTACCACGACGACCATCGCGCCACCCTGGTCTCCCAGCGTCGCGAGGTTGATATGCTGAAGCGTGTCCATCGCGACGTTAAGGCCCGCGTTCTTCATTGAAGTCATTGAGCGCAGCCCCGCGTACGCCGCCGCGAGCGCGGCGTCGGTGGCGACCTTCTCGTTGCTGGACCACTCGGCATGCAGGCCAGCCTCTCGGGCTACGCTGGCGAAGGTCGTCAGAATCTCTGTTGATGGCGTACCAGGATAGGCAGCGCAGTACTGCACTCCAGCCTCCAGCGCTCCCCGTGCAATGGCCTCGTTACCCTGAAGCAGGTTATACGAGCCAGCTGATAATTGAGCCAGATTAGGCATGTTGACCCCCTATTCGTAAGCGGATTCACCTGTATCCGCCGTTGGCCCTCTGAGGGCCTACGGCCAAGTCACTCGAAACGTACTGAAACGGAGCCTAGTCGGTCGAATGTAGCTCTCAGGTGTGAACCTGCCTCGACCTTGACTGCCGACACAAGGCTGCCGGACATAACGAATTCGCCCTTCTTCAGCGTAATTCCGTATTCGGTGAGTTTGTTTGCAAGCCATGCGACCGATTCGGCCGGGTTACCCAGCACAGCAGCGCCCGCGCCTGTGCTCACTACCTCGCCGTTCTTCTCTAACACAAGCCCCACGTAGCGCAAATCAAGGTCCTTGATGGGGGTGAGTTTCCCGCCCAGCACCATGAGCGCAGCAGACGCATTGTCAGATATCGAGTCCTTCACCGTGATCTTCCAGTCTTTGTACCTGCTGTCGATGATCTCGAAGGCTGGAAGTACTCCCTCGGTCGCCTCAAGCACATTTGCAACGTTGATGCCGGGTCCCTTGAGGTCCTCCTTGAGGAGGAAAGCGATCTCAGGTTCGATGCGGGGCAGGATGAGACTGCTCATTGGAACAGGCGCGCCCTCGCGCACAACCATTGTGTTGGTAATCATTCCGTAGTCAGGTTCCCTGATATTGAACTGGTCTTGCATCGCCCTGCTCGTGAGGCCAATCTTCTTGCCTACGATTACGGCACCTGCTCGAACCCGAGTGTCAAACGTCTTGAGCTGGATGGCATACGCATCCTCGTAAGACACGTCCGGAAACCTGTCGGTGAGCGCCACCACCGGCGCACACGCCCGCTCAGCTTCAATCAGCTCGTTTGAGATCTGTTCAACCTGGTCTTTTGTCAGCGCCATTGAACCTCCTAGCTGTTCTTGCCGTTTCTATGGATCAAGAGCGGGCGCGTCTATTTTATCAGAGGCCCGCCCTGCCGCTATGCAATCATTCTGTCTGTTTGGCAGCCAGAGCACTATTTCAGGGAACCTCACCATCAGCAGAAGCCCGAGGCCTATGAGAAGTATATAGGGAAGAACCCCTCTGATGATATGGCTTGTTATGGTTCCTGAAGACGCGTCGAGTGTGCCCTGAAGAAAGTGGAACACCTTTGCACATGGCTTGTGGCAGAGGAACCCGGCAGGTCATACAGACGGGTCATTCCAGTGGACTGGTTCCTCCACTGGAGCTGTGAGAATTCGAGGACAGTTCATCTTAGCGAAGGAGAAGTCTCGGCCGAAGGTGGCGTAGGCCGGGGTGCGCAGGCTGAAAGCAGCATCACCGCGCCCAAACAGGCAGCAGTCAGCATGGCTAGATACCTCTTCTCTTCCAACCTCCTTGTTGAATCGTTCTCGTTATCTCGCACAAGACAAGACATACTGCCAACTTCAGTGACTTGGGCTCGTAAACAAGCACATCTTCATCCCTGGTCTGGTTGGCTGTCAAGGCCTGTTCTGACGTAACGGCATCCTGCTCCACTACCTTTCATCACAGTAGGGATACACACTGCTGTAGCTGTAGTCCGGAATCGGGTGATGTGTCTCGTTCTGGTCACCCATGATGAGGCCAATCGGGTACGAGTGTCCGGTGAGCCACGTATTCTCCAGGCCCTTGATAAGAGTGTCGAAATTCTTGATGTTTACAGCCATAGCCAGCTCCATGTCATTGAAGCCGCCCCAACGCCGTGAACCCATGCAAGGAAAAGCAACGACCGATACGCGGGATTCGTCCATGTAGGCCGTCGCTGTTGCACCTGAGCAGATGCCAGCCAGGCTCCCGTACGATGTCGTGTATGGGCCGCCGGTGTACCACAGGGAGGCATCCATGAGGCGATTCACCATTCCGGGGTAGACGGCGGCGACGATCACATCGGGCTCCACCGCGAAGTTCTCAA
>Ga0136651_10001446_pt1 | contig 13080 bp, 11 predicted proteins | sample Mar14236cmmetaG_FD_94867 | JGI IMG/M metagenome (GOLD analysis project Ga0136651, IMG submission 94867) | Marine hydrothermal vent microbial communities from Guaymas Basin, Gulf of California to study Microbial Dark Matter (Phase II) - Marker... ...
ATCCCCTCAGAGCGATTTTGGATTTGCTGAGACTGGTTCTTTGCCTGACCCTGCTTCTGGCATCGGGTTGTGTTTTCCTCCCACCCCACCCCACCCCAACACCCACTTCCACTCCCACACTAACCCCGAGACCAACGCTGACGCCCTCTCCCACCCTCTGGCCCACCTCTACCCCTGAGCCGCCCGACACCGGCTGGCAACTGTTGCAGCCGGGTGTCGAGTTGCGCCAGGTGCGTGTGGAAACGGATGAGGCCGCCGAACGGTTGACCATCGTGCGGCTCGATCCCGCCGCCGTGCGCTTTCGCGTTCACTACGACCCCATCACACCCTGCCCGGTGAGCGCCTGGGCGGAGCGCTGTAGGGGCGAGGTAGTCCCGCCCCTGCTGGTCGTCAACGGCGGCTACTTTACCCCCGAAAACGAGACCGTGGGTTTGCTCATCAGCGACGGACGGGCCTGGGGTACTCCCTACGAGGACTTTGCGGGTATGTTCGCCGTCACAGCCGATGGACGGGTGAGCGTGCGCTGGCTCCGCGACCAATCCTACGACCCCAACGAACTCTTGGGAGAGGCAGTGCAGTCATTCCCGGTGCTGGTCAAGCCGGGCGGCGTGATGGGCTTTCCCACCGACGCCGACGACAGTCGCCCCTCCCGCCGCACCGTCGTGGCCCAGGACCGGCATGGGCGCATCCTGTTCATCGTCGCGCCCCGCGGCCACCTCAGCCTCCACGAAATGGCGTGCTTCCTCGCGGACTCTGATCTCGATGTGGACGTGGCGCTCAACCTGGACGGGGGTTTTTCCACGGGGCTGTGGCTGAGGACGAACGAGACGCCTGTAGAGATTCACTCCCGCGTCCCGGTGCCCTCGGTCATCTCTGTCTACGACTGATACACGTAAAATATCTTCTCTGACTACAATTTGTAGTCAATTGTATACGAATTGTAGTCAGAAGTCCTCAAATACTCACCCGCGGCCGGTACTCGCCCCACACGCGCCGCAGAACTTGGCAGATTTCGCCCAGCGTGCAGCCGGCCTCCACGGCGGTGACGAAGAGAGCCATCAGTGGTTCATTTGAGGCGCGGGCAGCCTTCTCGATGTGGCCCAGAGCAGCCGAGGCCCGCTCCCCATCCCGCTGCCCCCGCAACTCGGCCAGATGCGCCCGTTGCCGCTCCTCGATGGCAGGGTCCACTACCAGTCGCTCCATCGCTACATTTTCCTCGCCCCCCTGGTACTCATTTACCCCTACCACGATTCTGTCCCCTGTCTCCATCTTTCGCTGGTAGCGGTAAGCGGCGTCGGCGATCTCCTGCTGGACGTACCCCTGCTCAATGGCTGCCAGCGCCCCGCCCATCCCGTCAATCCGCTCAATGTACTCTTGCGTCCGCCGCTCAATCTCGCCGGTGAGGTACTCAATGACGTAGGAACCGGCCAGGGGATCCACCGTATTGGTCACACCCGACTCGTGGGCAATGATCTGCTGGGTGCGCAGGGCGATGCGCACCGACTCCTCGGTCGGCAGCCACAGTGCCTCGTCGCGGGAGTTGGTGTGCAGCGATTGGGTGCCACCCAATACCGCCGCCAGTGCCTGCAGTGTCACCCGCACGACGTTGTTATCCGGCTGCTGGGCAGTGAGGGTGCAGCCGGCGGTCTGGGTGTGGAAGCGAAGTTTCCAACTGCGGGGGTTCTGCGCATCGAACCGCTCCCGCATAATGCGCGCCCAGAGGCGGCGAGCGGCGCGGAACTTGGCCACCTCTTCCAAAAAATCGTTATGGGCATTGAAGAAGAAGGAGAGGCGCGGCCCGAAGGTGTCCACGTCCAACCCCGCGTCAATGGCCGCCTGGACGTAGGCGATGCCGTTGGCCAGCGTGAAGGCGATCTCTTGGACGGCGGTGGAGCCGGCCTCGCGGATGTGGTAGCCGCTGATACTGATGGTGTTCCACCGGGGCACCTCGGCGGCGCAATAGCGGAATAGGTCAGTTACCAGCCGCATCGAGGGGCGGGGGGGAAAGATGTAGGTGCCGCGGGCGACGTATTCCTTGAGAATGTCGTTCTGCACCGTGCCGCGCAGTTGGCGGGGCTCTATCCCCTGCTCCTTTCCCACGGCAATGTACATCGCCAGGAGGATGGACGCCGGAGCGTTGATGGTCATCGAGGTGCTGACCTTGTCCAGCGGGATGCCATCGAAGAGAGTCCGCATGTCCTCCAGGCTGCTGATGGAGACGCCGACTTTGCCGACTTCCCCCTCGGCCAGCGGATCGTCGGCGTCGTAGCCGATCTGAGTTGGCAGGTCAAAGGCCACTGAGAGGCCGGTCTGCCCCTGTTCCAGCAGGTACCTATAGCGGGCATTGGACTCTTCGGCGGCGGCGTAGCCGGCGTACTGGCGCATCGTCCAGAAACGGCCCCGGTACATCGTCGGCTGCACTCCCCGGGTGAATGGGTACTGGCCGGGGAAGCCCAGGCCGTCGAGGTAGGGGCGGGGTGACCCTGCCTCTACCTCCACATCGGCGGGGGTGTAGACCCGGTCGAGGGGGATGCCGGAGAGGGTCTCGAACTGCTCGCGGCGCTCGGGGAAGCGGTCGGTGACGGGTTTGACAGTCGTTTCTTCCCATTCTTGTTTGGCACGTTGCAGGTCGTCCAAGGTCTTTAGCATTTTACTCTCGCCTCCCGCAGTATCTGCCCTGCCCACGCCCGCCCTGGGTGCTCCACCCGCTCCAGTTCGGCGACCACGGCCTCCACATCGTACTCGACGCGGCGGATGGTGACATTGCATTGATCGCCCTCGAAATCGAGCAGGGCATAGGCGGGGCGGGGGTCGCCGTCCAGTGGCAGGCCCACGCTGCCGGCGTTGACCAGGCGCACATTGTCCACGGTACGGTCCACGGGGCGGTGGGTGTGACCGTAGAGCAGCAGACGAGCGTCCAGGCCGGCCAGGTGCGGGCGCACCTCGTCGTCGGGAGTGGCAGGGTAGATGTTGGTCTCGTCGTCGCTGGGGGTAGCGTGAACGGCGACGACGCGACCGTAGGGGCGGGGTAACCTCGCCCCTACGGTCATCTCCAGCCGGGGCGGCAGGTCGCGCAGGAATTTATAGTCGGCGTAAGAGAGTCGCTCTACGGTCCAGCGGAAATTGGCGTCGCGCGCAGCCAATGTAAAGGGCATCTGGCCCCAGTCCTCGGGCGAACGGACCGGGAAGACGGGCCGCCGGCCGGTAACGACGTAGCGGTCGGTGTTGCCCATCAGAAAAGTGGCGTTGGGCAGCGCCCGCAGGCGGGCCAGTGTCTCGGCCGGCCAGGGACAGAAGGCGACCAGGTCACCCAGCACCCAATAAGCGTCGGGTGCGCCCCGGGCTTCAACATCGGCCAGGACGGCCTCCAGGGCCAACAGGTTGCCGTGAATGTCGGAGAGAACAGCGAGTTGAGTCATTGTTTGAATTCCTTTCGTATACTTGGCCAATTCAGCAGCCCCCAGACGACGGCCAGCAGGAGCGCCGTGAGCAGCAGGTCGCGGGGGCGCGTCTGGCGGGCATAGTCGGACACGTCGAACAGCAGGTGGTTGGCCCAGGCGTGGGCCTCGTAGAGGGTGGTCGCCGTCAGGGTTCCCCACCGGCCCCAGGGGCGGAAGCGCACCAGTCCCACTGCGCAGGCAATAAAGGCCGCGCCCCAGAAGCCGCCTATTGCCGCCAGGTATACCCAGGGCACCGTCATCGGCAGGTTGGGCAGAAGGGCGGCATAGCGCAGCGCCATACCTGCCCGGACCAGGTTCGCCAGTCCCAGCGTCAGCACCAGGAGGGCCAGCGCGACTACGCATTTTTGGGAACGAGTGAGGGGAAAGCGCTTTCTTCTATTGGGTTTTTTCAACCTGACTCTCCCCGCTTTGTCCGGCCTCGGTCAGGGCTCTTTCCAAAAAGCCCGCCACCCTCAACTCTGCCGCCCACTGCCGGAGATAGGCCCAGTCGAGGCGGTCTTCCTGCACCTTGAGCACGCCCAGCACATCGCGCCACTGCCTGTCCGACACCTCGCCTCCCATCCGATACCACTCCAGTTTCGCCAGAACTATGTCTTCGGCAGTGGTCACATAAGCGGTACGCTCTGGATCAGTTGCTACCATCTGTTTCGTCCGGCGCTCGAATTGCATCCGACCGAAAGGCCGCTGTTTGAGGACAAAGATGTCCACCTTGAACATTGTCTCCAGGTGGATGACGTTGAAACTGCTTCGGCGACGGATGGCGTCACGGATGGATTCGACGTCCGCGTAAAAGGCATCGCCCAACGCCTGGGCCAGGGGTTCGGCGTGCTCGAGGCGCAAATCGGCCACCAGGTCTGTGTCCATCGTGGCCCGCACTACCCCGTGTACGGCGCTGGCCAGCGATCCACCGATCAGGTAGGGTACATCCAGCGCTTCTAGCGCTTCAATCACCATCAAAGTCACGGCGATAGGTTCAGAGAGCATCAGGTTACTCCTGTCTCAGAAAAGTCCCCATACACACGGGCGGCCAGTGCAGGGCTGAGCAAAAGGTCGGCCAGGCGGCGGCGCAACCCCTCCGGCGTGGCATGAGGGTGGCGGTGACGCAGCCCGCTAAGGGCCAGTGTGCGGACGGTCTGGTTCATCTGGCCCACCATCTCCAGTTTGCGCCATGGCGGAGCGCGGCGCAGTAACTCGATCTGAATTCGCTCGGCCTCGGGCTGGGTGTCAGGAAACAAGAAAGACATCTCAATTATTCTCCCCGCTCTAGCGCTGCGAAAGGCCTTGGGTGCCCGGTCGAGCGCTTGACGTCTGATTGATTCTAGGTACAATCCAAATGTAAAACATTCACTACCCGACATTTTGGGCATTGACCCTCCCGCAGGTTCGAAAATCGTTTCAATTGCGGGATCAAACCTCCTTGCCGAGGCATATAACGCCCCAAAATCGTTGCCTAACCTGCGGGAGGGTGAGCGGTGTCGGGTAATGAATGTAAAACAAACAGGCAGCGCCCGTTTTCCCTCTGGTGAAGAGTCGCCGAGTTGGCGGCCTGCCTGGGCAAGCCCCAGGCTAGCCAGGGGGTTTTTCGTTCCCCGCTCACGGCATCAGCACAATCTTGCCAAACTGCTCCCCCCGTTCCAGCGCCTCAAAGGCCGCCTGTCCCTCGGAAAGGGGCATCACCCGATCCACCACCGGCCTCAATTTGCCCGCCCACACCAGGTTCATCACGTCGCGGAAATCCTGGTGCGTGCCCATCGTGGAGCCGATGATGCTGATCTGCTTGCCAAAGATGAAGCGGATGTCTATCTCGGTTTGCGGGCCGGAGGTGTTACCGACGATGACGATGCGCCCGCCTCGGGCCACAGCCCGCATACTCTGGGCCAGCGTCGCCTGCCCGACGTTGTCCACCACCACGTCCACCCCGCGCCGGCCGGTCATCTTGTAGAGCGTCTTGCTCCACCTGGGGTCCTCCCGGTAGTTGAGTACCACGTCGGCGCCCAGTTCGCGGGCCTGCTCCATTTTTTCCTCGGTGCTGGTGAGGGCGTAGACGGTGGCGCCGGCCAGTTTGGCGATCTGGATAGCCATCGAGTTGACCCCGCCGCCGGCGCCGACGATGAGCACCGATTCGCCGGCCCGCAGTCTGGCACGGTGAATGAGCATGCGCCAGGCAGTGAGGCTCACCAGGAGCGGCGCGGCAGCATGGGCCAAGTCCCAGCCTTCGGGGATGGCCATCAGGTTGGCGGCGGGCACGGCCACGTACTCTGCCTGCCCGCCCCGGATCTGCTCCCCCAGGATGACGTAGCCGGAGCTGAGAGAGTGCTCCCCCCGGCGGGTGAACTCGTCATCGCGCGTGCTGATGCCGGGGTCCACCACCACCCGCTGGCCCACCTCCCAGCCGGTGACGCCCTCGCCGAGGGCCGCGATCTCTCCAGCGACGTCCGCCCCGGTCCAGTGGGGCATCTCCAGTTTCAGGCCCGGCCAGCCGCGCCGGATCCAGACATCCAGGTGGTTGAGGGCGCAGGCGCGGACGCGCACAAGTGCCTGGCCCGGGCCGGGCTTGGGGTCGGGCACGTCATCGTAGCGTAGGATGTCCAACCCGCCATGTTCGTAGAAGCATAGTGCTTTCATTTTATCACTCCATATCATTTATTGGTGTTGCCAGGGAGTTCAAGGTAAGCCTCATTGTCCCAAACGGCGCAATAAAGCGACATTCATTCCAGCATAGCGTCGAAACCAAGCAGCAACGGGACATCGCTTCCTTCCGATGCCAGATGAGTGCAGATGCCCAGTTCAGGCAGCATCGTGTATCCGTCGCTCAATGTGCATTTAATCACACCCTCAATGACCGGCAGGTCACACTCTTCGCGGTCGGCAATTCCCTGGATGACGGTGTCTTTCAACGTCAGCGCCGGACAGTGTCGCCAAATCTTGTAAGGGATCAACGAGGTTGGTGCACCGGTGTCCACGATGGCCCGGTAGGGTTCGGCTATTCCCTCAAAGGTGCGAAACAAAACCCAGGTAAACAGGCGGGTAACAATGACGGATGGATCATCGCGAGCAGGCTTTCTCGAGATAGCCAGGTGGATTCTAGTAGACATAGATGCGACCCTCGACAAAGAAGATGAGGACTTGATGATCCTCAATCTCTCTGGCTGCTTGCTGTACCATTCCCAGATCCAGCGAGGCCGCTACGACTTTCTGATTGTGAACAGCCAACCACTGGTCGGGATATCGTTGGACAAACTCGGCCATGTGCTCATCGATCCACTCCTCATCTCGGGCGAACTGCTCCGACGGTGTCCACTCGGGCCACGTGTCCTCAAGCAGCAGCGTCGTGAATTCCTCCTCGCTAATTTCGTCGAGGGTGTACATTCTTGACTCCAATTTTCTCGTCATCTTTCACCTCCTGGTGTTTGGGTCAGGCACATCATCGTAGCGCAGGACGTCCAGTTCGCCGTGTTCGTAGAAAAAAGGGCTTTTACTTGATCTCCACTGCCGATATATCTTGCGACGGGCAATGTTTGAACCACTGCCACACGCATAACGCAATCCCAACCGCCCACAGCAGTATGCCTACAAGGACGTCCCAGGGCAGGTAGCGGAAGCGGTAATAGTGCTCACCTGCTGGCGCCTTTACGCTGAGCCAGCGGTCGTTGAGCAACGGCGCCCGTTCTTGATCCCGCCAGGCGTACCAGCCTGTCCAACTGTTTTCCCGCACGATCAACGTTCCGGCCTCGCGGGTCGAGCACTTTATGAGCAGATCGCCACCCGTCCCAGTTGCCCGACACGGAATCATCTCATCGCCGGTTTGCACAAAGGCATAATCCCGGTCTTTGAAGCCATAGATCGGGATCCAATCATTTACCACTTTTATCTCTGTGGAATCCGCTGGAGGCTCAATGTAACTGGCTTCCAGGTAGGGTTCGGGAAAAGGCCGGTCTCGCCATCGCCAAGTCATGATGCCGGGACTCAGTTTGAGCCCCATTCGCACGGCCGGCTCAATATACCAGTGTTCACCGGAGGGAGGCTCCACCCATTGCAGGCTGGGCGTGCGCAGGGCCTGCAACACGTCGTAGGTGCCCGGATCAATATTTGTTACATAGAGCCAATTCTGTGCAAAGTCACAAGTGGCGTGGAGACTCCAGATCAGGGGGATGACGAACAGCCATTTCAGATTCATCGTTACCGCACGCCGCTCCTGGGAGTCCTGGAGGTGCAGGCTCAACAGCGGCCAGTTGACTGCGAGGAGTTTATCCAGGCCATAAGCAGCCAGGCCCAGGAGTGGTGGAACGGCCAGGCCTCCGATCATTGGCGCATATCGCAGTGCGGCCACAGCGGGCGCTATTGGCTGAAGGAGACGCAATATCACACCGCTGGCTGTCAACAGCGCCAGGGCAATGCTCGCGGCCAGGAATAGCAATGTCCGGCGATCTTTGCGTTGGCCGAATTTCAGACAGAGAGCAGCGAGCAGGACAGGCACCCAGCCGACATACATGATGTAGAGGTGAGGATAGGGCAGTTTATGGAGCATGTCGCTCATCAGGAACTCGAAATCACCAATGACCAGGTTCAAAACAAAGTACTTGAGCGGCTGCATAGCCCCCCAAGTGGGATCTGAGTCTTTGACAAAGTACGGCCAAAAGTGAAGAAGCGGCACCAGGAACAGCGCGGCCAGAAGCAACGCCAGCCCCACAGCGATCGCATACTCCCGCCAGACCGGACGAAGGCGCAGACGCTTATCCAGCACCAGGATCAGGAACGCCGGTGACAGGAACAACAGCCCGGCCTGGATATACCCTTGCCCGGCGACGATTGTCAGAGCCAGGATGACGGCCAGCAGGACAGTGGCGCGCCGCTTGCCAGATCGGGCCACGGCCAGCGCGGCCGGGAAGATGAGAGCAGCCATGGCAGTGGAGAGAACGACGCTAAAGATGCCCAACTCCATACGACCGGCCAGATGTCCGGCACTTGTGCCGAGCATCCCGCTCCACACCCGGGCCGGCCAGCCCAGTTTCATCTCTCGCGCCAGCCACCACTGAGCCAGACCACCCAACCACAGAGCGACGATCAGAGCGACCTTGGAGCCGTTGACCACTCCCCAGGCCGACGTTGTAGCAATGACCAGGGGATGCAACGCGCTGCCGAGTGTATCCACCAAGGCCGGAAACCCTCCGCGCTCGGAGCCATCCCATAGGGCGCACAGGCCGCATTGCTGTGCCCGTGTCCAGAGATGATGGGCCTGGATGGCCGAACCATACTCCCGCCCACCAGGGATGACGTCGGGATTGAAATCCAGATAGGCCCGCCCCACCCACAAGGCCCAAAGCGCCAGGATCACCAGTTCCGCGACAATCCACCGGTATTGAGCGCCGCGCTGAACTAGCACTCGCAGCCCTCGCTGCGTTTCGTGTCCACGCGCCGACATTTCGCTGGCAGCAGATTGTGGCGGAGCCGTGTTTTCTTCTGCCGAGTTCTCATCGGCCACAGGGGTGGGGTCCTCAGGAGCCTGTTCTGCTTGTCCTTGCTTGCGTCGCCGCAGATGTCGCCACGCCAAAATCAGCCCCGCGTCCAGCAGCACCGCCAGGGCGAAGAGGGTCAGATACAGAGAGAGCACATCTCCTGTTTCCATCGTCTGCTCCTTTGGGCCACAGATACTACCGCAACCCTGTCTCCAACCGCGCGATCACCATGCGCTGGATCTCGCTGGTGCCCTCGTAGATCTCGGTCACTTTGGCATCGCGGAAGTAGCGCTCAATGGGCAGTTCCTTGGAGTAGCCCATCCCGCCGTGGATCTGGATCGCCTGCGTCGTCACCCACATCGCCGTCTCGGAAGCGAACGTCTTGGCCATGCAGGATTGCAGGGTGTACCGTTTGTGCGTCTCTTTGGATGCCTCTTTCGCCAGCGCCGCCTGGTAGATGAGCAGCCGGCTGGCCTCGATGCGCATTTTCATATCGGCGATTTTTTGCTGGATCATTTGGAACTGGCCGATCTTTTGGCCAAATGCCTCCCGCTCGCGGGCATACTCCACCGATGCCTCGTAAGCAGCCTCGGCGATGCCCAACGCCTGGGAGGCGATGCCGATGCGGCCCGCGTCCAGCACGGCCATCGAAATCTTGAAACCCTCTCCTTCTTTTCCCAACCGGGCTTCCACGGGGCACTTGTAATCCTCAAAGTGGATCTCGCAGGTGGCAGAGGCGCGGATGCCCAGTTTGGGTTCGGTCTTGCCCCGCTCAAAGCCTGGCTCATCGGTGTCAATGATGAGAGCGCTGACGCCCCGGTGGCGAGGCTTGGCGTCGGGGTTGGACTGGGCAAAGAGGACGATGTACCTGGCCGCCGGCCCGCTGCTGATCCACGATTTGGTGCCGTTGATGACGTAGTGAGAGCCGTCGGGGGAGAGGATGGCCGTCACGCGCATGTTGCCGGCGTCAGAGCCGGACTGTGGCTCGGTGAGAGCGTAGGCCCCGATAGCCTTCCCGCTGGCGACCGGTCGCAGATATTTTTGCTTTTGCTCCTCGGTGCCGTAGCGCAGAAAGCCGTAGCAGTAGAGCGAGTTGCAGACGGACATGACGACAGCGTGGGCAGCGTCCGCTTTGGCGATTTCCTCCAGCGCCAAGACGTAGGCCAGCGTGTCCATCCCCGCACCGCCATACTCCTCCGGCACTGCGATGCCCATAAAGCCCTGGGCGCCCATCTTTCTAATCGTCTCGTAGGGGAATTCGCCCGTCTCGTCGTGTTCTGCCGCGATGGGCGCGATCTCTTTCTGGGCAAAGTCCCGTGCCATGTCACGGATCATGCGGTGTTCGTCGCTGAGTTGCAGGTCCATTTATGTTTCCTCCTGGATGTGATAGGTTTGGACAAAATATCCCAAATTTTGACTTGGGATAAACTTGGGATAAACGTGACATACTCCCAAGAGACTCCGAATTCAGAGTTTTGCCAAGTTCTGGTTGTATTCAAAAAGTCAGTGGTGGAATATCCCAAATTTGACTTGGGATAAACTTGGGATAACGCTCCTGACGGGTTTAGGCTGTTCCAGAAAAACAATCATCCCAGTGTCATTCTGAGCAGCCTGCCCTGAGCGTAGCCGAAGGGGAACGCAGTGAAGCGAAGAATCTCACGTTACAGTGCCCAGACCTGCCTGTCCAAGTTGAGATTCTTCACCTCCGCTGCGCTCCGGTTTAGAATGACAGGCTACGATCTGTATTATAGTACCACCTTCGAGTTTCTTCAACTCGCGTTTTTCCACCGCCGATTATCCCAGTCGCCGCAGGGCGACTTGGCAGATGTTGCCGCGAATTCATTCGCCAGGCGTCACCGGATTGACATCTCCCGTCAACGTGGGATAATAGCCCCGTTATCAGGAGAAACGGGCTATGGATCTCGTAAACGTAGAACTCGCCCTCGCACAGGTACGGGAAGCATTGACCAGAGAGGACTGGGACCAGGCCGTGGCGCTTGTGGAAGCCCTCCGACCACCCGACCAGGCCGACCTCTTTGGCGAACTGCCCCCTGCTGAACAGGACCAACTCTTGCCGCACCTCGACCTGGAAGACTCTGCCGACATTCTGGAAGAGTTGGAGGAGGAAGAAGCGGCGGAGGTAGTCGCACGCCTGGAAGCAAAGCAACTGGCCCGCATCCTAGACGAGATGGAGCCGGACGAAGCGGCTGACCTCCTGGGCGACATCCCGCCGGAACGCGCGGCCGAGGCCTTGGCCGCGATGGAGGAACCTGAAGAGGTCCGCCCGTTGCTCGTCCACACCGACGAGAGCGCCGGCGGCCTGATGACCTCGGCCAAGGTCATGCTCAACAGGGAGATGACGGCCGAAGCGGCCATCGCCTATCTCAGAGCGGTCGCGCCGGAAACGGAGGACGTCTATTACCTCTTTGTCGTGGATGAAGAGATTCGGGTGGTGGGCGTGGTCTCCCTCCGGCAACTGGTCGTCGTCCCCCCCTGGACCCGCGTCGAGCAGATTATGGACCCCGACGTCATCCGCGTGCGGGTCGACGCTGACCAGGAAGAGGCGGCCCGCCTGATGGCCCGCTACAACCTGCTGGCCCTGCCCGTCGTGGACGACGCGGGGCGACTGCTGGGCCTCATCACCCACGACGACCTGGTAGAGGTGCTGGAGGACGAGGCGACGGAGGACATCTACCGGTTGGGTGGTGTGCCGGAGGAGCAGCCCCCAGACGTGCCGATCCCCGTTGCCCTGCACACCCGCCTGCCCTGGCTGGTGCTCAACCTGGGCACAGCGCTGGCTTCCGTTATCATCCTGAGCCTCTTTGAGGGCACTATTGCCCGCGTGGCAGTCCTGGCCGCTTTCTTTCCCATCGTCGCCGGCGTCAGCGGCAGCGCCGGCACTCAGACGCTCACCGTCACCGTGCGTGGGCTGGCCCTGGGCGAACTCGCTCCCCGTGACGGGCTACGCACCCTGGGGCGGGAGACGCTCATCGGCCTGGCCAACGGCATCGCCGTCGGCGGCCTGATTGCCCTCATCGCGCTGCTGTGGAAAGGGACACCCATGCTGGGAGCCGTCGTGGGGATTGCTACTCTTTTGAACATGATCGGCGCCGGCATCGCTGGCGCGTTGGTGCCCCTGATGATGCAGGTTCTACGGATTGACCCGGCCCTGGGCTCACCCATCCTGGTCACCACGATCACCGACACCTGTGGCTATTTCATCTACCTGGGCCTGGCCACGCTGGCTCTGGGAATGTTGCTATGACCCCCTTGCCGCCGCCTACCATCGTCACCACCCCTCCACAACTGGAGGCGTTGCTGGATGTCCTCTCCGCCCAGCCCGCCATCTCCGTGGACACCGAGGCCAACTCTCTCTACGCCTACCGAGAACGGGTCTGCCTGATCCAGTTTTCCGTCCCCGGCGCCGACTATGTCGTGGATCCGCTGGCTAACCTCGACCTCTCCCCGCTGGCTCCCATCTTTGCTGATGCAAAAGTGCAGAAAATCTTTCACGCCGCCGAGTACGATGTAATGTGCCTCAAGCGAGATTTTGGTTTCCATTTTGCCGGTCTGTTCGACACGATGCGGGCGGCGCGCATCCTGGGCTGGCCCCGCGTGGGGCTGGGCGACGTGTTGAAAGAGACCTTTGGCGTGCACACCAACAAGCATTACCAACGTTACAACTGGGGCCAACGGCCCCTGGAGCCGGAGGCCCTGGCCTACGCCGGCCTGGACACGCATTACCTGTTGCCCCTCTGCCGGCTCCAGACCGACGCTTTGGTGCAAAAAGGACGTTGGGAGGAGGCGCAGGAGGTTTTCGACCAGGTCGCTGCCTCCGAGCCTGTGTCCCACACCTTTAACCCGGAGGACTTTTGGCGCATCAAGGGAGCCCACGACCTGACCGGGCGTGAGCAGGCTATCTTGCGCGAACTCTGCATCTGGCGCGACCAGGAAGCCCGCCGCCAGGACCGCCCGCTCTTCAAGGTGCTAAACGATCACATACTGCTCGCAATAGTCCATGCCCACCCCCGTGCATCGCGAGAATTGGCCTACGTGGATGGCCTGAAACCCTATCACGTGCGCCGGTATGGCAAGCGTATCATGCGGGCGATCGAGCAGGGGGAGCGTGCCCGCCCAACCAAGCACCCTCACTCATCTCCCCG